>Ga0208373_1001121_pt1 | contig 38015 bp, 35 predicted proteins | sample RifOxyC2_FD_184036 | JGI IMG/M metagenome (GOLD analysis project Ga0208373, IMG submission 184036) | Soil microbial communities from Rifle, Colorado - Rifle Oxygen_injection C2 (SPAdes) | ecosystem: Environmental > Terrestrial > Deep subsurface > Rock core/Sediment | place: Rifle, Colorado...
TATTTATTTTTCAATCACCAACGAATACGCCGAAAATGAAAGATTGAAGACTAAAGATTATATTGAAATAAAGTCAAGGCAGTGCCTTGACTTTATTGTTTTTGTGTGGTTAAATTGGTGTTGAACGCATTGGAGATAACTTAGGAGGTGAACCATGCGAAGGGCAGTGATGAAAAAGTTGAGGGATGTTAAGTTCAGCGGCTCGTTCGAAGGCCATGATGAGTTCGTTGGCAGGATCAAGAGGGTCTTCGGCGAGAAGATTGGTCTTCTCGGTGATAATCCTGCCGTCGAACTCGAGTTCCGACTGGAAAAGCGACCGCTCATCGGACCGAAGGTGCCCGATGGGAAGTTCGAGTTCGTGGCGTCGCCGGTCGGTCAGAATGTGGCCGGCTATGATGTGGCTGGCCAGCAGGTGTTCATCGCGCCGAGTTCGGCACGGCGGGATCAGCACGTTAGGATCACCGACGATGAGACCGGGCTGACTATGATCATCTCGGTATTTCCACAGCCCTGACCACCGCGCGTGAGGAGGCGCGCGGTGTGGAGTATGATGCCCCCGTCGTTCACGAAGAACGGCGGGGGTGTCACTAGCAAATTTATGATATTATTGGTAAAATGATATTATGAATTTGCAAACACCTATCTCGCAACTAAACCGCGTGGGAAAGTCCTTGGAAAAGCGGTTAAGACATTTGGGGATTGAGACAATTCAAGACCTGCTTTTTTATTTTCCATTTCGCTATGAAGATTTTAGCCAAGTAAAGAAAATTAAGGATCTAAAAGATGGTGATGAAGTAAGTGTGCGCGGGAAAATAGAGTTGATTGCCAGCAAGCGCAGTTTTCGCGCGCGTAAAATTATTACCGAGGCAGTCGTGGCAGACGAGACCGAGCGATTGAAAGTGGTTTGGTTTGGCCAGCCGTTTATTTCCAAGGTTTTGAAGCCGGGCGATGAAGTTTTTTTGTCTGGCAAGGTGACGACTGATATGTTTGGGGCGCGAATGACCTCGCCGAGCTATGAAAAAGTGAACCAGAGACCTCACCCTAACCCTCTCCTACAAGGAGAGGGGACTTCTACAACACATACGGCGCGCATTGTGCCGATGTACTCACTTACAGAGGGCATAACGAACAAACAGATGAGATTTTTGATGAGTCAACTTATTAGCATCGTGAGTCAAGTCAAGGAGTGGTTGCCGGATGACATTCGCGATAGCGCGGATGTGATGGGGCTCTCCGAAGCAATTAAAGCCATACATTTTCCAGAATCAGAAGATGAATTAAAACATGCTGAGCGCCGGCTTAAATTTGATGAATTATATATTTTGCAATTGCGCGGAGAAATGATTCGGCAGTCATTGAAGAAAGTTAGCGCGCCCAAAATAGAATTTAAAGAAAAGGCGATTCAAGAGTTTGTAAAAAGTTTGCCATTTGCTTTAACCAAAAAGCAAAAAATTTCGGCGTGGGAGATTTTGCAAGACATGGGAAAAGGCGAACCAATGAATCGCTTGCTGGAAGGCGATGTTGGCAGTGGAAAAACAGTTGTGGCGGCAATGGCGATGTATAATGCGGCGTTGAATGGATTTCAGGCAGTGATAATGGCGCCGACGGAGATACTCGCTTTGCAACATTTTCAGTCGTTGAAAGAGATGCTGGGTGATATGGTGGATGTGTGCTTATTGACGAGATCTCAATTTCTAATTCACCTAATTTCTAATTCACCTAATAAAATTTCAAAAAAACAGGTGATTGAGAAAATTAATAGTGGAGAAGTGAAGGTGATTGTGGGGACGCATGCGCTGTTGAGTGAAGAAGTGGAATTTGATAATTTGGGATTAGTAGTAGTTGATGAACAGCATAGATTTGGGGTGGAGCAGAGGAAAGTGTTGAAGGAGAAAATGGCCAGAGACCCCTCCCTGACCCTCCCCTACAAGGGGAGGGGAGATTCTTTTTCCCCCCACTTCCTTAGTATGACGGCGACGCCGATACCGCGGTCATTCGCGCTGACGTTGTATGGTGATCTGGATTTGTCTATTATTGACGAAATGCCAGTGGGGCGAAAGTTGGTAAAGACGCGATTAGTTGAGCCGAGGAATAGAGAAAAAGCGTATGATTTTATTCGCGCGCAAGTGAAGCAGGGAAGACAGGCATTTGTTATATGTCCGTTGATTGAAAATAACCAAGATACAAGAAACAAACAATATCAAATATCTAATATCCAATATCTTTCAAATGATCAAAAAAGTGTGTTAAGTGAATACGAAAAACTTTCAAAGCAAATATTTCCAGATTTAAAAATCGGTTTTGTTCATGGAAAGTTGAAGGCCATAGAAAAACAAAAAACAATGGAACAATTTAACAATGGAACAATTGACATCTTGGTGTCTACATCAGTTGTTGAAGTTGGGGTGAATATTCCAAATGCTTCCGTGATGATGATTGAGGGCGCGGAAAGGTTTGGGTTGGCGCAGTTGCATCAGTTTAGGGGGCGGGTTGGGCGGGCAGAGCACCAGTCATATTGCTTTTTGTTCACTGACAACAATTCAGACAAAGTGATGGAACGATTAAAATATTTTGAAAAAGAAAATAGCGGGTTTAAAGTCGCTGAATATGATTTAGACGCGCGCGGGCCCGGCGAGGTCTATGGCATAGCACAGAGCGGAATGATGAATTTCAAAATCGCGACTCTACAAGATAAAGAAATAATAAAATTGGCGAGAGAGTTATCTCGCGGGATTAACTTCTCAAAGTATACTGTGTTAAGAGAGAAAGTGAGAGAGTGGGAGGAAACAGTGCATCTAGAATAAAAGCCCTTGACAGAAGGGCTTTTATGTTGTATAATGCTTTTCATGTTGTCAGTCTTAAGGTTCGGCTGTGTAGCCAAGTCGGTTAGACTGACGTTTCAGGAAGGAGAAGGAGATGGTTGAGAGCCGTGGAGTGACGAAAGTCATGGTCAAGCGTACCCCCAAGGACGGTGGTGATCCCGAGTTGGTGGAGAGGTACATGCCGACGAAAGTTTACCACGACTTGGAGGCTGCTAGACGGATCAACGTCTGCACGTTCCCCAAGCCGACCTGTCGTGGTAGGGAGCAGATGTCTGTTACCTTCCGGGAGATCATCCCCGGATCGGCGAAGAATCTGCCTCTGTCCTAGCTCGGTTCCGCAGTAATCATCCCACCGTTCTTTTTTTGATTCTACCAACCTGGTTTCTGCTCTTTAGCGCCGTCAGGCGCTCCCACCCAATGTCAAGGGTGGACAGAAAACCACCCGCGACTCATTTTGTTTCTGACTTTGGTCGGAAGTAAAGTGAGTGGGTGGTTTTTTTGTTTTTTTAAAAAAGTCCTTCTCCTCGTAGGAGAAGGATATAGGATGAGGTCTCATCGGCGCTTGCAGATTGAGAGAGTCCCGTTAAGACCTCACCCCTGACCCCTCTCCTACGAGGAGAGGGGATGAAAAATATTATGTATTTTTTATAAGTTCAACGATATTCTTTACGCCCATCACATTAATGTTTTCAAGTTTTAATGTTTTGATGTTTTGATGCGTAATCACCCGCTTCATCCCCATTTTCTCACATTCCTTAATTCTTCGTTCAGTATGTGGAACACTTCTGACTTCACCTCCGAGTCCGACTTCGCCAAACACGCATAAATCAGCACCGAGCGCTTTGTCTTTGTAAGCCGAAGCAATAGCGAGACAGACTGCCAAGTCAGCGGCTGGTTCGTCGGCACTAAGACCGCCAACCACGTTTAGATGAATATCATATTGCGCCAGATTAAGTCCGGCGCGTTTTTGCAAGACTGCGACTAAAACATGTAAACGATTAAGATCAAATCCACTGGCTTTGCGTACCGGATAACCAAAACTGGTTTTGTTCACCAGCGCTTGAATTTCTACGAGTAGGGGACGAGTGCCTTCCATTAAACAAGTTACAATTGAGCCCGGCATGTTTTCACCGCGTTCGGAAAGTAGCGCGGCCGAGGGATTTTTTACCTCGCTCAATCCACTGTCCTTCATTTCAAAAATACCAACTTCGTCAGTCGGGCCAAATCGATTTTTGGTGGCGCGTAAAACGCGGAAAGTGTGATAACGTTCGCCTTCAAAATACAAAACAGTGTCAACCAAATGTTCCAGTGTTTTTGGCCCGGCCACTTCGCCGTCCTTGGTCACATGGCCAATTAAAACAATAGCAACATTGTTGGCTTTGGCAGTTCCCAAAATTTTTACAGTGCAAGCGCGTATTTGAGTAACATTGCCTGCTTGCCCTGAGCTTGCCGAAGGGGCTCCACCACCAACATCATCAGAATGGATTGTTTGAATAGAATCAATCACGGCCAATGTTGGTTTGGATTGCGTGATTGTGGCGCAAATGGTTTCAATGTTGGTTTCGTTGGCCAGCCGTAGAGACGCATTGCAATGCGTCTCTACAAGGCGATCGGCGCGCATTTTTATTTGTCCAACTGATTCTTCACCAGAAATATATAATGTGTTTGGCACAATCAATGCCAGTTGCAAAGCCAGGGTTGATTTACCAATGCCCGGCTCGCCGCCAAGCAAAATCAAACTTCCCGGCACAATGCCTCCTCCAAGCACTCTGTCTAACTCTTCAACACCCGTCTTTGTCCTCGCCACATTCTGGCTCTGCACATCGGATAGGGTTGTAGTTATAGCTGGTTTGCGGTCAGATTGGTTTTTTGAGTCATGCTGTGTGGGTCGTGTATCTGGAGAAACGGTTCCCCATTTTCCACACTCCAAACACCGCCCCGACCATTTCGTGTATTGGGCATCACAATTGGAACAAATGAAAATTGTATTTGATTTGTTTGTCACGTTAATTCACCGGTATGTATTTTGGATCCATTGGTCGACTGAAGCAAGTATACGCGCTTTTGTGGTTTCCATAAATGTTTCTTTTAAAATAATCTTCAAAACTACTGTGTACATTTACACTGCTGAAGCTGTATTTGAGTCCATACTTACTTTTAATAGCTGTTTCGCCGGATTGCATTTGTGGGGTCTGGTAGCCACCCATTTCTATGATTTCGAAATTAATTTGTGGATCGCTGGATTTGCCAGTAAACATAAGGAAGTGTCCCTCCATTTTTATTATGTCACCAAATTGTAATTGGTTTTTTAGGTTTGCTATTTTTTCTGGAGACGCAAAATCACTGTTTTTTACTTTTAAAAAAAATGATGAATGTGTGGCTCCGTTTCCACATTCAGTCGTTGGTCTCATGTACGTATATCCATATTTTTTTCCAATTTCTGGTCTTTTGTCAAAACAGCCACTATACATATACAAAAGGTAACGACCGCAATCACCACAGACCATGCCAGCCGCTCTGCCAAAGTCTGCTGAGAGGTGGCTATAAATAGCACTAAAGGCTGACGTACAAGGTTGAAGACCGGATTCTGCCTGACTTTTGTCAATTTTTAATACTTCTGCCGTCGCTTCGGCCGCAGAGTTTTTTCTTACTCCAGTTTTGTTTTTTTTGCCTTTTTGTATTGCGACCGCCCTTTCAAAGACATTAAAACAAGAGCTTCCATTTGTTAGTTTTTTTTGTCCTAAGAAGTCAATCATCTGTGTTGGTATGGATTGGGGGCTTTGGTTTGCTACCACCGCGATATAACCCAAACTATATAATGGGTTGGTGTCTGTTTTGGGTTTGCAACTCAACGAACCGCCCAGAACATACATGGCACCGCCGTTATCTACAGAAGACTTTTTCCATGTTTTTAATATTTCTTTAAGGCGTGCTTGTCTAGCTTGTAGGCTACCAAGTTTGAAACCAGCCCCATCACCGCATGATTGCATCATAGTATTATAGTAACCCCCAGATGTTATATTTGAGAAATCAGACTGTAAATCCCCAAAGTTTGTAGGCACTCCACCATCAACACCAAAGGTTAAACTAAGGTCTTCCATTTCAGAAAGTGGTATGCCTTGTATATATTGCACCCTTAAATTTTTAAATTTTACCAGATTTGGGTTAATAGTATAAAGTAATGTGTATGATCCGACTGCTAAAAACAAACCCACAAGAGATTGTGCAATACGAGTTTTGGAATGGTTGATTTTTTCTGGACTGCCACCAGACATCGCTATGCCAAAACCAGCATTGATAATCATCACCACTGCAAATATAGATGCAATCGCCACTCCGTATTTGTATGCCGCGGCCATGTACTCTCCCAAGAAAGGAATATATAAAAATTTGCCGCCGTTTTCCTCTGTAGCTTTTATGTCAGAGAAATTAAGTCCCGGTAGTGTTATTTTGGTTTGTGGTTTTTGTAGTATTAAGTCCACTTCGTTGATAAAAGGGATACCCGTGTCAACTGTTACAGATCCAACTGTTTCTCCGGTTGGCAAAGTCGTCCCTGCACCATAAAGTTTGGCAATTTCTGATTTTGTGGCGCAAAAATTCAGATCTGATTCTCTTATATTGCTTTTGCCATTGTTAGCCCACTGTATGTGTTGAGTGTCACAGGTGTTGGCAAACAGTATTGGATCTCCTGGACCACCCCAGCTTAACCCATTTTTTTTTAATGCCGCCAAAAAACACGGTGAAAAATCACAGTCAGACGCTCCACATTGTCCTGTGTGATATTTGTTCGTTTTAACATTAAAATCAACTGCATAGCCGGAGGCGTGCGGACTTAAAATTTTACCTCCGGTTATTAAACGGCATGCAAAGTCATCATATATTTCGATTGAATAAAGCCCCTGTTTTAATTCTTCGCAATTAAGCAGGTCTTTGCCGAAATTAGTAAAAGCCGTGGCCGCGTCTTTGTGAACATAGATTGGCAAACCCAAATGATTCTTGCTTTTATTGGCGATTGTGATAGAAGTTAAGTTGGCTGTCTGCCACGCTGAAACAGAGTTTTTGTAATCGGGAGAAAATACGTATGATTTGCCATTGTAGCTTTCATCTGGGTATGCGTCGCCTTTGGGTACGTCAGCCATTTTTGCCGCGCATGTGCCAGGAAACTGATTGCCAGGAATACCGCTTGGGTTTGCTATAGCTGGTGTTGCAAACGATATACTAATAAGGCAGATTATTAAGACTTGAAGAGTGATTTTTGCTTTTATCATATATTATTACAATCTCATATTATTACAATCCCAACACCGCTTTCCAGCCGTCTAAATCAGCAGGCGGGTTGATTTGTTTGTTGTTTAAAAATATGGTGGGAACGGTTTGGATATTTAAAGCCAAGCCCAGCATTTCATTTTTTTGGTTGTATTCTGTTATTTCCACTGATGATAGGCATTCTGTTAGTTTTTTTTCGTTAAGTTCAATGTTTGTGGCAATACTTTTTAGAGTCTGAGCCGTGAGTTTGTCATAGTTGGTAAACGCCAAGCTCGAGAATTCGGTGAATTTACCTTGTCGATTGGCGCAAAAAGCATATTGGTGCGCGGCTTCTGTGGAGTAGGGGAATTTGGTAACCGAAAGCCCTTTCCAAATTATTTTTACTTTATCTGAATAATTTGCCAGTAGCTCATCCGTGGTTACTGACAATGAACGGCAGTGTTCACAGCCAAAATCACCAAATATGACAAGAGTATTGGGTGCTTTTTTGTTGCCTAAGATGGGGTCGTCCGAATATAAAGGTATTTGTAAACCAGTTTGTTCGGTTTGGTTTTGTGCACGCTCCTTTAGCTCTTTTGGAACTAGCGGCCGATATTGAATAAAACGAACGAAAAGCGCCATGGCCGCTATGATTATAGCTGGGAGAAATACTAAAAGTAGTTTGTGGGTTTTAAGCATATTAATTAAAGTGGTAAACTAAATAAACCATTGGAATTTTTGTCAGTGAAATATAGGGTTTTGCCATTATCACCCACAAAAAGGCTGTCTATTGTATGTTCTTCCTCTGGTTTTATTTCATTTTTTAATCCTGTTTCAATATCAATCTTGAAAATTTGGTCAGTGGAATTGTCTGCCAATGTCGGGGCAAAGGCCGCGCCAACCGGTAAATTTTTAGGAACCGCGCAATAAATAAACCGTTCAGTAGCAAAGGTGCATTTTTTGGACCAGGTATTTAAATTTAACATTTTACGGCCAGTGCCAATATTGTTTCCTTCAGCGTTTACTATCCACAGTTCTGGTTTGAAATCACTGCGCGTGCTATATACGCTATAAAGCAATTTTTTTCCATCTGGCGACCAGGCGCTTTCAAAACCACGGCCCTCTACAATTGTTGATTTGAAGTTTTCTTTATTGAGTCCAACAAATAGTACCTCCTCGCGATCAGCTCCCAGCGCTTCGCCAGTGCGCGACATGGCCACGATTTGTTTGTTTGGCGACCAGTCAACTGTAACTTGGCCGGCGTTTTCTCCCATTGGTTCAATTAGAGAAATACTTTTACCTTGTGGATCAGCAGTAATTAGCCATCTATTTTCTGGCGATAACCCCATGCTTTTGGCAGCGATTTTATCACCAAGAGACGAAAAGGAGAAATCTTCCCAATGTTTTGGCAGACTTACTTGTTTTTTTGTTTCAAAATTATAGTAAATATTTGATCCATCCGGGTATTCAATGATTGATTCGTCTTTGGTTGGCGACCATGTTACTTGTTGTACATTATAAAACACATTGTCGCTTAAAGCACGCACCTGGCCATCTTTTCCTAGACGGTAAAATTTTCCATCTGTTTGATTATAAAAGCGCGCTAGACCTGTTTTGTCAATCTGGGTTCCTAAGACAGAAGTATCAACAGCTTTGGTAATGGGGTAAGACGGCGCTTGCTTTGGTTTGATAGTGGATGGTTTGGTGACGCCTGTGGCTGATGGTAATTTGCTTGGCTGGGCAGGTACGGCAGTTGGTTGTCCACCGACCTCTGCTGTTGGAAATTCTGCGGTTGGTGTGGTGATTTTAGTTGTGGGTTGCACGGCAAGTTTCTCCTTAGCAAAAAACACGCGGTAAAGTAAATATCCCAGCAGTACACACACGACTAGAAATATGCCAATGAAAATTATACGTTTTTTGTCCATATAGTTAAATGGTTAATTGTTGATTTTGTATTTGATTGATTTGGTCCATTATTTTTTGTCTTTGTTGGTTTAGTTTTGCGTTAGATGTGCCTTGCAAGACCATGATCTGACCCTGTAAATCCAAAATTTCTTCATCAATTTTTTTTATTTTTTTCTTGTTTTCTTCCAGCTGTTGCAAATATTTGGCCATCTGCTCTGCAAAGGTCGCCGCCGCGCTAGCTATGCCGCGACCAGCTGTTGATATCAAGGATATACCAATCGGTGGAATGATTAATAATAATAAACCAATTGCTAAAATGATTAAATATAAAAATAGTTTTAAAATGAAAAATAAAATTACGCCTGCTATTTTCATTTCAATTAAAATTTTCTGAGCATCTATCAGGCGTTTGGCTTTTTTAAGGTTATTAATCTTTTTTTGTAAAGGTTTGGTGTATTTATCTGTGGTGTTTCTTGTTTTTTGGATTAAGTCTCTTAATTTGTTTTGCAAATCACGGAGTTTGTTTGTGGCAGTCTTTGACTCTTGTGGTTTTTCTTGTTGTCCTGCCTGTTCCGTTTGTTCAGCCTGTGCTGGTGTTGTTTGCTCTTGTTGGTTTGGTTGTGCTGTCTCGTCTTTTTTTTTCTGTTCTTCTTGTGGTTCATTTGTGGGTGGTTGAGGATCAGGTTGATTAGTTTGATCTTCTGGTGTAGGAGGTGTTTCATTTTGTTGCGGAGTTTCATTTTCACCATTTTGGGTAGTTTGTTGTTCTTTCTCTTGTTCAGGAGTGGCTTCTTGGTTGGTATCAGCGTTTTGTTTTGTTGGAAGGTCGTTTGCCTTTCCATAAGTGTAATCATTTTCATTGTCTTCTTTGTTTTGATTTGGTTGATCAGGCTCTTGTGGTTCTTCACTTTCACTAGTGTTTTCTGTGTTGTCCTCATATTCTTTATCCAACTCGGCCTCAAGGTCTTGGTAGAGTTGTTCTTCCGGGTCAATTTGTTTTTTGGTTGGTTTGGCAGTATCATCTTGCCAGCCACTGTCGGTTAGTTTTTTCATCGCTTCTGTCGCTCCCTCTTTTCCGTCATCTTGCCAGCCACTGTCTACCATTTTTTTTAGTTCATCTTTGGCAGTATCATCTTGCCAGCCACTGTCGGTTAGTTTTTTCATCGCTTCTGTCGCTCCCTCTTTTCCGTCATCTTGCCAGCTTTTATTCAATTCTTTTTCAAGCATGTCTTGCGGTTGTGTGGGTTGTTGAGAATTTTGTCCAACACTGTCTATCATTTCATTGGCGTCGTTAGTTATTTTTTCATCTGTTTTTTGGGTTGATTCGTCCTTAGTAGATTTCTCTGGTTGGTCTTTAAAGTTTTCTTTTATATTTTTAATCGCTTCCTCAATTTCATCGGAAATTATTTCGGCGAGTATTTTAGTATCTGAGATTGGTAAAAATGTCAAGACGCCGTGTAGTGAATCTTTTATGAAAGGCAAAAAACGATTGGTTAAATTATCAATTTGATAGTTTCCACTGCTATTTTCTATATCCCATTCCCTACTTTGTTTTCCACCCTGCGCAACCATATTTATTTACTTAAAATTTCTACAGCTTTTAAAATTTTAGCACAATCGTCTGCATAAGCACTTGCTAGTCGCTTTAAATGAAATTTTGTTAACGGGGTGCCGACGGCCTGCATTTCTTGCGTCTGTATCCCAACCTGTCGTGCGCGTAGTTTGATTAGAGTTTTAACTGTTTCTTCAGTCAGCTTTGGGTTTTTAAGATGGCAAACTTTTTTTAGTTTATCTTTGTAATATGACATCTCCTCTTCTAGTTGTTTTTTTTGAATTGATAAGGGTACCAGTGTTTGTTTACTAGTTCGTTGTTTGCCTTTTTTTAGGGCGATAGACCATTGCTCCTCGAAATTATCCATAGTATGTACGAAATACGAAAGCTACGAAAGTACGAACCTACCGTCTTTACTTGCGAGCTCGTAATTTATTTTATGTTTTTTTTGTTTCAAAACATCAATCACTAACTCTTGAATCATGTCTTGGACTGTCTTCCCCACATTACGCGCGCCAGTGTCAACATTGTAGGCGGATTCGGAGAGTGCTCGCAGAGTCGCGGCCTCTGCTTTGATTGAGAGTTTTTGCGCTTTTTGTAATTGCTCGTTCAATTCAGCTAAATGCAAGCTAATGATTTTTTCAATGTCTGTTTGATTTAGCGGTGAGAAAACACAAGCCGAAGAGAGGCGGCTCAATAGGGCGGAGGAGAATACATCTTTTATTTTGCTTATTACATTTTCATCGCGTTGTTTTGTGTTGTGTTTGTCAACCTTGCCAAAACCAATGCCGGCGGATTTAAAGAATTCAGCGCCCAAGTTAGTGGTTAAAATAATTATGGAATGCTCAAAACTGGTTTTTTTGCCAGTACTGTCGGTGAGTTCACCTTCGTCCAAAATTTGCAATAATAATTTTGTGACGTCATTATGCGCTTTGTCAATTTCATCAAACAAAACTACGGAATACGGCCGTTTTCTAATTTCATCCGTGAAATAGTTGCGTTCTTTGTGGCCAACATAGCCAGCTGGCGAGCCCAAAATTTTGGAAGTGCTGTGTTGCTCTGAGAATTCGCTCATATTCAGGCGCACGAGTGATTTTTCATCATGATAAAGCTCTTTGGCCAAGACCTTGGCTAACTCTGTTTTGCCAACACCCGACGGCCCGACAAAGAAAAATGATGCCAAAGGTTTTTTGTTGTTTTTTAAGCCAAGACGGGCTTGACGGAGCTGTTTTATGATTGTGTCAATCACGGCGTCTTGCCCAATAATTTTTTCTTTAAGTTTTGGAGCCAGTTTATCTAGTTCTTCCCATTCATTCGCCAATAGCGTACTCACGTCAGTGTTTAGTTTGTTTGAGAGCACTTTGGCGATATCTTCGGGCAAGACTTTTTGCCCCGAATGGGCCCTTTTGGGTTTTTTTTTCATCTTTTTTTCCAGCTCAATGATGTTAGTTTCAATGGCGCCTATTTTTTTCTTCAAATCTAATGCCTTTTCAAAATGTTCATTAGTTATGGCCTCTTCTTTTGCGTCTTGTGTAGTTTCCCAATCAGTTTTTAAATTATGTAACTTGTTTTGCAACGCAGTCATTTTTTGTCTAGTGCGAACAGAAGCGCACGCTTCGTCAACTAAGTCAATGGCTTTGTCCGGTAAAAAATTGTCGTGAATATATCGGCTGCTTAAATTTACTGCGGCATCTATTGCTTCATCTGTGATTAGAGTATTGTGAAAGTCTTCATAATATTTTTTAATGCCAGCCAGAATTTTTTTAGTGTCTTCCGCGCTAGGTTCATCAATTTGTACTGACTGGAATCTTCTCTCTAGTGCCGGGTCAGCTGCGATGTATTTTTTGTGTTCATCAATTGTGGTAGCGCCAATACAGCGCAAATCCCCTCGCGCTAAAGCCGGTTTCAAGATGTTTGCCGCGTCCATGGCGCCTTGGCTGGTGCCAGCGCCGATAATATTATGCAATTCATCAATAAATAAAATATAGTCAGAGGAACGAGCCATTTCGTCAATAATCTGTTTCAAACGTGCTTCAAATTCACCGCGATAGATCGTCCCGGCGATTAAAAGAGGCAAATCAAGCGCTAAGATTTTTTTGTTTTTTAAGATATCCGGCACTTGGCCCTCGGCAATTTTTTTTGCCAGCCCTTCGGCAATCGCGGTTTTACCAACACCAGGCTCACCGACTAATACAGGATTATTTTTATTGCGCCGGCATAAAATATTTATGATTCTCTCAATCTCTCTTTCACGGCCAATTACTGGTGTGATATTTCTCTGTGCGTTTTTGTGAGTTAGATCAATCGTAAATACGCTTAAAGCGGAAATTTGTGTGCGTTTAGTTTGTGGTGTCGGCGCAGTGGGTGGTGTTTCTATGTTTTCTCCTTTGCCCAAAGAATCTTCAATTTGCGACATCATGTTTGATACATCCTCCATTTCTGGGAAATGCGAGGTGGTTTGTAAAATGTTTTCCAACTGTTCTTCCACTGCTTTTGTATCAATTTTATTTTGTTTTAAAGCCAGCGAGACGTTTGCGTCCTTACTCAACACAATAGCAAAAAGCAGGTGTTCTGTACCAACATGCTTATGGTTGCGTTCATAGGCGATTAGCATTGCTTTTTCTAGGATTTTTTTTGTAGGCATGCTGAAATCAGGCATGGCGGCTGTGGCTGTTTCACTCTGGGTTGGCCGGAGTGTTGGTTGTGAGGTTAATATTTCCGATGCGATTTCTTTATTGAAACCTACTTTATGCAAGGTTTCTTTGGCGATTGATCCGCCTTCTTCGTTGAGCGCTAAAAGTATATGCAAAGGATTTACCTCGGCATGAGACAGAGATGTGGCAATGCTAATGCTTTTGGCGACAGCATTGCGAAGATGGGTGGAAAATCGCTTGAAAAGTTGTTCCGAATTTAGTTTATCCATAGCCAAAATGATGTCCTAAAAGGGACGTTTTTGAGTTGCAAGATTGTTGTATATATTATATACTATTTTTACTTATAACACAATCAATTATGGCAAGTTTTCCTTCTCACATTTTTAAGGCTTATGATATCCGCGGGATTTACCCTAAAGAACTTGATAAAGAGCTGGTTTACAAGATCGGCCGGGCTTATGGCGTACTGCGTCAAGAAGAGCTTGGTTTAGATAAAAAAGTTACAATTGTTGTTGGGCACGACATGCGCCTGTCTTCACCAATACTTTTCAAAGAACTTAAGCGCGGCCTGTTGGATCAGGGGATAAATGTAGTGGATATTGGCATGGCTTCAACTCCGACTTACTATTTTGCGGTCGCTAGCTTGGGTTATAATGGCGGTATGTTGATTTCCGCATCACACAACCCCAAAGAATATAATGGTATAAAAATTGTCCGTGAGCGCGCCACACCGGTTGGAAGGGGTACAGGCATGGAAAAATTGCGAGATTTGGTTGAAAAAGGCGAATTTAAATATAATGGCGCAAAGGGGGTAGAAGAACCAAAAATGGGCGTTTTGGAGGCGGAGGTAGAAGTGGCAAAAAAATATGCTGACTTACAAAAGATCAGGCCAATGAAAGTGGTATTTGATACGGCAAATTCTATGGGGATTTTGTATCTAAATGAGTTGTTTAAATATTTGCCGCAAGTTGAAGTGGTTCGTTTGAATGACAAATTAGATGGCACTTTTCCAGCACATCAGGCCGACCCTTTGCAAGATAGCACTTTGGATGGTTTAAGAAAATTGGTGATCAAAGAAAAGGCGGATCTGGGCATTGCCACAGATGGCGATGGTGATAGAATATTTTTTATTGATAATACAGGCAAACGGATCAAGCCGGAAATTATGCGCGGGATTTTGGCGCAGACTTTTTTGAAAGAAAATCCGGGCGCCACGATTTGTTTTGATATTCGGCCTGGTAGAATTACCGAAGATATGATTTTGGAAGCTGGTGGCAAGCCATCGGTTACGCGCGTGGGTCATTCTTTGATTAAAAAACAAATGATAGATACAGGCGCGGTGTTTGGGGGCGAGTCATCCGGGCATTTTTTTGTAAAATTTCCCGATGGCGTATATGAATCGCCCACGATTGCTTGTTTGCGTTTTTTGCAAGTTTTGTCAGAGAGCAAATTATCTTCGGCTGGTTTTATCAAGCCGTTGGATAAATATTTTCACTCTGGCGAGATAAATTTTGAAGTAGAGGACAAAGACGGGGCATTGAAAAAATTAAAAGAAAAATATGCTGACGCCAGAATTAATGATTTGGATGGTTTAACTTTTACTTATCCGGATTTTTGGTTTAATGTCCGTTCAAGCAACACCGAACCACTGCTCCGGCTCAATTTGGAGGCCAAGACAGGTAAGTTGGTGGAGAAAAAAGTTGGCGAAATTACAAGTTTAATCAATCTAAATTAATTTTTTATATGGAAGGAGCAAGAAATGAAGGTGACATGCCGAGGTTGAGGTTGGTGTCATCTGAAGTTGAACTTGAGATAGAAGAACAAGAAGAATTTGACGAAGATGTGTTAGAGGCATTTAGAAAATTGGGTTTTAGGTTGGGAAAAAATAATGAGATTGTAAAATCTCCGCGTTTTGTTTGGTATAACATATTGAAAGCTCCAGCTCGTGTTTTGGGGGTTTTAACTGATAAAAAAAGCAGGGTCGATGATGCCCCAGTGTTAGAATTGCGGACTCAGCCAAAGGATGAACGGAAAGAAAAGCTGTTTAAGCTTCCAGTAACGAGTATGTGGTTGGAGAAGTTTGAGAAAGAATAAAAAAATCCGCCTCGGCGGATTTTCTGTCATCGCGAGCGAACTAAGTGAGCGTGGCGATCCAGTCGATTCTGGATTGCTTCGTCACCCCGACGTACGTCGGGGTTCCTCGCAATGACGGGTGTTATGTTGTGGGTGGTTGTGTGATTGTATCCTGTTTTTTACCCCAAATAAAGATGTATAAAATTTCCAATATACCGCATGTGTTCACAATGCACAGAGCGATAAACCAGCCCAAGTGGTTATTGCGTGCCGCCTTCCAGAGGGCAATGGCTTTCCAAACTCCGGACCAGAGGATAAGGAGGAAGAAAAGCGCTCCCATTCCTGCGATGATTTCGGCGATGTTTTCCATAATTTAAAATTAAGAATTAGTCGATTATTTCCCTCGCCTCCGCAGAGGAGAGGGTTAGGGTGAGGTCTGGTTAAGCGAGTGCCAGACAGACCTCTCCCTCGCCCTCCCCTGCGAGGGGAGGGAAATGTTAGGGTTCAATCACTATCATCCTTCTTATTATAACATCATTTTTTCTTTTCATAAAGTCGCCGGGAAAGTCAAACCAGATCCGTTTGAATGTGGCGCGGTCAAGTTTTCTTATATCAGCAAGCTCCGGGTCCATCAAACAGATGTGTTTTTTGTCTAATCTGACCACAACAGAGTAGTGCCCATCGTCTTTATTAAACCAGTCTATGATCACTGGTGTTTTTTTATCTAAATATTTTTTTATGTCAGAAAAATCAGCATTGTCTCTGGCAAATGCCCGAAAGCCGAGTTTTCGCGCGGCGCCGAGCAGTCCGGCAATCGGTGTGCCATATCTTTGGTTCGCGTCAGTGAGTTTTATCAATTCTTTTTCTGTTTTTTTAACACCAAAGTATTCCAGCGTCATTTTTAATGATGCCACTCCGCAGAGCGCTGGTGATTGGCGGAATGGTTTTAGTTTAATCATAATATTTTTAACAATTTTTTTATATCATTAATCAAATAATCTGGTTTCGCGGTTTTTAGCCGCTTGGCAGTGTTCATTCCAATGCTTACAGCGACTGTTCTTAGTCCGATTTTTTTGCCGGTCTCAATATCGCCAACAGTGTCGCCAATGTAAAAAGAATTTTTAGTATCTATATTATATTTACTGATCAATTTTTTTATTGCAGGGACTTTATCATGTAGCCCGCTTGCTATTTCAGTGATGTGATTATAAATTTTGATTTGTTTTGCTTCCTTTTCCAATCTCTCGCGCGGGTCAGAGCTCGCCACGAGGATTATCCAGCCGTATTTAGCCAGCGCTGTGATGGTTTCTCGCACGTTTGGAAGTGGTTTAGACAGCGGAAATTGATTGACGAATTTTTGGAAAAGTTTATCTTGCAGTTTTTTTGTTAAAGACGGAAAATGCAGATGCCAGAATTTCATGTAGGGGATTGTGAAGTCACGCTGGACTTGCTTTTTTGATTTCGGTTTGGCGCCAATCTCCGCGACTATCATTTTATAAACCTCGTAAAAGACGTCAAGGAAGTCAGTCACAGTTCCTGCCCAATCAAGAAAAATTGCTTTTTGTTTTTTATTCGCCATATTATTTTAGAGACATTACCACAAAGCCCAGTTTATCCACCTCTTCTTTTGGCCAAAAGTTTATGTCTTTTGTTTTCATCATAAAAGTTATTTCTTTTTCAATTTCTCGACCAGTGTATTGTTTGGTTTTTGGGTTGTATTCTTGAAAAACCAAAACATCACCGGGCTGGCATTCAAAGTCAGCGAGGCGTAAGTCAAAGTTTTTTTTGCCAGATAAAATTTTCTCAAACAGTTCAGGCCAGGTTTTCTTTGGGATTTTCATAGTTTTTCGTTGTCTTTTAAAATATCTTCTATTGCCAGTGTTACAACTTTGACAAATTTTTCCCAATTTGGTTTTTTGCCAATTTTTTTCCTTTTCACTTCCGTAAATAATTCCAGAAATTTTTGTCCCTCTGTAGAAGAGAAAAATTTTTGTCGTTGTTCTTTAAGTTTCGCATCAATTTCAGCCTCATCTAAACTACTAAGAGTACCTTTTTCTAAGTACATGCTTTTGCTGGTGTTAACGGCAACCATTAGAAGGTCTCTAATTTGGTAAACGAGTTGTTCTATTTGTTGTACAGCTTCCGGGCTGTCGACAAAATAATCTGAAAGGTATTTTTTTAGATATTGCCAACCATTGTCCCATGCCCTTTGTTCTTCTTTTTGTGTGGCTTCAAAATTATCAAGTTGAGCTTCTTCTTCTGGTGGTGCACCTTCTCTGGTTAAGTGACCGACTTCGTGAGCGGCTATGGCGAATGATATTGCTTCGTCGCTGTCAGGTAAGTAGATATTCTCTGTGTCTTTAGCCATTCCAAAAATTTCTACATCAAAGAATGGATTATCTTTTATTTGAGCAGGAGCGTCAGCTGATTTTCTGATTATAATTTTTGGTTTTTGTTCCGTTTCGATTGGCAGTGTGGTTAAATAATCATTCATATTGTTTTTTGAGCCCCGACCTGCCCGCCGAAGAGGCGGGAGGGGCGACAGATAGTAGCCAGGGGCTTTAGCCCCTGGAAATGGATTGAAATTGTCGGTTAGTCCCTTATGGACGACACTGTCTCCATTTACTTTTCATGACTGAAAAGTAACAAAAGGTCTTGGGGGTGATAATCACGCTCGTTCCGCCCTCAGAATCTAGAGAATGAACGGGCGGAACTTCTACATCAATATTATCATTCCACGTTGTTTCAATACATTGGTTTTTTAATTAATCACTCCTCGCAGGTATCACCCCCAAACCCCCTTGCGATTTTTGAATTTGAAATTTTGAATTTGTAATTTATTACGCCATCCCTCTCAATTTTTTAATTCTATCTTCTATCGGAGGGTGTGTAGAAAACATATTCAAAAACGACTTGCCTTTGAATGGATTGGAGATAAAAAGATGTGCGGTGGCGGCGGAAGCAGTTTGAAGAGGGGTGTTTGACTGTGATATTTTCTCAAGCGCGCGGGCCAGGCCTTCGGGGTAACGAGTCAGAAGCGAGCCAGACGCATCAGCCAAATACTCGCGCTTGCGCGAGATGGCGAGTTTGATTAATTCGGCAATGACTGGCGATAACATCAATAAAACAAAACCGACAATCATAATTATGCCTGCGATTTGTCCGCCACCGCGATCGTTGTTGCGTCGTCCGCCCATAAAATATTGGGCGCGGAAAAACCAGTTGGAAATAATTGCGATTGAGCCAACTAACACCACCACGATTGTCATTAAACGAATATCAAAATTTTTGATATGAGACAGTTCATGAGCGATTACGCCTTCCAGCTCTTCATTTTGTAGGGCTTGAATAATGCCAGTCGTTAGCGCGATTGAGGCATGCTGTGGATCTCGTCCAGTGGCAAAGGCATTCAAAGCGGGGGAGTCAATGATGTACACTTTTGGTGTTGGCGTTCCTGCGGTAATGCACAGATTCTCAGTCATCCGATAAACATACGGATTGTCTTCTTTCTTAATTTCTCGCGCGCCGGCGGAAGATAGAGCAATCTTATCTCCACTATAATAGCTAATCAATGTCATTAGTACCGACAAGACAACTGCAAAAATTACCATGCCATTGCCATATCCGAGGTAATAGCCCACGAACCATCCGATGCCAAGGATAAAAGCAATGAAGATCGAGATAAGCAACGTGGTCTTACGTTTGTTGGAGTCGATTTGGGAGTACATAAAAGAGGCTTACAAGGCCGACAAGGCTTATTAGGCTTACAAGGCCTTGTGAGCATTGTTAGCTTTGTAAGCCTTGTAAGCATTCAAAGTTATAATTTCACTTCCACGTTCTGTCTTTCTGTCTTATCTTCCACCTCAAAGAAAGTATATTTCGTGAATTTCAACATGCCGGCGATGGTGTTGGTTGGGAACGTCTCCATTTTTGTGTTGAAGTCGCGGACATTGCCATTGTAAAATCTGCGGGATGCTTGAATTTTGTTTTCAGTGTCAGAAAGTTCGTCAATCAATTGCGCCACGTTTTGGTTGGCCTTTAAATCTGGGTAGGCCTCAACCGCGATTTGTAATTTGCCCAACATTCCACCGAGCGCTGATTCAGCTTTGGATAATTCAGCTGTATTGCCTGCTGATTGCGCGCTCATGGCTTGCGAGCGTGCCTGTGTGATATTTTCCAGCAATGTTTTTTCATGCAACATGTAGCCCTTGACGCTATTGACCAAATTTGGAATCAAATCATGGCGTCTTTTTAATTGCACGTCAATGTCGCTCCATGCTTCTTTTGTGCGGTTATTTAACCGGACGAGGCCATTGTAGACAGCGATTACCCAAATGATAATCACCGCTACGACGGCAAGTATGATGTATAGAGTCATCATAGTAAATTAGTTAAGACTTAAATTGTTAAATTGCTAAACTGTTAAATTGTTTTGCTACACATGGTAGTAAATCAACAGTTTGACAATTTAACCATTTAACAGTTTATCTTGCATTTGGTCGTTATCTATGAGATAATTATATCATTATCATTAAGCAAAGGTCAATATGCTCACTTTGGTGATTTTTCTTGTAGTTTTAGCGCTTCTCGTTTTAGTTCATGAATTCGGCCATTTTGTCACTGCTCGCAAGGCCGGGATGAAAGTGCATGAGTTTGGTTTTGGATTTCCGCCAAAGTTATTTAGCAAGAAGATTGGAGAAACCGAGTACTCATTTAATTTGTTGCCTTTAGGCGGATTTGTAAATATCAAAGGCCAAGACGGTGATTTGGCAAGCGAGCCGGACAGTTTTGGTTATCAAAAAGCATGGAAACGGGTGATTGTCTTGGTGGCTGGTGTGACCATGAACTTTATTGTAGCCGGCATTTTGCTTGGCATTGGGTTTATGATTGGTTTGCCGACCGATGTCTCAAACGGCGTTGACAAGGGCGCGATTTTGGTGGAACAGCAAAAGGTTTTGGTGCAAATGGTGGAAAAGGGTTCGCCTGCGGAAAAAGCCGGCATTAAATTTGGCGATGAAGTTGTTTCAATAAATAATGAAGCAGTAAAATCATCGCAGGGCATGGTCGCTTTTGTTCAGGCGCATAGCAAAGAAGAATTAACATTAAAAATCAAGCGCGCGAAAGAGGACATCTCTATCAAAGCCACGCCAAGTATAATTAAAACCGGCGAAACAACAGCGCGTTTGGGTATAATGCTGGCTGATGCTGGTATAGTGCGTTATCCTTGGTATATGGCGATTTACAAGGGCTTTGTCGCGGCCGGCATTGGATTGGTGAATATTTTTATCGCGTTTTATATATTGATTAAAAATTTGATTATAGGCCGTGGATTAGCATTTGATGTGTCTGGTCCGGTGGGGATTGCGGTAATGGTGGGGCAGAGCGCCAAACTCGGCATTAATTATCTTATCAATGTCACGGCCATGATTTCTTTATCGCTCGCGGCAATCAATATTTTGCCAATTCCAGCGCTTGATGGCGGCCGAATTTTATTTATCATTATTGAAAAAATCATTGGCCGGCCTGTAAATAAAAAAATTGAGCAATACGCGCACATGGTCGGCTTTGCGTTACTTATGCTTTTGATTGTGGTAGTGACTGGGAGGGATATATTGGGATTGATAAAGTAGAGACGCATTGCAATGCGTCTGTACAAGTTGTAAGTAAAAAAATATGGACACAGAAAGACAAGAAATAAAAATTATAGAAACGCCGGAGGAAATAAAAGAGAGAATATTACGGGAGGCATTATTTTTGCGCGACACATATCACGCGGATCCAGATGAGTGGATAACGCCAGTTGATTATGCCACACAATCGGATGATAAAGAGACAAGACAAAGAAAGACGGCGAATCTAAATTCAAAACGTTTGAATAAATATACCCATGGATGGTTTAGTTTAATTTGCGGTTCAATTGTTCAGCCACTGAGGGGTTTGCCGGAGGAAGATGAATTCAAATCTACGGTCGGCGCGCTAATAGAGTCCAATTGGCGGATTACGCAAGATGACCTTGCGCGTATAGAAAACGGGGAACAAAAAATGCTTGAGGATTTTGTTAAAGACGATGAATTCAAATCATTCTGCGATGATCAGCAAATGTGCGCGGATGTTTGCAAGCTTGGCGAGGGTGACTTATTTTTATATACGCATTTACGACAAGGGGATATAAATGCAATTTTTGATTACATCTGGAAATTCCAGGCAGTACAGGAAAAATTTGGTTTTAGAGATGGAAGTTTTAGAAATTATTTGGCTGATAAGGTTACTCCGTTGGTCGCGAAATTGCAGGAGATGAAGAAAAGATACACCTCCAGAAGCGCTGACGCGGTAATAGCTGGCGATGCGATTTTAAATATCGTGATTGGCGAATTGACAAAAAAATAAAATTTTAATATGCAAGAGCAATTACAAAAAATAAAACAAGAATTTTTAAAAGGTCTTGGCGAAGTCAAGACAGCGTTGCAATTGGAAGATTTGGAGCAGGTATTTTTTGGCAGGAAATCAGGCAAGCTCACAGAGGTGATGGGTGAACTTAAAGAGTTGTCGGGAGAGGCCAGGAAGGAGTTTGGACAGCTTGTGAATGAACTCAAACGAGAGCTTGAAAAGTTATTAGCAGAGAAGAAGCGAGAGATGGAAGATAAGGAGATGGGAGATATTTTAGAGAAAGAAAAGATAGATGTGACACAGCCAAAGTTGCCGGCTAAAGAAAGTGGGCATTTGCATCCAAATACGATTATTCAAAATCAATTGGAGGATTTGTTCACCTCAATGGGCTTTATGGTCTTGGATGGGCCGGAGTTGGAGAGCGAGTACTATAATTTTACCGCGCTGAATATGCCCCCAAATGATCCGGCGCGTGATACACAAGACAGTTTTTACATTAAAGACCACCCAGACTGGGTTATGCGCACGCAAACATCGTCTATGCAGGTGCGCGCTTTGCAAAAATATGGCGCGCCAATTCGCATGGTTGTGCCTGGAAGGTGTTTCCGCAATGAAGCAACTGATGCGGCGCATGAACACACTTTTGGCCAATTAGAAGGTTTGATGGTAGATAAAGAAATTAGCATCGCGCATTTGGTTGGAGTGATGAAGGAATTATTAAGAGGCGTGTTTAAGCGCGATATTGAGGTGCGTCTGCGTCCCGGGCATTTTCAGTTTGTTGAACCGGGATTTGAGTTGGATATGAAATGTTTGGTTTGCGGCGGAATTGGATGCGGCGCGTGCAAGCATGGCGGATGGATTGAAACACTGCCATGCGGTCTTGTGCATCCGGAAGTTTTGCGTCAAGGCGGACTTGACCCAAAAAAGTGGACCGGCTTCGCGTTCGGACTCGGTATGACGCGGCTTGTGATGCAGAAATACGGAATTGAGGATATCAGGCATTTGCAAGGAGGAGATTTGAGGTTTTTAAGACAGTTTTAATATGGTTGATCAGAAGTATAAAAATATTTTTTTGGTTATTGGAATCAGCACGTTGTCTGTGTTAGCTTTGGTTTTTTTGATTTGGGATATAATCGCCGGTTTTAATTTTGAGGCGAAGACAACAAATGTCAAAAATGTAAGGTTGAAATGGAGTGTTCAAGAGTTTAAAAATTATCAAAGTGGACCATTTTTTTACAAGAAGCAAGTTTTTTTTGTTGACAATCAAAATAATATCATTGCTTTGAACCGCGAAACAGGCAAAGAATTGTGGAAGCGAGATTTAAAGCAGTTGAGTGGTGGTGATATCTTGGGCAAGCCGATATTTTTTGCAAATAAAATCTATGTGGCTACCTGGGATAGTAAGTCAGAAAAAGTTGGAATGGTATTAAATTGTTTGAGTCTTGATGATTTGTTAATCAAGTGGCAGAAGCCACTTGGTGGCACGTTTAAAGAATTTTTATCTAATGGTAAATATCTAATAGTTAAGACAGATGAGTATGTTATTCCAACAGGATGTGAGGAGTGTGATGAAAAAACTTTGAAAAAGTTTTATGAAGAGGTGGATAAGACGAGGTCTGGTGAGTACGCTTTTTTTGTGATCAATAGAGATACTGGTGAGATTTTGAAGAAAATAGGTGATAATGGTGGAGAAGATTTTAGTATTGAAAATGATTTTTTATATTATAGAAAAGGCGATTTTTATGGTTTTTGCAGCAGTAGTATTGGCGTAATTGATTTGTCCATAGGCCAAGAGGTCTGGTCTAGCAATTACGATAGCGTATTTGAATATTCAAAAGATGGTGGTTTAATTATTGGTTTGGTTAGTAAAGAAAACACTTTATTTTGGGTGGCCTTAGACAAAAAGACAGGGCAAGAGGAATGGAGATTTTTGCTGGAAAAAGATTTTGATATAAAGGAAATTATATCACTGGTTGAGTATAATGACGTAATTGAAAATCATAATGGTTGGATGAGGTGGAAGAATAAGATTATTGATTTAACAAATGGTAAGTTGGTGGCAGAAATCGCAGAATTTGATGATAATGCTAATAAGTTTGACTACATAATATTTGGATATAATAAACCATTTATTTATTATATTTATGGGCTTTATGGGATGGACGGGCTAACAAGGTATAAATTGGATTTGGAGCGCAGGTGTGGACTTGCCACCAATATGTATTTAAAGGATGTCAAATTAGATTGTCCGGATATCAAACAGCTGAACGGTTGGTCCAACAGAGACTCGGCTGGGTTTGTAACGATTGATAATACGGCATATTCATTGTGCCATGGTTCAGATTCCGACAAAAGTAGGGTGTGCGTTTTTGATTTAAGTAATGATAAAAAAATTGCTCAATCTAATTTTGAAATGTTTGACCGGGGTTTGAGAATTGCAGAAGTTGAAGGTGGATTGTTGGTGAAAGATTTTTCTGATCGCGACTTTTATTATTTTGAATTAGTCAAATAATTTTTGATCCCACATATGAGTTTACTTAGTACATTGTCAAATAGAATTAAAAGTTTTTTTTCCAACAAAGAGCCGTCCGACCCAGTGTTTGACAATGTGATAATTGGCAGGGTAGTAAAGGCTGAAAAACATCCTAATGCCGATAGATTAAAAGTTTGCACAGTAGATTGCGGCCCTTCGGCATGCTCAGGGCAAGCTCAGACAGTCCAGATTGTTTGCGGCGGGAGTAATGTTGAGGACAATATTTTGGTAGTTGTGGCAAAGCCGGGAGTCAAAGTGTATTTGGGCGGCGGCAAAGAGTTGGTTGAGCTTAAGCAAATGGCAATTCGCGGCGTGGAGTCGGCCGGTATGATTTGTGGGGCCGATGAACTTGGATTGGCAGACAGGTTTCCAATGAAAGACGAAAAAGAAATTTTAAATTTGTCTCAATACAATCTGACAGTGGGTATGAAATTGTCAGATGCTTTAAAAATAATATAGTGTATGCTTATTTCTTATAAATGGTTAAAACAATTTGTTGATCTTCCTGATTCATTAACCCCCGAAGAATTGGGTCTTCGACTCACAATGAGCACTGTGGAGGTGGATGGCATTTTGAAACAAGGAAAGGGTTTGGAGGATGTGATTGTGGGCGAAATTTTAGAAATTAAAAAGCACCCCAATGCCGATAAGTTAAGCGTGGCCAAAGTTGATGTGGGCGCGGGCGCGCCACGGCAGGTTATCTTTGGCCAAATGGCAAAGATTGAGGTTGGAAACAAAGTGCCGATGGCTTTGGCTCCGACCGTACTTCCGGGGAACAAAGAGATTAAAAAGACAGAAGTGAGGGGAGTGTTGTCAGAAGGCATGTTGTGTTTGGATCAAGAATTAGGGATTTTAAAAGAGGGTGTCAGCATCCACTATTTTGGCAAAGAAGTGAAAATTGGTTCTCCAATTACTAAAGTTTTAGGTCTTGATGACGTGATTTTTGAAATTGATAATAAGTCAGTGACTAACAGGCCGGATTTGTGGGGGCATTATGGAATCGCTAGAGAGGTCGCCGCTTTGTTCAGAAAAGAGCTTAAAGAGTATTCAATTAAAAATACCAAGAAACAAGATACAAATAAATTACAAATTACAAATTACAAATTACAAATTGATATCAAGGATAAAGAAAATTGTTTGCGATATATTGGCGCGATGATGGGGGGAATTAAAATAGCGCCATCGCCAAAATGGATGCAGGAAAAATTGACTGCTTGCGGAGTTCGGCCGATTAATAACATTGTGGATATTACGAATTACGTCACATTGGAATTAGGACGGCCTTCGCACGCTTTTGACCGTCGAGACATGAAGAACGACACGATTATTGTTAGGCGAGCTAAACAAGGCGAGAAATTTACTACTCTTGATGGACAAGAAAGGGAGATGACTGACCAGATGTGCATGGTTTGCGACGCGGAGCGTGCGGTTGATTTGGGAGGAATTATGGGCGGATTGAACAGTGAGATTAAAGAAGATACCACAGAAATAATTTTAGAATTGGCGAATTTTAATCCGGCCAATATCAGGCGCACGGCAAACGCGCTTGGTTTGCGCACCGAGGCCGCGGTTCGTTTTGAAAAGGGCCTACCTCCGTATTTAGCCGAAGTTGGCATGTGGCGCATTATTAATTTAATTAAAGAACTGATTCCGGGCGCGTTTTTGATGAGCAAGATTGTTGATGTTAATTATCAAAAAGAACATCTGAGAAAGATTGAGTTGCCAATGGAATTTTTGGATAAAAAAGTTGGAATAAAGATGGAGAAAAAGACAGTGATAGATATTTTACAGCGCTTGGGATTTGTTGTTAAAGCAAAGAAAAATGTTTTGTCTGTCATAATTCCGTTGTGGCGTCCAGCCAAAGATATTTCAATTCCAGAGGACTTGGTGGAAGAAGTCGCGAGGATTTATGGATATGACAACATCAAAACAGAACTGCCGATGTTTTCAATCACTCCGCCTGAGCAAAATCAGTTGCGTTTATTAGAGAGAAAAATGAAGGACTTGCTGGCTTTGGAGCATGGTTTTACAGAGGTGTATAACTATTCGTTTGTGTCGCCACAGCTGTTGGATAAATTAAGCATTGATTACACAGATTTAATTGAGTTGGATAATCCTGTCGCGAAAGATAGGCCGTATTTGCGTGTTAGTTTATTACCAAATCTCTTGGAGAATACAGAAAAAAATGCTCATTTTGCAGATAGTGTTCGTCTGTTTGAAATTGGAAAAATCTTTGAAAAAAATAAGCCGGGAATGCGTGTTAAGGCAAACAGCGATGATTTATTGCCAAGGCAAAAAACCGTCTTGGGCGTTATTTATATGGCAAAGGGGGATAATGCGCCGTTTTATGAAATGTCCGCGGCCATACGAGGTGTGTTGGATAAATTTGGTGTTAAATATGAATTGGTGGAGTACAAGGGTGAGAAGATGGACAAATTTATTCATCCTGGCAGATATGCGGTTGTAAAAATCGGTGATGATATTATCGGCATGATTTCGGAGTTGCATCCAAGCGTTCAGCCGGCATTGGGCATTGATAATCGCGTGGCAATGGCTGAGATTGGTTTAGATAATCTTTTGATGTATGTTTCAGATGCGAGTAATTATGAAAAAATATCCCAATATCCTTCAATCGTTCGTGATATCGCGTTTGTGATTGACAAAAAAGTCCAGCATGCGGACATTGTTTCTGCTTTACAGGCGATTGACCCACTCATCCGCTCAATTGAGTTATTTGATGTATTTGAGGGCGCGAACATCGGCGAAGGCAAAAAGAGTTTGGCGTATCACATTACCTATCAATCAGACAATAAGACGCTTGAGTCAAGTGAAGTGGACAAGGCACACGGAAAAGTATTTGAGGTGATTGAGGATAAGTTGGGCGGGGAAATTAGAAAGTGAGGCAAAAGTGTGGTATAATATATTTGTTAATTTTTAAGGAGGAAAAAATATGTTTGACACAAGTCAAGATTTATTATATATCATTTTGTCGTTCTGCGTTTTGTGGTTCACGGTATTTTTATGCTGGCTGTTGTATCAGGCCGCGCGAGTGCTCCGCAACGCGAATTTTATTATTGAAAATCTTACGCACAAGTTAGAATTGATAACCGAAGCGGTTGAGTTTATAAAACACAAAGTTGACAGTGTTTCTAATCACATGGGTACTGTGAGCGGGATGATAGCGAATTTGGTTGAGAAGTTTGTGGTGAATAAGTTGTCGCAGAAGTTGGAGGAGAGGGTGGAGAAGAAAAAGAAATGAAAAATTTAAGATTAAAGATTGAAGATTAAAAAGGGGGCGTGAGCCCTTTTTGTCTTGCCATTATCGCGCTGGTTTGGTAAGATAGTGATGAATAATTCATTTCTTCCCCTCTCCTCGTAGGAGAGGGGGCAGCCTGCCCGCAACGCTTCGCGTAGCGATGCGGGCGGGGGGTGAGGTCTCAACGATTGAGTGGCTAATTGCAGTGTTTTGTTAGCAGGTGGTAATGTGCAAGTCCCGATGAGACCTCATCCTCTTTCCTTCTCCTACGAGGAGAAGGATGGCGACGAATTTCATGTTCACCCATCTTCATGTACACAGTCACTATTCACTCTTAGACGGCCTGATGCAAATCAAGCCGTTGGTTAAGGGCGCGAAGGCGAAGGGGTACAAGGCGTTGGCTTTGACTGACTATGGCTCAATGTATGGCGCCATAGAGTTTTATCAGGCCTGTAAAAAAGAGGAAATCAAGCCGATTATTGGTTTTGAGGCCTATGTCGCGCCACGCTCGCGCTTGGACAAAGACCCGCAATTGGATAAGGACTTGTTTCATCTTGTTTTGTTGGCTGAAAATTATGATGGTTATAGAAATTTAATGGTTTTGTCATCAATGGGACATTTAGAGGGATTTTTTAATGGCAAACCGAGAGTTGATAAGGAAATTTTAAGAAAATATTCAAAAAACATTATTGCTTTATCCGGCTGTATTCGCGGAGAGATACCAAGCTTGCTTAAACAAGACAAAGACGAAGAAGCGAAGAAAGTTGCTTTGGAATACAATGAAATTTTTGGACAAAATAATTTTTACTTGGAACTGCAAGACCATCCGGCGATAGAAGGCCAGATTAATGTGAACACAAAAATTGTTCAATTAAGCCAGGAGACAGGCATACCAATGGTTGTAACCCGTGATGTCCATTATTTAGAACCGGATGAGGCCGAGGCGCAGGATATTTTGACTTGCATACGCGAGGGCTGGAAAGTGGGCCAGACAAACCGCGAGGATTATCGTCAAGTGGACAGGTCAATGAATAAAGAAAAAGACATTTTGTCTCGTTTTCGCCATGTGCAAGAGGCGGTTGAAAATACAGGGAAAATAGCCGACAGGGTAAATATTGAAATTGAGTTGGACAAGTGGCATTTCGCGCCAGTGGATTTGCCCGAAGGCAAGACAGCGGCTGATGTTTTGACAGAACAGACATGGGCGAATGTTGGCAGGTATTATTCGCCTGTGACAGATGAGGTGAAAGAGCGTATTGAATATGAACTTGGAATTATTAATAAAAAAGGTTATTCGCCGTATTTTTTGTGCGTGGGCGATTACGTCCAATATGCCAAAGACCACGGCATTGTGGAAACGACCCGTGGTTCGGCCGCCGGTTCAGTTGTCTCTTATGTGCTTGGTATCACGACAGTTGACCCGATTAAATTCAAATTGCCGTTTGAACGTTTCTTAAACCCATTTCGTCCAAGTCCGCCTGATATTGATACTGACTTTGCCGATGACCGCAGAGAAGAAATGATTAGTTATGTGACGCAAAAATATGGAAAAGATAAGGTGGCGCAAATTATTACTTTTGGAACAATGGCAGCCCGCGCCGCGGCTCGCGATGTGGGCCGAGCTCTCGGTTTGTCGTACACATTTTGTGATCAAGTAGCCAAACTAATTCCAATGGGTTCACAGGGTTTTCCGATGACTCTGGAACGCGCTTTGAAAGAAGAGCCGGATTTAAAAAAGTTATATGGCACGAATCCTGATGTAAAACGTTTGCTTGATTTGGCGCAGAAAGTGGAAGGTTGCGCGCGCCACACTTCTATTCACGCCGCGGGCGTGGTGATTTCACCAACACCTTTGACTGACTTTACGCCAGTGCAATATGAAACCGGTGGGGATCACATCACAACGCAGTATGAAATGCACACAGTTGAGTCAGCTGGTGTGCTCAAGATGGACTTTTTGGGCATCCGCAACTTGGCGATTCTGGGAAAAGCGGTTGAGTTTGTTGAGAAGACCACGGGGGAGAAAATTGATATATATAACCTGCCTCTTGATGATAAGCCAACATTTGAAATGCTGGCGCGCGGTGAGACACTTGGCACATTTCAGCTTGGAGGGTCTGGCATGACACGCTGGCTTAAAGAGCTTCAACCAACCACAATCAATGATATCATGGCAATGGTAGCGCTTTATCGTCCTGGTCCAATGGATTCAATTCCAGAATATGTCCGACGCAAGCATAATCCGGAGGCCATAAGTTATCTTGACCCAAGAATGGAGGAGTATCTTGGCGCGTCATTTGGTCTTTTGGTTTATCAAGATGATGTTTTGCTCACAGCCATTAAATTAGCTGGCTATGATTGGATGGAAGCGGATAAATTCAGAAAGGCGATTGGCAAGAAAATTCCAGAGGAAATGGAAAAACAAAAAATCAAGTTTTTTCAGGGTTGCAGAGACCATGGAAAACTTACGGAAGACAAAATTGGGACCTTGTGGCAGTTGATTGAGCCGTTCGCGGCTTATGGTTTTAATAAATCGCACGCCGCAAGTTATGGTATTGTCGCTTACCAGACATCATATATGAAAGCGCATTATCCTGTGCAGTATATGACTGCTGTATTGCAGTGTGAGGCAGGGGACGCGGATAAAGTGTCGGAAATTGTGCACGAGTGCCACCGCATGGGAATTGAGGTAATGCCTCCGGATGTGAACGAAAGTTTTCGCAACTTTGCCATTCCTTCGGCTACGCTTCGCTCCGCTCAGGATAAAGGCGAGGGTGTGCCACGCATAATCAGATTTGGTTTGACAGCTATCAAGAATGTCGGTGAACACATTTGTGATGTGATTTATTCTGAACGCAAAAAAAATGGACAATATAAAAATTTGGAGGATTTGCTTACGCGCGTTAAAGATAAGGACTTGAATAAAAAGTCGGTTGAAAGCTTGGTGCAGGCCGGGGCTTTGGATTGTTTTGGCATTGATCGCGGCGTGCTTTTGGCCAATAGCGAGAACATTTTGTTTTTTAGCAGACAAATGAAAGACGGCCAGCCAGCGCAAAATTCTTTATTCACAAGCATTGGCCTCGCGTTAGAAAGCAAAGTGCAACTAAAAGACGCGGAGCCGGCTACTTTGGAGCAAAAATTGGAATGGGAAAAAAATTTACTCGGCTTGTATTTGTCCTCTCATCCGTTTAAATATTTTCAAGAAATAATGAAGCGTGTTTTAACACCAGTGGAAAATATAATTGATGGTCCGCGCGACAAATGGGTTGTGGCCGGCGGGGTAGTTGACCAGTTAAAAAAGAAAATCACCAAAAAGGGCGGGATAATGATGTTTGGCAATTTGGAAGACACGACCGGTCATATTGAACTGATGATTTTTCCCGAGGCATACGAAAAAACCCAGCCGGTTTGGCAGGAAAATAATATCTTGTGCATAATGGGCAAAACACCCCGAGAAGAGGGAGATAATAAGATTTTTGTGGAAAAAGCCGTTATTTTGACCAAAGAAAATGTAATGCAGATTTGCGAACAGATGTCAGCCAATGGTTTATCTAATCAGCCGGATTTGCAAGAAAAAGACAAGACAGTGATTTTGAATTTAAGCAAAGAAGAATTAAAAGACAAAGCCGACGCGCTTAAAAAAATCTTTTCCGCGCATCCAGGCAAATATCTCGTCTACGTCAAAGTCGGAGCGAGTACAATTCGTACTCAGGCGATGATTGATTGGAACAGCGAGGTGAGTGATGAGTTGAAGAGGGAAGTTGGGGAGGGGAGAGTGGAAGTAACGGAGTAATTGAGAAATTTAGTAATTAGAAATTGTGCGGAAATTAAAGAAATTATTTTTTAAAAAGGGGAACTCCGGGCGGGCGCTCGGAGTCTTCGGGTGGGCTACGTTTGACGGGTGTGGGCGAGAATGCGGTGGACGATTGCTTCAATCGCTTCCGAATTTCCGCCTCCATGTGGGATGATGAGGTGGGCGAATTGCTTGGTGGGCATGACGAAGTTGTCATAGCCAGGACGGACGGTCTTGCGCCATTGATCTATGACTGATTTGACTCCGCGCCCACGTTCTTCCATGTCACGGAGGATGCGGCGGGCAAGGCATTCGTCTGGCGACACATCTACGAATATGCGCAAGTCAAATAGTTTTCTCAATTCCGGCATCCAGTAGATGAGGATGCCGTCAACGAGAATTACTGATGCCGGCGTGAGGAGAGTTTTCTCTCTCTGCCTTGTGTGTGTCACGAAGTTGTAGACCGGTACCTCAATTGATTTTCCTTCACGAAGGTCGTTGATGTGTTGTTGGAACAGATTCCACTCGATCGCATCCGGGTGATCAAAGTCGCGGTCTGCCCGGTCTTGGTCTGGAAGATGTGACAGATCCCTGTAGTATGAATCAGCGGAAAGGTAGGTGGTTGAAGTGGTTGACCCCAGTTTTTTGAGAACTGTTTGAACCTCACGGATCACAGTACTCTTCCCAGATCCACTTCCTCCGGCAAATCCCACAATGAATGTAGCCATGTTTCCCTCCATTTAGCAAAACAGGCCTCTTCGGCCTGTTGGTTTTGAATGTGCAATTCTCCTTGTAATTGATTGTATAATGGTTGTCCCTTGTTGTCAAATCAATACACATCTCCATTCTCCTTCACCTTCTCATCCTCGTACGGCCCAATCTGTCGGCGGTAGAATTCTAATTTGGCTGATTCAAGCGCGCCAATCAATTCATTGTAGTCCTTGTATTTGCCAGCGCCTTTTAGAGCGAGGAGCAATTTTGTGATTGAATAATTAAGTTCGCCAGCGCGTTGGTCGGGGTTGATTGCGTCAGATAGAGCTTTGATGTGTGGGTCAAGGCGGGCGCGGTCTGGTTGTTTGATGTAGGGCATATACTTTTTATTGTCATCTCGAACCACCGAAGTGGTGAGAGATCTTTCTTAAATAAGTTTTTGTTTAATTAATTAAAGTTACGTTTTTAGTTGGCGTGAGGTAGGAAAGATTCCTCACCCCCGACGTTACGTCGGGGGATTCGGAATGACAATTGGCCACTATGTAATGTCGTTCAACGATTTGACGCTTTCGTTGTTGTGAATGCGTTTGATCATCTCGGCGAAACGGTGGCTGACTGGGACGACTTCCAGATTGCGTAGGTTGAAATGAGACGACGGAATTGTGTCAGTGGTGATGAATTTTTGAATTGGTGACGCATTTAATCGCTCGGCCGCGCCTTCGCCGAGGTTGGCGTGGATAAAACAAGAATCAATGCTGATTGCTCCAGCTGTTTCTAATAAAAATCTAGCGTCCTCAATTAAAGTGCGTCCGCTTAATGTCTCATCATCAATAATTAACACTTTTTTGCCTTTTACATCACCCATCACGCCTTTAATCACCACTTTTTCATCATTGCCGATTCTACGTTTATCCATCATAGCGACTGGCAAGTTAAGGCCATCAGCGTATTTTTTTATCATCTTGGCGGCTCCCGCGTCACCAGCCACGACTACATAGTTTTCCAAATTCCAATTTGTTTTTAGATATTGAATAACGTCTGGCGCGGCCAATAGTTGGTCGCAGGGGATAGAGAAAAAACCTTGGATTTGTTGTGAATGCATTTCCATTACTAACGCGCGATTGGCGCCCGCGGTTTGTAGTAAGTCGGCGATCAACCGAGCGGTAATGCAAACGCGCGGCTGGTCTTTTTTATCAGAGCGAGAATAGGGGAAATATGGCATCACGGCCGTGATTCTATCAGCCGAAGAATCACGGAGAGTCCTTATCATAATCAACAATTCCATCACATCAACATCAACTGACTGGGTTTGGGTTTGCACTACAAAAACATCATCTCCGCGTACGGCTTCATCAATCGTAAAAAAACGATTTCTGTTGCTGAAAGTGAAAGATTGAGATTTTGTCTCCTCAATGCCCAAATCAGCGCAGATTTTTTTAGTAAAGTCCTTGTGGCTGGACCCACCGATGATTTTTAGCCGCATATGGTGAAATTGTTAAACTGTTAAATTGTTATATTGTCAGAGATCTCCCAATTGGGGTTTGCAGTAAGTTTCTGCCAGGGGGTGAAATTATTTTTTGTAGCATGATAGTAGCCGGCGATGGCGATCATGGCGGCGTTGTCCATGGCGTAGCCAGATGTAGGACATAGGACGTAGGACATAGGACTTACATTTTTTACTTCTTCAATTAACGTCTCTCGCAATTTTTTATTAGCAGCCACGCCGCCACCAAGGATAACTGTTTTTGGTTGATATTTTTCTATGGCTTTGAGTGTTTTGCCAACCAGTACGTCAATTATGGCTTGTTCAAAACTGGCACAAAAGTCGTTGATTGTTACATCCTCTTTTTGCACGCCAAAAATGCCGGCCGGTTGTTGGATTGGGCTGATTTGCATTGCAGAAAGTTGATGGTCTCGTAGCCAATACAGTGCCGATGTTTTTAAGCCAGCAAAGCTAAAATCTAAATTATCCTCACGTAGCATTGGTCGTGGAAATTTTATTGCGTTTGGATTACCGGTTTCGGCAAATTTAGAAATTTTTGGCCCGCCAGGATAATCAAAACCAAGCAGTTTCGCGACTTTATCAAAACACTCTCCGGCGGCGTCGTCTTTTGTCGCGCCGATGCGTTGGTATTCGCCTTGTTTGTTCATTAAAATCAATTCCGTATGCCCGCCAGATGCAACTAACGCTAACGCCGGATATTGCCTGCCCGCCGATGAGGCGGGGATATTAGATATTTGATATTTTGTATTTGTTTGTATCTTGTAACTTGTATCTTGTAACTCAACACTATGAATATGCCCCTCAAGGTGGTTGACTGAGACAACAGGTATATCCCAGAGATAGGAGAGGGTTTTTGCCGCTTCTACTCCCACCATAAGCCCTGTTATCAGGCCTGGACCGGATGTAACGGCGATAATGTCCGGCTTGGGTTGGTCAGCAAGGACTTCCTCGATTAAAGGTGAGATATTTTCTGCATGGCATCGCCCGGCGATTTCCGGCACCACTCCGCCATATTTTTTGTGTACTTCAATTTGGCTGGCGGTTTTTTCCGCGAGTATCTCCAAACCCCTCTCGTCTGCTTTCACGAGCGCCACGGATGTGTCGTCGCATGAACTTTCAATGCCTAAAATTATCATATTATATCTAAACTAATGTCCAGTGCTTTGGTTGAGTGTGTAAGCGCGCCCAAAGAAATCACATCTACGCCGGTTTGGCTGTAATTTTTGATAGTTTCCTCATTAATCCCTCCAGAGGCCTCAAAGATTATCTGGGGGTGTGTTTTGTGTAGTGTTTTTATTAGCTTTTTTATTTGATTGGGTTTAAAATTATCAAACATTATTACATCTGGTTTAAGTGCTATTGCTTTTTTTAATTCTTTTTCATTTTTAACTTCAATTTCCCAAAATGAATGTGGAATTTGTTTCGACGTAAAGTTGGGATCCCGTACTTCGCGTCGGGAAAATTCAAAATTCGAAATTTTCAAATGGTTGTCTTTGATGAGAATCCAGTCATAAAGTCCAAGGCGATGTGTTCCACCACCACCGACAGTTACGGCTTTCTTATCCAAGAGTCCCCACTGTGTTTTGCGTGTAGGACAAATTAGAACACGCGGACAAAGTTTGGTTAAACGCGCTGTTTGCGTGGCAATGCCGGACATTCTTTGCAAGATGTTTAGGATTGTGCGCTCCAATTTTAAGATCGTCTTGACTCCTCCGGTCAGTTTGAGTACCGTGTCTCCATTTTTGATTTTGTCGCCGCCTTTCTTATAACTTATAACTTCTAACTCACAACTCTTAAGAAGCCATCTTATTTCTTCAATTCCGGCAACGATTCCGGCTTGTTTGGCTCTTATAATCGCGGTTATTTTTTGGTTGTTTTTAAATAGCGCGTTGCTTGTTATGTCGCCCTCCTTATCCGTATCCTCGTTTAACATAAAATCAACCAGCCATTTTACTTGTCTAAAGTACTTTTTGTTTTTTAAAGTCAACTTCTCTTTTTGGTTGAAATATTTGCGAGTCTTTTGCGTTTTATTCATATTTTCATTTTTTTTCTTAACTCTGTTCCGGATATCGGTATATTTATTTTAAGTTGTACTACTTTGTGACCGCCCTCCTCAAACAATTTTTTTACCAGCTCATTACCAGTATATACCACATCAAAGTCGCCGACAATATTTTTTACATGCGCTACCCAATTTTTAGCGTCATGGATATCTGGAATAGCTATGATTCTGTAATTTATACTAAGTCCAGCTAAAGATTTTTTGATCATTTTTTCCCTCTCCCCAAAACTAAACGGATTGTCTTCCGTATCGCTGTATTGCGAACTGCCGATACCAATAATTATCTCGCCTTGGGAGATTTGTTTGATGGCGTCTAAATGGCCTGAATGAAATGGTTGAAATCTGCCTATAAACAATGCTTTCATATTTTACAAATTGGTGGGAGTTGGCGTTTGTGGGATGAGTTGGAGATCATGTCTTTAACTAACTTTATTTTGTTTGCGGGGAATTTGGATAAAGATTTTTTGTGCGCTATGGCGAAAAGAGTTTTATCCAGCAGTTCGTAAGTGATGCCCATTTCGCTTTCATCCGTTTGTCCGTCCCACAGTCCGGCAGTTGGCGGTCGGTCAATTATTTCTTGCGGGATTTTTAATTGTTTGGCCAACGCTCTCACTTCGGTTTTGTATAAATCGCCAATTGGCAAAATATCTGCCCCGCCATCGCCGTACTTGGTGAAGTATCCTGTCATGATTTCTGATTTGTTGCCAGTGCCGAGCACCAGCCCGCCAATTTCATTTGCTTTGGCATAGAGGATGGACATTCGGATGCGGGCTTTGAGGTTGCCGAGGTTTTGCTTAGAAAGTTTGAGATTCAGTGATTGTTTGTATGATTTAAGAATTGATTGAATATGGAACATGGAGTATGGAACATGGAGCAGTGTGACAATTTTTTGGGCGTATTTTAAATCCCACACTGTGTTCGTGGAGGAGGGGAGGATGGGGGCGAAGACCTTGTCTGCGCTGAGCGCCTCAACTGCCAGAAATGCCACAACCGCGGAATCAATTCCGCCACTCAAACCCAAGACAACTGGTTTGCCGCCAGCGTGTTTTTTGATGAAACTAATTATTTTGTTTTTCATAATTTTTATTCTCCCTCAAACTCCACCAGCCCAAATGTTTTATATCCAGCGTTTTCTAATTTCTTCTTTCCACCCAAGTCAGGCAAATCAATGACAAAACAACATTCAACAATTTCTCCACCTATTTTTTTGATTAAATTGCACGCGGCCATGGCTGTTCCGCCAGTGGCGATTAAATCATCCACTAGTAATACCTTATCACCGAGTTTTATGGCCTCTGCGGATATTTCTATTTTGTCTTTGCCATATTCCAAATCATATTCTTCGGACACAACTTCTGGAGGCAATTTACCTTTTTTTCTGATTGGTATAAAGCCCCTATTAAGCCGGTGAGCCAAAACAGAACCAATGATAAATCCACGGCTTTCAATACCAACCACATAATCAATATCGGCGTCTTTGTAGCGCTCCAAAAGCAATTCTATCATGTGATTAAATCCGCCACTGTCTTTGAGTAATGTGGTAATATCTCTGAATGTTACATGGTGTTTTGGCCAGTGGTGGATTGTCCTGATTTTGTCCTTGATTGATTGGGGCATACTATTTTATTTGCGGGATGATATTTAATAATAAGCCAGTGACGTTTTTGGCGTTTTTGTGAAAAATATCTAAAATTGCCTGCCAAGTAACGGGCTCCTCATTTTCTTTCCAACAATCATAGTCAGTGGACATTGCGATTGTTGCATAAGGTATTTTTGCTTCGTTGGCAAGCGCGGCTTCTGGCGCGATACTCATATTTATCACATCCGCGCCCCACAGACGAAACATTTTGCTTTCAGCGCGAGTTGAAAATCGCGGGCCTTCAATTGTTACCACCGTTCCGGTCGGGTGATATTTAAGATTAAGTGTTTTGCATGCCTCAATCAAGAGTTTACGTAAATTCGCGTCAAACGGATCAGCCATTGGCGTGTGTTCCGGCTTGTTTGGTTCAAATGATTCGCAAAAAGAGCACCAGCGATGGCGCGTAAAATCAATAAATTGGTCAAGAATTAACAAATCACCTCGCCCAATTTCTTCTCTTAAAGAGCCAACAGCAGTTGTCGCAATAATATGCGTACAGCCAAGCTCTTTGAGCGCGCTGATGTTGGCGCGGAAATTAACCTGTGTTGGTGGGATAGTGTGTTCACGCCCATGCCGGGCAAGTAAAACAACCTCAACCCCGCTTATTTTTCCGGTCTTTAATATGGACGATGGGTTGCCGTATTTTGTCGCTAACGACACGTCTTTTACGTCTGTCAAAATGTCCGGATTATCCAACCCAGACCCGCCAATTATACCGATTTTAGTCATAAGTTGAATTGAAGTATTAACAGCGGTATTTTAGCAGAGACTTGACTTTTTGTCCAAAATGGTTTATAATGTTTGCACAATACACGGCCTCATCGTCTAATGGTTAGGACACGAGCTTTTCAAGCTTGTAATCGGGGTTCGATTCCCCGT
>Ga0208373_1001125_pt1 | contig 37956 bp, 29 predicted proteins | sample RifOxyC2_FD_184036 | JGI IMG/M metagenome (GOLD analysis project Ga0208373, IMG submission 184036) | Soil microbial communities from Rifle, Colorado - Rifle Oxygen_injection C2 (SPAdes) | ecosystem: Environmental > Terrestrial > Deep subsurface > Rock core/Sediment | place: Rifle, Colorado...
AGTAATGCAAACAGACGCCATTTCTTGTAAACTTAATGTTTTAGTAAGCTGATAAGGGATGGCATCTCTTGGGCAAAGAAACGGCATTTGTTTACCGAACGAACGGCATCCGAAATACGAACAAGCGTCGTTTCTTGTAAATTTACTAAAACACTAAGTATACAAGGAGCGCCAAATGTTATCAACCTAATCCATATCGGTTTATAAAAGAATACGGTATGTCTCAAAATCGCCTGGAAAAGGTATTGCCCCGGATGTTAATCATCTGTGTCACCGAACAATTATTATTAACGGAAAGGGTAGTGGAAACTGACACGATATTTTGACGAAAATAAAGCCCTTGCTCTAACTCCCTAAACGATAATACGATAAACCAAAAATATTTTAACCGCATTTCCATTTTTTTCGCAGGTAGTCAGGGGGTACCATCCCCCCTCCCCCCTGGCAATACGGCGCCTCCCCGGTACCAATTCGGGACTACCCCGGTACCGATTCGGGACCACCCTGTACCTGCTACGGACATCTGGGTAAGGGGAAAAGCGATTAAAATGGCATGAAAGGTTAAAGCAAAACACCTAATTCGCATGAAATGATACCATAAAACTCAGGCGATAGCAATAGTTTTTTAGGATATTTTGATGTGTAGCCAGATTAATCCTTCGGCTTCACTCAGGATAAGTCCCTCCGGCGTACCCGCGCATCTTTTATTTTGCGGTATTACTGATACAAACCTGCCACGGGTATGTCAGAGTGATTTTAATATTTACATCAGTTTGTCTTGACAATCAGTATTATTTTGTCATTATATATTCTCAAATATAAAGTATTGGCCATTGGTTTTAACTCATCCGATTCCGATAAAAATACCAGGATACAGAATAAGGAGAAACAACAGAGAGAGCAGGCTGACATCTTGGGTCTTAATATTTTGGAAGTAATTTTGAGTTTTAGTTAGACGGTAAATAAGAGCGCGGACGCTCATATAATATAAAGCCCGTTTTAACAGGCATTGCTGCCTTAGTGTTTTTGCATACTTCCTGCACAAACATATCTCACGCTTGACTTTAGATGCGCCATTCCGGCTCTCCGGTTTAAAGACGGGGAAAGAAGATGTCATTTTACTCTACTATTACTTTTTTGCTTGACCCTCTGTCGGTATTTTTCCTGCTGGTTATTTTACTCGTTTCTATCCCATCCGCGGTATATTCCATCGGTTACCTGAGAAACCACTATTCACCCAATAAAATCCGGCTGGCCTGGGTATTGCTCGCGGCCTTTGTCTTATCCATGGCCGGCGTGGTTACAGCCAACAATGCCTTTATCTTTCTGATAGCCTGGGAAATGATGTCTCTAATCTCATATTTTCTGGTGGTCTTCGACCACACCCAGGAAAAATCAGTCACGGCCGGGATTATTTATCTGGTCATGACCCACATCGGCACGGCATTTATTATCGTGGCGTTTTTGATTCTGTATAACTTCGGGCATTCTTTTGATTTCGCGGCGTTTAAATCCGCCGGACAGACTATGCCGGCTAATTTAAAGCACATCGTCTTTTTGCTTCTGTTGGTCGGGTTCGGCACCAAGGCCGGTATCGTGCCGTTCCATATCTGGCTGCCCTATGCCCATCCCCAGGCCCCGAGCCATGTTTCAAGCATTATGTCCGGCGTGATGATTAAGACGGCGATTTACGGAATGCTGCGATTCATCATATTTTTACTGGGCGTGGAATCCGCCTGGTGGGGCAACCTGGTTTTGGTTCTGGCCTTGTTGTCCTGCCTGGTCGGTGTTATTTACGCGTTGATGGAGCATGACCTGAAGAAGTTGCTGGCATATCACAGCGTGGAAAACATCGGGATAATCCTGCTTGGGGTCGGCGCCGCGATGGTGTTCCTGAAACTGAACCTGCCGGTCCTGGCTGTGATTGCTTTATGCGCCGGGCTTTATCATTTAATGAATCACGCCCTTTTCAAGGGGCTGTTATTCCTCTGCGCCGGGTCGGTTTATAACGCCACCGGCACGCGGAATATAGAGAAACTGGGCGGGTTAATCAAGCTGATGCCCTATACGGCCGCGGCGTTCCTGGTCGGCTCCCTGGCCATATCGGCTATTCCGCCGTTTAACGGGTTTGTCAGCGAGTGGCTCACCCTGCAGGCGTTTTTCCTGGGGGCGATGAACAGCATTTCCGGCGAGTATAAGGTATTCTTCAGCGTGTGCGCCAGTTTGCTGGCTTTAACCGGCGGCCTGGCCGCGGCCTGCTTTGTCAAGGCGTTCGGGATAACCTTTTTAGCCATGCCCAGGAGCAAGAACGCGGCCGAGGCCAAAGAGTCGTCTTTTTCCATGAAGGCGGCGTTTATTTTTATGATGGCGGCGATTGTTTTGTCCGGCTTGGCCGCGGCGCCGATTCTTAAAGCCCTGACCGGCATTGCCGGTTCTGTTTTGTCCATTGAGACCGCGGGCATTAGTTTATCGCTTAATAATTTCGCCCTGGCCGTGCCGCAAAACAGCGGCGCGTTCCTGTCCACGCCGCTGGTAGCTCTGGCTTTTATCACGGTAGCGGGAATCTGCGTCCTGGCCGTTTACCTTTGGGCCGGGCGGAGGAAGGCGGTTAAATCTAACACCTGGGATTGCGGCTATTACCAACTGGATGCCCGCACCGAATATACGGCCACGGCCTTTTCCAAACCCTTCCGGATTGCCTTTAATTTCTTCCTGTTGCCTTACACTAAAACGGAAAAAATACGGGAATCGTTTTACCACGTCAAGTCGTTTAAATACGAGGTGTTTACCACCCCGGTTTTCCGGCAGTATGCCTATGACCCGATAGTCGCGTTTATATTGTTGTCGGCAAAGCGGGTCAGAAGAATCCAGATGGGCAGTATCCATTTTTACCTGGCTTATATCTGGATAACCATAATTTTATTGCTCTTGTTATTTCATTAGGACAGAATATGAAGATATTATTTTTTGTAGCGCAGGTATTGGCGCTGGTGGCGCTGGCTCCTTTGGTCAGCGGAATTATCAGGAAGATAAAGAATAATCTCCGTATGCGCCAGGGGCCGGGGATTCTCCAGCCGTATTACAACCTGATTAAGTTGTTTGGGAAGGATGAAGTAATCTCGGTCAATACCTCCTGGATATTTACGGTGACTCCTTATGTGGTTTTGGTTTCGTCTGTTCTCGCTCTGATGCTGGTGCCGGTTTTTGTTTCGGATGTTTCCCTGAATTATATGGGCGACTTCCTGCTGATTATTTTTATCCTGGCGCTGGGCCGGTTCTTTCTGGCTCTGGCTGGGCTGGACGCGGGCAGTTCTTTCGGCGGGATGGGGTCCTCCCGGGAAATGTTCATATCAAGTTTTGTCGAGCCGGTGGTGGTCATGGTTATTTTTGTGGTGGCTCTGAACGCGCATTCGACCGGCTTGCAGGTTATCAGCGCCGTGCCTGTCCTATCGCTTCCATTGATTATCGCCGCGACTGCCATGATGTTCGTGATTATTGCCGAGACCTCGCGGATACCAGTTGACAACCAGGAAACGCATCTTGAACTAACCATGGTTCATGAAGCCATGGTCCTGGAGTATTCGGGACGCTCGCTGGCCTTGATAGAATTGGCCGCGCACGTTAAGCAGATTGTGTTCTTTTCGTTGATTGCCAGCGTGATATTGCCTTTTGGGATTGCCCGGGATATCGCGCCGATGCCTCTGCTGGCGAGTTTCATATATTACGGTCTTAAGATTATGGCCCTGACCGTGATTATCAGCGTGATTGAGATTTCAATGGCCAAGATGCGCCTGTTCCGCGTCATTGATTTCCTGAATATCGCGTTTGTCTTGTCCGTGTTGGGCATCGTTATTCTGGCGATGGGAAAGTGATTTATGTGGCTTGATGTATTGTTGTTTGGACTGCTGATTACGAGTTTTATGCTGGTGGTGGCCAAGCGAATCAGCGCGCTGATTAATTATTTCACCCTGCAGTCGCTGGCGCTCTTTCTGCTTATGCTCATTCTGGCCTATGGGCACACCGGCGTTAAGCTTTATTTAGTGGCCGGGCTGATATTTCTGCTCAAGGTGGTGCTTATTCCGTTTTTCCTGAAACGAATAATGCGGAAAATAAAAGTGGAGGAAAATGTGGGATTCTTTGTGAATCCGGTCATCTCCGTTTTGATTGCCCTTGTTTTAGTCTATCTGTCCTACGCATTTACGACCAAGCTTCTTCATATCACTGAAACGCTGGCCCAAGGCGCTTTTTCGGTGGCGATTTCGATTATTTTTATCGGCATGTTCCTGATGATTTCCCGGATAAAGGCGCTGGTCCAGATAGTCGGGCTGCTGGTCATGGAGAACGGGCTTTTCCTGGCGGCTATCAGCGTCTCGGGCGGGATGCCTTTCCTGGTCGAAGTGGTGATATTCTTCGATATTTTGGTGAGCGTGGTCATTCTTGAGCTGTTTGTCTATAAAATAAATAATGCGTTTGAGCATATTGATTCCAATAAGTTAAAAGGATTGCAGGGTTAATTATGATAGTGACGATTATCTTGTGCGTTCCGTTGATACTGGCCGCGCTGGCTGTGCTGGTCAAAAGAAGCCGGGCCATCGGTATTATTAATACTGTTGGTTATGCGGTTATCCTGGCTGTGTCGTTGTGGCTGGTTCAGGGGATTATTAACGGCGGAGCCCCGGTGATTTTGGGCAGTTTTTTCTACATTGATGCGCTCAGCGCGTTTTTTATATTCCTGATCGCCCTGATAAATCTGTCATCATCGCTCTATTCTATCGGCTATTTGGCTGCCGAGACGCAGGAAGGATTGATTACGGAACGAAAAACCTCCGCATATTATGTTCTCTATAATCTTTTTGCTTTTGCCATGTTCTTTGTCACCGTTGTAAGCAATCTGGGCATTATGTGGGTGGCGATTGAAATGACGACCCTTATTTCCGCCTTTTTAGTGGGATTCGACAATACCAAGAAATCCATTGAGGCGGCCTGGAAATATATCATTATTTGCTCGGCCGGAATTGCCCTGGCTCTTTTCGGAACGATACTGCTGTATTACACCGTGGCACAGCATGGCGGCATTAATTCCTTGAATTGGACTGAGGTGCTGGCCGTGGCGTCAAAACTCGACCCGCAGGTAATGAAGGTAGTCTTTTTGTTTATCCTGGTTGGTTACGGCACCAAGGCCGGATTAGCGCCGATGCATACCTGGCTGCCCGACGCGCACAGCCAGGCGTTATCGCCGGTGAGCGCTTTGCTTTCCGGAGTGCTGCTGAAAACGGCCTTTTACGCGATTCTTCGGTTTACGATTATCGTTAACAAGTCTGTTCCGGCGTCTTTTACCCAGGAGCTTTTTATAATTTTCGGTATTTTATCATTGGGCATTGCCGCGGCTTTTATTTTGGTTCAGAAAGATATAAAAAGGTTGTTGGCTTATTCCAGTGTCGAGCATATCGGGATAATCTCGGTGGGTTTCGGGTTCGCCGGCATATTCGGTGTTTATGGCGCACTGTTCCATATCTTTAACCACGCCATTACCAAGTCGCTGATGTTTTTAGGCGCCGGCATTGTCGCCAAGAATTATAAGACCACCAATCTGCATATCATAAAAGGCGTTATCAGCGTCATGCCTTTTACCGGCGTGATTCTTATTTTGGGGGCTTTTGCGCTGGCCGGGGCGCCGCCTTTTTCCGTGTTTTTCAGCGAGATGATGATTCTGGTGGCCGGATTTCATCAGGGTTCTTATCTGGCCAGCATCCTGTTTCTCCTGTTTATGGTCATAATATTCGGCGCGATTACTTATCATTTCTCGAGGATAATTTTTGGCAGCAAGCCGGCTGCTGTTACCAGCGTCTACGAACCGGTCACGATAAAAATAGCGTTGGGATTGCTGTTTGCCCTGATTCTGATTGTCGGGTTAAGCGTCCCCACGTTTTTCAATAAGCTGATATTAAGCGTAGTGGAAATTATAAAGGGTTGATATGGATAGCAGGGATTTTCTCCAGAAAATTAAGGCGCTCCATAAGATTAGTTCTCCGGAAATTATCTTTGAGCGGGCCGACGAGGTGTATATCCGCGTCTCCCGCGAAGAGTTTGGCCGGATGTGTATTGCCTTGCATGAGCAGTTGCATTCGCCGGTAATGTCCTATTTTGCGTCAGATGAGTGGCGGGATAGGCAGGTTTTTACCGTTCGCTGCGCCTTCTTGAGCCCGGAAAACAGGAAATGGTTTTTCGTGGTCGTGGAAATCCCGAGCCATGACCCGGTCTTCCCTTCTATCGCCAAGGAGATTTATTCCGCATCCTTGTTTGAGCGGGAAATAAAAGAAATGTATGGGCTGGAGCCATCCGGCAATCCTGATGTCAGGCGGCTCCGCCTGCACGATGAGGTCTGGCCAGAGGGGTATTATCCGCTTCGTAAGGATTTTACCGGGCCGGCGGCCGGAGCGATAACCGGCAAGCAATTCCAGTTTGTGAAGGTTGAAGGCGAGGGGATATTTGAGGTTCCGGTCGGCCCGGTGCACGCCGGCATCATTGGGCCGGGGCATTTCAGGTTCAGCGCGGCCGGAGAGCCGGTCATTAACCTGGAGATCCGGCTTGGCTTTACGCATCGGGGCGCGGAAAAGATGTTTGAGGGAAAGTCAATCCGGGAAGCCCTGAAATTATCAGAATGCTTGGCAGGTGACGCGGCTTTTGCATATAGCGCCGCTTTTTGCAGGGCTATTGAGAAAATAGCGGATATTCCGGAGTCCGACGATGCCAAAATCATGCGCGCCATATTTATTGAGCTGGAAAGAATGTATAATCATGTGGCTGACATCGGGGGAATGGCTATTGACGTGGGTTTTAGTTTCCCGGCTAATCTGGCGGCGATTATCAAGGAGAATATGCTTGCACTCAACATGAAGCTTGCCGGACATAGGTATCTTAAGCATATTAATACTCTGGGCGGCGTTACTAAAATATTGAGCGCTGATGATAAAACGTTGCTTCTGTCTTCACTCAGAAGTATCAAAAGGGATTTTTCAGAACTGGAAAAAATACTGCAATCAAGCGTTTCTTTCATGGACCGGGTTGACACCACCGGGATTTTAAGAAAAATGACGGCCGAAGATTTTGGCGTTTTGGGAGTAGCGGGCCGGGCATCCGGAATTCCCCTGGATTTAAGAAGCGTTTTTCCGGAAGCCTATAACAGCGTTAATTTCCAGCCCGCCAGGGAAGACAAAGGCGACGCCCTGGCCCGGCTTAAAATACGCCTGTTTGAATTTAAAGAGTCCATGCGCATGATAGAAGAGTTTGCCGGAAAATTGGAAATGACACGGATAAATTGCCCGTCTGATTTTGCTCTCAAGGCGGGATTTGGTCTGGGATATGCGGAAAGCTGGAGAGGGCCGGTTTTATTTTGGGTAAAACTTGATGCCAAGGGAATCATTGAGCGGTGCAAGGTGGTGGACTCGTCTTTTCATAACTGGCAGGGATTATCGTTCGCCGTTTTGGGGAATATCATCCCTGATTTTCCGCTCTGTAACAAAAGTTTTAACCTGTCGTATGCCGGAAATGATTTATAACTGATATGAAAGAAATAATAAAAAACAGGATACTCAGGGGCATTGCTACCAAGCCGATAATGGGTTCTGCCTTGAATATTTCTCCGGATAACGAATCTATCGGGGTTGAGTTAAAGGAAATAATCAAGAGCAGGTTCGGCAGGTCTTTCCATATCAGGGAAGTAGATACCGGTTCGTGCGGCGCCTGCGAGTCGGAAATAATCGCCACAACAAATCCCATCTATGACATCCAGAGATTCGGCGTAGATTTCGTGGCTTCTCCGCGCCATGCCGATGCGCTTCTGGTCACCGGGCCGGTGTCCAAAAATATGCTGGTTGCCCTGAAGAAAACCTATAGCGCCATGCCTGAACCGAAGATTATTATCACATTGGGTGATTGCGCCAGAGACGGCGGGATATTTAAAGGGTCTTATTATATCGAGGGTGGAGTAAATAGCGTATTACCGGTGGTGTTGCATATCCCGGGATGCCCGCCCCAGCCGACGGACATTATCAAAACACTGCTCGCCTTCCTTAAGCAATCATGATGGATAAACCCGCTCGATACTCAATTATCCAGTAATCCTATATACAGCCCATTATTTCACCGTAGTAATAGTGCAGGTATCTTCAGCCCGGGCTTGTTTGGGCACCAGTTCCAGCGAACGGGTGACCAATTCGCTTTCCCCTAAACTGGCCAGTTTGCCAAAGTCCCGGAATCCGGTTTCGCCGGACTTAATTTCCATCTCGGTCATGGGCTGTAAACTAGCCACGGCCCAGACCGTTTCCGTGCCAAAGGGCGGCGTAACCGCAATATCAAAATTCATCTTATCGTCCGGTATGGTGTAAACAGTATCCGCCTTGACCTTGTTGTCACTACTGTAGCCGTTGGGGAAAAGCATCTTGACCTGGCCCGACGCATCACGATGATAGAGATAGATATAGCCGTCCTTGTTGGCCCGGAAATGGAATTTCAGGACCCCGCCTTCCTTGTAGATTATTGTCTTGCCGTCGTTTACCCAGACCTTGACCTGGAATGTTTCGTCAACCGTTAAGTCGGTTTTGTCCGTTGAGCAGGTTAAGCCCGTTAAGTCAGTTGAATCGGTTTTGCCGGTTTGGTCTGTTAGTCCCGTTATAGCGGTTGAGCCAGTTTGGCCATTTGGAACAGCAGGCGTTTGATTCTTATAGAGGATAAATCCAACGGCCAGGAAAAGGGCCAGGGCAACTGCGGCGTAAGTCAGATTACGGGTGTTTTGCTTGCGACGCACTACATCTGAAATAATGGTCGCATCCAGGGTTGAATTCTTAGCGTGAACCAATCCGCTTTTCTGCTTAAAGGCCGCCAGGTCTTCCAGCATCTGGGCCGGAGTACCATAGCGATTCTCCGGATCCTTACGGATGCACTTCATTATGATATCTTCCAAATCCTTAGGAATATCCCGGTTAAATTGGGACGGGGCCACGACGGTATCATAAATATGGTGGCGAATCATACTCACGGCCGTCTCGCCTTCAAATGGTATCCGCCCGGTGGCCATCTCGTAAAGCACGATGCCGAGTGAATATATGTCAGAACGGATATCGGCCGTCTTGCCCATGCCCTGTTCCGGCGAGATGTATTTAGGCGTGCCGATAACCGTGCCGGCAATGGTGGCGTCTTTACCGCTGCCTGATATCTTGGCCAACCCAAAATCCATGACCTTAATCTTGGCAGAAATGATATTGATAGCGCCATCTCCGGCGGGTTTGGCAACGAAAGAACTGTGCGCCACCATTATATTGGACGGTTTGATATCGCGGTGGATTATTTTGGCGGGCTCCCAGGCCGCATTGAGCGCCTGGGCCACCGACTGCGCTACATAAATTATTTCATCGGCGGAGAACTTATAACCGCTTTCTATAAAGCTGCTTAAGGGCTGTCCATCTACGTATTCCATTATGAAATAATACAAGCCCTGATGCTCGCCGGCCGAATAGACGTGAATGATATGGTCATCGGTTATCTTGGCCAAGATTTCCGCTTCACGCCGAAAGCGACTGACGAATTCATCGTCTTTGGTTAGGTCGGCTTTAAGGATTTTTATGGCTACGGCCCGATCCAGCGATTTCTGGCGTCCGTGGTAGACCTCGCCCCAAGCGCCCTTTCCAATCAGGCGGTCCGGGTATAATTCAAATTCACCAATCATCCTTGGAAACATGCCATAATTATATCATAAATTATGGCAAAATCAAGAGAAATATAATTCTTGCTTTATTCTGTCATTTCTGATAGAGATTATCCCGTATGCTTCAGTCTGAAATACATCCTATATATATGAAGGAGGCGCTTAAGGAAGCCATAAAGGCTCTGGATGATAATGAAGTGCCGATTGGCGCTGTCATCGTGTATAAGAATAAAATCATTGCCCGGGCCTATAATCAGAGGGAACGCCTGAAAGACCCGACGGCCCACGCGGAGATGATTGCCCTAACCCAGGCATCAGCCTATTTAGAGGATTGGCGGCTGAATGACGTGACGATGTATGTAACCATTGAGCCATGCATCATGTGCGCCGGAGCCCTGGTCAATGCCCGGGTAAAACGGCTGGTCTATGGAGCCGATGACTCTAAAGCCGGCGGGTGCGGTTCTATTGTCAATGTAGTCAATGATAAGAGGCTTAACCACCGCATTGAGGTTATCTCAGGCGTGATGGCCCAGGACTGCCAATGGCTGATTAAGGAATTCTTTAAGAAGAAGCGGAAGGCCGCAGATAAACAATGCTAATAATTCCCGGCAAAAACTGCCGGGATAACCCACGGGGTAAAGCGCCCGTAGCTCAACTGGATAGAGCTTCTGATTACGGATCAGAAGGTTGCAGGTTCGAGCCCTGCCGGGCGTATTAGTCGCTGTTAGGCTTTAGCCGTTATAGCGACTTATCCCGACAACTGTCGGGATTTTCAATGCGAAAAAGAATATATCTATCATTTTCTTACGAGTATTAAATTCCCCGCCTCCGCATTCAGGGCTTCGGCGGGTCTAACTGGCTCTAAAAAGCGGCGGCCTTAAATATGGAGGGATGCCTGAGTGGCTGAAAGGGCCCGCCTCGAAAGCGGGTGTCTGCCTTATGGTGGACCGTGAGTTCAAATCTCACTCCCTCCGTTCTATTTTCAGACAGATGAAATACTTACCAATTCTTTGTGTCCTTTGCGTCTTCTGTGCCTCTGCGGTTAACCCGCTCTTCTCTCACGCAGACGACACCACCGATATCATTGCCTCAGCCGTCAAAGGCGAATATCAAAAAGCCATAAAAGATACGGAAAGGATTTTGGCTAAATCGCCTAACAATCTTCAATCGCGTCTGGTCTTAAGCCATCTCTATCTTGAGACCGGCGAATATGCCAAAGCCGAGATACTACTGGAATATTTTCCAGCCGTAACCGAGTCAGCATTATCCGCTCTAAAACCGCAAGACCTGCTCTGGCTAGCTCAGGGCACTTGGCTATATGCCACCCGCAAGGGCGATAAAATTATTTTCCAGAAGGTGGCGCGTGATTTACTGCCCCGGATAGAGAAATCAACAACTGAACCGGCGCTACGCTCGGCACTCTATGTATTTTGGGGAAATTGTTATCTGGAAAAAGGGGATTTGCCGGCCGCGGCCGGATGTTTCAGCGATACCTTAAAAGCAAACCCGTTATCCGCAGAAGCATATCTCGGATTAGCCAAATCACATTATGCAATCGCGGGCCGGGAAAACAAACTCAACAATATCAATATGGCTCTGAATTTATCATCCCCGTCTGACGGCAAAGTAGGAACAACATCCTCGACCGTATCAACAGTATTGCCCCTTCTTTCAGTCCAGGCCGAAGCATACAATCTCATGGCTACAATCCAATTAATAACTGAACAGTTCTCCAACGCTCTTAATTCTGTTAATAAAGCCCTATCCATTAACCCTAATTCGGTTTCATACCGAGCCACCAAGGCCAGCATTTATTATCTAAATAACCAGATGGATGACTTTGACAAGGAATGCCAGACGGTTTTGGAAGTGAACAAAAACCCCGCCTTATTTTATCTGATTATTGGTAATAATCTAGACCGGCGATTGTTTTACATAGAAGCCACTGGATTCTACGAAAAAGCCCTGGCCCTGGATGGGCATCTCTGGGATGCCCGGACTGCAACGGGCTTTAATTATATGCATCTCGGACCGGATTATGAAGGGCGGGGCCGGAAATTACTGGACGAGGCTTTTGAGCACGACCCGTTTAACGTAAAGGTCCACAATATGCTCAAGGTCCTTGACGCACTTCGGGATGAATTCGAGATAGTCAAGACCAAAAACTTTGAGATTAAGATGCATAAAAACGAACGCTTCCTGCTGGAGCCTTATATGCCCAAGTTGCTGGAAGACGCCTACGACAAATTCACCACGCTCTATCAATACAAGCCAATAACGCCGTTATTGGTAGAAGCATTCCCGAACCATAATGACTTCTCGGTCCGGCTAATGGGCTTCCCGGGATTTATTGCGGCACGCGGGGTGTGCTTTGCCCGAACATTCTTGGTCTTATCGCCCAAAGCCCAGGAGCAGATGGCCGAGCGTTTCCACTGGGGCTCTATTACGGTCCACGAGTTTATGCATATCATCACCCTGCAGATGAGCCGATTCCGCGTGCCGCGCTGGTTTACCGAAGGCTGTTCAACCTATGCCGAAAAACTCTACAACCCGGCCTGGGGCGAAGAGATTGAGGACGACCTAGTCAAAGCCATCTCGGAGAATAAACTTAAACATCTGCCCGATTTCGTGGACCGGCGCGATGCTGATGTAACCCATTCTTATTACCTAGGTTCTGTCATCATAGAATACATCCATCATAAATATGGGATAGAAACCATTATCAAAATGCTCAAAAATTGGGGCGCGGGCAAGAATACCGAAACAGTTTTCAAGGAATGCATGGATAAGACCGTGCAGGAGTTTGATAAGGAATTCTTTGATTACTTTAATAACGAATTCCTCGCAGGTATTAATCTTAAGGATTTCGAGAAAACATTTAACAATGCCCGGGAATTACTAAAGAGCAATAAAACCACTGAGGCAGTTGCCGAATTTATCAAAGCTAAGCAGCATTTCCCACGCTATACCAAATCGGGCTTCAGTCCTTATCATTATCTAATTTCCATCTACGAAGAACAAAATCAACCTGAAAAAATGTACACCGAGATTGAGGAGCTGGTTAAAATTAACCACTTAGATTTCACCAACCTGATGAAACTCGCTAAACACTACCGTTCGTCAAAACAATATGACAAACTGGTGAGGCTTTTGAAAGACGTGGTCTATCTGGAACCAGAAAGCATCCAGTTGCATAACTACCTAGCCAGGGGATACCAAACCCAGAAACAATATGCCCTCTCTCTACGGGAATACGATATCGCCATCCAGCTAACGATGAAAAGCGCAGCCAGCGAACGAAATGAGGTATTAGCTGATTTTTATTGCTCTCAAGCAGAGATTTATTTAGAATTAAATAATAAATCCAAAGCTAGAGAAATGCTCGGCAAAGCAGAGGAATTTTACCCTGACTATAAAAAAACCGGCGATTTATTAAAAAAATGCGATTAGCTAGTTTAATTGTTTTATCATTCTTATTAATTGGTTGTGCCGAACACCGGATTCTAATTACCTCAGAGCCAGCCGGCGCAAAGGTATCCTTAGACGGACAGGATAAAGGCATCACGCCTCTTTCGGTGCCATTTACCTTCTATGGTAAACGCGAGGTAATTATAGAAAAAGATGGCTACCAGACCTATAAATCCATCATTCCTGTAAGCGCGCCGATATTCCAGATTTTCCCACTTGACATTATGATGCTTCTTATCCCTTATCCTTTCGTGGATAACCACTCGTTCTACTTCATTATGGAAAAGCAGGCCAAAACCGACATCAAAAAACCATTAGAAAGAATGGAACGCCTCAAAGACCACCTGGAAGAAAAGCTGAAAGATGAAGGAATCAATAAACCCGACAAGAAATAAAAGGGTCACCGTAATGGGATTGGGACTTTTCGGCGGAGGCGTGGGCATAAGCCGGTGGCTCCACAAATCCGGCGCTAAAATAACTATTACAGACCTGCGAAACCCGACTGAGCTAAAGGAATCTCTTCAAGCATTATCAAACCTAAAAGGTATCACTTACCACCTGGGCAAACATTGGGCTAAGGATTTTACTAAAACAGATTTAGTTGTGGTTAATCCAGCCATTCCGCCTAATTCGCCTTATTTAGCGCTGGCCAAAAAGAACCATATTCCACTGGAGACAGAAAGCAACCTATTCTTCCAACTCTGCCCAGCGCCTATTATAGGTATAACCGGTAGCAACGGAAAAACTACTACAGCATATCTAATCGCAGAAATGCTTAAAGGCACTAAAAGGAAAATATGGCTGGGTGGAAACATCGGGAAAAAGTCGCTCGTTGAAAAAGTCCACCAAATTAAGAAAGATGATATTGTTATTTTAGAATTATCAAGTTTTCAGTTAGAAGATCTTAATCATATCAAGAAATCCCCGTATGTCAGCGTGATTACCAACATCTCCCCCAATCACCTTGACCGGCATAAGACCATGAGTAATTATATCCAGGCCAAGAAAGCAATCATTCGCCATCAGGGCAAATCTGATTATGTAATCTTAAATCTTGACGACAGGGAGGTCCGCCAATGGTCAAGAGAATCCCGAGGCAAAATCTTATATTTCAGCCACCATAAACACTCTTATAATGGGACATTTATCCATGACAATAAAATATATGTTTCATCTAATGGCTATAAACGTATCATTTGCGACATTTCTGACACCAGATTGCCGGGTAATTTCAACCAGGGAAATATTGTAGCGGCGCTTACTGTGGCCGAAATCTTTAATATCCCAACCTCTCATCTGGCCGGCGTTATAAAAACCTTCTCGGGCGTGGAGCATCGTCTCGAATTTGCCCTGAATGTAAACGGCGTAAAATATTATAATGACTCGATAGCCACTAATCCGGTCTCAACCATCGGGGCAATAAATGCTATTAGTGGCAACCTCCATATTATCTTAGGTGGTTATGATAAACAACTGCCCTTTGACGAGCTGGCAAAAGTAATCATCCGGAATTACAAACGCATCAAAAGCACCATTCTGATAGGCGCAACTGCGGACAAGATTGAAAGTGCCCTGTTAAAAGCTAACAATAAAAACCAGATTCAAAATCATACAATCATATTAAAATCCCTGTCTTTGGAACAATCTGTAGCGTTAGCCAGCCACCTGGCCACATCCGGCGATACTGTTTTACTGTCGCCGGCCTGCGCCAGCTTTGATATGTTCCGCAACTTCGCCGAAAGAGGCGCATTATTTAAGAAGATAGTCAAGACGTTATTGAAATAAGAGTAATAAATCAACCAGCCTATCTGATAAAAAGCAACAAATGTTTAAATTAGGTGAAACAATTATTTCCCCGCCGATTCTCCTGGCGCCAATGGCCGGGGTAAGCGACCTGCCCTTTCGCCTGATTACCCGTTCATTCGGATGTAAGTTTGCCTTTACCGAGATGATTAGCGCCCGAGCGCTTTCATATAAAGGCAAAAGAACACTTAAGATGATTCTTTCACCCCCTGAAGATAAACCATTGGGTATCCAGTTGCTCGGGACCGATTCGATTTTTATCCAGCAGGCACTGGAAATATTAAACAACGAGCATAAACCAGAAGTAATCGACTTCAATGCGGCTTGTCCGGTTAAAAAGGCGACCAATCGCGGCGAAGGCGCGGCGCTCCTTAAAGACCCCAAGAAGCTCCAAAAACTTCTTGCCATTATGGTCAAGGAATCAAAACTACCGGTGACGGTAAAAATACGTGCGGGCTGGGACGAGAATTCGATCAATGCCGTGGAAGTAGCCCGTCTGGCTGAGGATGCCGGCGTAAAGACACTTTTCATCCACGGCCGAACCAAGGCCCAGGGCTATCGAGGCAAAGTTGATTATAATATCATCCGTCAGGTCAAAGAGGCAGTCAAAATACCGGTGGTGGGTAGCGGCGACGTATTCTCACCCGAACTGGTCAAAAAAATGTTTAACGAGACCGGTTGTGATGCCGTGGCCATTGCCCGGGGCGCCATAGGCAACCCCTGGATATTCCAGCAGACCGCCCGGCTTCTCAAGGGTGACGTGACAGTCCCGCCGCCTTCATTTAATGAACTGCTTAAAATAATGCAAAGGCATTTTGAATTATCCTGCGCTTTCCACGGCGACCGGATTGGCGTGATTATCTTCCATAAATTCTTCTACTGGTATACCAAAAGAGTTCTCGGTATCAAGCCGTTTAGAGACCTGGCCTTCCGCGCTAAAACAAAAGAGCAGATGTTAAACATCATCAGTAGCTTACAGAAATCTCCTGTTTCTGAGCAGGTGCTATGATAATATGAAACAAAAAGCATTGACAGGTTAAGAAATATTTATTAGCATATTTTATCTTTGATAAATCTAATAAATAAAGAAGGAATAAATTATGGAAGCCAAAAAAGTACAAGGCAAAAATAAGGGTAAGGTGATGCTTTACACCTTAAGTACCTGTATCTGGTGCCGAAAGGTCAAAGACTTGCTCGGCCAACTCGGCGTAGAATATTCCTATGTGGAGGTTGACCTACTGGAAGAATCAGAGAAATCTAAGGCAGTTGATACAATTAAAAAATGGAATCCAACCTGCTCTTTTCCAACTATGGTCATCAATGACAAGAAGTGCATTATTGGTTTTGCCGAAGATGAAATCAAAACGGAGTTAGCTAAATGAGCATGGCTGTCAGCGATGAAGAGATTCAAAAGATCTTCGATAAGTTAAACCGCGAGGCAAAACAGGGCGGATATAATCTCAATCCAGATTTGGAGTTCACCAAGAGTTTACTTAAGGGCCTGCTCGTAAACGAGAACCGCTATGGTTACTGGGCCTGCCCCTGCAGATTGGCTTCCGGTAATAAAGACAAAGATCTTGATATCATCTGTCCCTGTGATTACCGCGATGCCGACTTAAATAACCACGACGCCTGCTATTGCTGTCTGTATGTCTCAAGCAAGGTAGTGAAGGGCGAGAAGAAGGCAACCTCAATACCCGAACGCCGTCCGCCCCCCGATAAGAGAAAGTTAAAATCTATGAATGATAATGCACCGAAACCGACCAGTGACAAGCCGTTGTCTTTGCCAGTGTGGCGCTGTAAGGTCTGCGGGTATCTCTGCGCCCGGGAGGAGCCGCCTGAGACCTGCCCGATTTGCAAGGTCAAGAAGGAGCGGTTTGAGAGGTTTATTTAAGAGTCCGCAGATAAACACGGATTTATAAAAATACCTGGATTCCCGCTTTCGCGGGAATGACACATTCGCTTCGCTCAGTATAAACAAGCAGGACGGGGAATGGCATCTGTGTCTATCTGTGTTAATCTGTGGTTGCATTTCGTATTTTCTATGAAAGTAAAACAGACGCCCGCTGATTTTATCGTTCGCGAAGTCAGCAACTATATACCTTCCAAAGAAGGAACGCATGCGGTTTACCGGCTGAGCAAAACCTCGGTCGGCACCATAGAGGCGATTAACCTGATTCTGCAGCTATGGGATATCCGGCGTCCTTTGCTCTCCACCGGCGCCCTCAAGGACCGCCACGCCCAGACCGAACAGATGATTTCTATCTCCAATGGACCTAGGAAAAATTTGCAACACCACTCTATCGCCCTGAAATACCTGGGCCAGTCCGAGGCGCCCATCAGGCCGGATTCGTTCTCAGCCAACCATTTCACCATCACCCTGCGCGACCTGTCCCAGGCCGACACGGAAAAGATTGCGGAGCGCATCAAGGAAATCAACCAATCCGGAGTGGCTAACTATTTTGACGAACAGAGGTTCGGCTCGGTCCGCGCCGGGAATGAATTCCCGGCTAAACTTCTGATTAAGTGCGATTGCGAGAGCGCGCTCAAGATCGTCCTGACCGCCACATCAAAAGAAGACAGCGGTGTCGTCAGGAAAACCAGGCAAACTATCGCCGAGAATTGGGGCGATTGGAAGAAATGCCTTAAATTACTGGGCCATTCCGCAGACCGAAGAATCTTTGATTACCTTATAACGCACCCCTGCTATTTCAGGCAGGCATTTGAAATGATGAATCCCAATCTGATTCTCCTCTTCCTTCACTCTTACCAGAGCTTTATCTGGAATAATGGATTAGCCCAACTGATTCTTAAATATCTTGGCACGACTGATAAACAGAGCGGGGACATCATTAAGGCCCCCTATTTATTAGGTGAATTCATCTTTTACCAATCACTTGAAGATGATGTGCTTAAGGCGCTGAAGGAATTATCCATTCCATTTATGACCCATAAAACCGTATTCCCTGACGAGACAATATCTGCCATCTTCTCGGAGATTCTCAAAGAAGAAGGTATCGCCCAGAATGATTTCCGAATCCACGGAATGGCAAAAACCTATTTCAGGAAAGGCGAACGCAAAGCAATCATCTTCCCTGAAACCCTATCTATAAAAAGCATAGAGAATGATGAGCTGGCTAAAAGCAAACGGCTGAAAGTAACCATGGAACTCCAACTACCCCGTGGCGCCTATGCCACTATTATTATCAAACGCTTGAGTTATGACTTCTAAAATTATGCGCCGTGAAGCTGTCCTTTTATTGGGTCCGACCGGTTCCGGTAAAACCCCGCTGGGCAACCTCATGGAAAAGAAGGGCCTCGGCAGACAAAGGTGTTATCACTTTGACTTCGGCGAAAACCTACGGCTTATGGCCAAATCCAAAAAGCCGGATAAACGATTCACTCCCGAAGAAATCAGTTTTATCAATGAGGTCCTGGCCAGCGGCGCCTTGTTGGAAAACGAACACTTCTATCTGGCCCGTAAGATACTGGACTGGTTTATTACCCGCAACCGCGTCAGCTCCGAAGGGTTAATTATCCTTAACGGCCTGCCCAGGCATATCGGCCAGGCAAAAGAAATAGATTCGATTCTGGATATTGAAACGGTGGTTCATCTGACCTGCGCGCCTAAAACAATTCAGGCAAGAATTAAAAACAATAGCGGCGGCGACCGGTCCGGCCGGACTGATGACGGGCTTGATGCCATAAAGAACAAAATTGCCCTGTTCAACCAGCGGACATCCAAGCTCATCGAACATTACCGCGCCGCGGGAACAAGAATCGTCAATATCACCGTTACCGAAAAGACTACGCCTAAGGAGATGCTCAAGGCATTAAGCAAGCATCTATAAAATATTTCTAGTATAGTTCCCGCCATCCCAAAATCCCCATTAATCCCTCCGTACGGAGGGAAATAAAAGGGGGATTAGAACGCCCGCCTAATGTAATTATCATCCCATAAATATTTCTTTCCCTTTTCTTGGCTTGCCAGCAGGAAAATATATAATACAATCCTATATGAAGCTAAAAGGACGTGCCTGGTTAAGAAGACTAACCATTATCTTAGTTGTTTTATTTGGGACATTCAATCTGACCTCTCTTTTAATCGGATTCGGATTTATATTTATTGGAATGCTGCTTCATATCTGGGCGATCGGCTGCCTGGTCCGCAACAGCCAGTTGACTACCTGGGGTCCGTACCGCTTCGTCCGCCATCCATTTTATCTGGCTAATCTCCTGATAGACATGGGTATCTGCGCGGCCGGCTCCGGCCATTATAAAGCAGGCATCTGCCTTTTCATCGTCTACTTTATCCTATTCTATTTCATCTATTACCGCCGGATGAAAATGGAGGAAGCCCACCTGACAGAATTGTTTCCTAATGATTACCCTCAATATGTCCAAAAAGTGCCGAGATTTATTCCGCTTTTCTTCAAGAGATTCTCCGCCAGCGGCAAAGGATTTTCCTGGGCCGTACTCATCGCAGCCGGCAATGAAATCACTCGGGTATTACGACTCCTTATTTATCCGCTGGTTCTGTATTTCCTGTTTCGCAGATTCTCAGACGGCATATTCAATTTCATAGTCGGGAAAACAAGCTATAACCCTTTCTCTTCAGATATCGTTCCGGGCCTGATTGATTACCAGGAAATTATTATTATCGCCATCATCATTATATTTTCCATTGTCTCGCTTCTATTTCATAAAAACAAAAAGGCATAATGAAACACGGCTTATTATACACGCTGCTGATTATCCTGGCGATTGCCGCCATCATCACAATCTTCTCCCTGGTTGATTTTAACAAGGTAGCTGATAATTTTAAGGAAATAGGATTCGTCGGGGTTTCCCTGTTTTTGGGCGTATCAATAGCCGGGTTGTTGGCCACTGTCATTGGCTGGTGTTTGATTCTGCGTTCGCATAATATAAAAATAAAATTCCTGCACGCAACTATCGGGCAGCTAATCGGCAATGCCATCGGTTTTATCACGCCTTCCATGTACCTGGGCGGCGAGCCGTTTAAGGCCCATTATATCGGCACTACTTATAATATCTCTAAAACTAAGATTTTTTCTACGGCGATATTTTCTAAATTCCAGGAATTAGCCAGCCTGATTCTGTTCATTTACGCCGGCACGCTGGTGATGATACTGGAGGCAAAAGAGTTAAAACTCGCCAACTGGATGTGGACCATGCTTTTAGCCGTGGATATTTTTCTGGGAGTCGTCGTTCTTTTAACGATACGAAACATCATCCGGAACAGTCCGATATTCTCCCACATCGCCGCCTGGATTGCTAAAAAAGGCATTCTGACTAAAAAGATAGAAAAACTCATCCCAAAGATGATAAATATGGAAGAACTCATCTATCAGGCGTTCAAGCACGATTGGAAAACCAGCCTGATTGCCTTTGCCTTCAATTTTTCGTCCATTATTGCAGCCATTCTCAGACCGGTAATATTTTTCTATTTCCTTAACGACCAGAACATGCTCTCGCTGACACAAATAGCCGTGATTTTTACCCTATCACAGATACTTTTGGTCTTTCACGTTACGCCGGCCTGCATCGGGGTCTTTGAAGGCGGGCAGATGGGTATCTTTGCCATCGTGGGGATAGGCTCAGCGGACGCGGCCTCCTATTTAATCGTCTACCGTTTTGTCGATGTGGTGCTGACCGGCAGCGGAGTTTATCTGGCACTCCATTATAATCTGGTAAAATTTATCTCGCCGAGAATTGAAACGCTCTCGGCGCTGGGAAATAGCGAAAACTCTCTCCCAGCTGCCTCCATTGACCCCAATAATAACGATAAAAGCTCTGAAAAAGTCCCATTATCTAAAAAAAATTATTTACTTGATAGCAAACTGCCTAAATAATTTTATAAAATCTAAAAATTCTCTTGACATTACAATTTATAGTATTAAAATACGTCTCCATACAAGAACTGGTATATAAAAAATAATTTAACCCCTGCCCTGGCAAGTATCGGGGCGTAAGTTTTTAGTAAACGGCTTTAACCGATTCAACTGTCAGCAAAACAGTTTTAGACATCTTGTTGTTTTCAGTGGAATCTGTTAATCCGTTTGCGGAAGGGTACGCGGTGGGTTATGGCAAAAGCCAAACAATCAAGCATCGGGCACGAAACTGAAATCTTCAATCTCAACGACCTCAAAACACCAGAAACCAAGCCGTCAGAGCATTTCATTGAGCCGGAATTCACGCCCAATGCCCTGCTCATACTGGAGAAACGCTACCTACGTAAAGATGCCACCGGTAAAAGCATAGAAACGCCCAAAGGAATGCTGGAACGAGTGGCCCACAATATCGCCTCCATCGAAAAATCATTCAACGATAAAGCCGACGCATCCAAATTAGAAAAAGAATTCTATGCGGCAATGGCCCGCCTAGAATTTATGCCCAATTCACCGACCCTGATGAATGCCGGCCGGGAACTCCAGCAGCTTTCCGCCTGCTTCGTCATGCCAGTGGGTGATTCTATTGACAGCATCTTTGAAACCGTCAAAAATGCGGCCCGGATTCATAAAAGCGGCGGCGGCACGGGTTTTTCTTTCACCAACATCAGGCCCAGAAACGACCGAGTCTCCACCTCGCACGGACTTTCCAGCGGACCAATCTCATTTATGAAGGTATTCAACGAAGCCACTGAAGCCATCAACCAAGGCGGATTCAGACGCGGCGCCAATATGGCTATCCTGAACCACGACCATCCTGATATCATTGAGTTTATTACCTGCAAAACTAACGAAAAAGCGTTGACTAACTTTAATATCTCGGTCGGCATCACTGAAGATTTTATGCGCCGGGCCGAACGCAATGATGAATACGACCTAGTCAACCCCCGAAGCAAAAAATCTGCCGGACGGCTTAATGCCCGCAAGGTCTTTGACCTGATTGTCAGCACCTCTTGGGCATCGGGCGAGCCGGGCATCGTCTTTATCGACCGCCTGAATAAAGGAAATCCCACGCCGCATATCGGCGCAATTGAAAGCACCAATCCCTGCGGCGAACAGCCGCTGCTACCTTACGAATCCTGTAATCTCGGCTCGATTAATCTCGGGAAGATGATGAACCAGAGCGCCACCAAGCCGGCTATTGATTGGGAAAAATTGAGAAAGACCGTGCATACTTCAGTCCGCTTCCTTGATAACGTTATTGAAGCCAACTGCTATCTTTTACCGGAAATAGAAAAAATGACTAAGGGCAACCGCAAAATAGGATTGGGCATCATGGGCTTCGCTGACTTGCTTATCGAACTAAGCATCCCTTATAACTCCGAGTCGGCCCTGGAAATAGCTGAAGAAGTGATGAAGTTTATTTCCCTAGAATCTAAGCGAGCATCGCAAAAGATTGCTGAGGAACGCGGTGCCTTCCCTAATTTCAAGAAAAGCGTCTATGACCGTCCGGGCGGACCGCTCATGAGAAACGCCACCACCACCACCATTGCCCCAACCGGCACCATCAGCATCATTGCCGGCGCTTCCAGCGGCATCGAACCACTTTTTGCGGTCTGTTACACCCGCAATGTCATGGATGGCGCTAAACTGGTTGAGGTCCATCCGATATTTGAGAAAATCGCCAAACGTGATGGCTGGTATTCCGAAGAACTTATAAAAAATATCGCGGCTCATAACAGCATCCAGTCAATGACCGATATCCCCGAAAACATCCGCCGGACCTTTGTTACGGCCCACGATGTTTCGCCCGAATGGCATATCAAGATGCAGGCCGCATTCCAGAAATATACCGATAACGCCGTGTCAAAAACCGTTAATTTCCCACACACGGCCACCCGCGCGGATATCACCGAGGCGTATTTCACGGCTTACCGAACCAATTGTAAGGGTGTCACGGTTTATCGTGACGGCTGCCGCAGTGAACAGGTACTGACCACCGGAAAAAAATCCCCAGAGAAAACTAAACAGGTTGAGGAAACGGAAACGCCTTTCAGCGTTGCCCCGCGTCCCAGACCCGAAATGACCTACGGATTCACCCGTAAGATAAAGACCGGCTGCGGAAGTTTATATGTCACCGTCAACTACGGCCAGGATAACAAGCCCTTTGAATTATTCAGCACCATGGGCAAGGCCGGCGGCTGCGCCGCGTCGCAATCCGAGGCCATCTCACGCCTGATTTCATTCTCACTACGCAGCGGCGCCGACGTCAAAGAAATAACTAAGCAGTTAAAAGGTATTTCCTGCCATTCCGTGGCCTGGGGCAAGAACGGCAAAATCCTCTCCTGCGCTGATGCCATCAGCAAAGCGTTGGAATATTGTCTGGAGGGCTCGGCAAGCACCACCCCATCAACTATGATACCGGAAGCGGACATTAAAACCGTTCCTGAAAAGACATCTGTCCCAGCTGATGGCTCTGGTAAAAAGAACCGTTCTACCACGGTGATGCACAAAGGCGCCTGCCCGGATTGCGGCGGAACACTTTCCTATGAAGAAGGATGTGTAGTCTGCCATGCCTGCGCCTATTCCGAATGCGGGTAACTTGTGTCTATGAGTCCTGCGTTATGCGCTCTACGCAAGACGCACTACGCTTAACGCCTATGCTTCTCTTAGCCCTTTATGGAAGTCCCCGTCAGGGTGGTAACACAGATATCCTGCTTGACGAATTCCTCAAGGGCATCCTGTCTGCTGCCCCGAATACTCAAATCCAAAAGATATTCATCCGCGACCTAAAGATTACACCCTGCCAGGAATATAATACCTGCCTCAAGACCGGTAATTGCGTAATTCAGGACGAGATGAATACGCTTTATGAGCAATTATTGAAGGCAGATATGGTGGTTCTGGCCGCGCCCATATTCTTCTACAATGTTCCGGCCCAAGTAAAGATAATCATAGACCGCTGCCAGGCGCTCTGGGCGCGCAAGTACATACTTAAAATCTCAAATCCCAAATCTCAAATCCCAAGAAAAGGATTCTTCATCTCAGCCGGAGGCACTAAGGGCGAAAATCTTTTTACCGGCACGATTCTAACCGTTAAATATTTCTTCAAGGCAATTAATGTGGACTATTCAAGCGAGTTAGTCTATAATAAGATAGATACTAAAGGTGCAATAAGAAAACACCCGACCGCCCTCAAAGACGCCTTTGAGGCTGGTAAAAAATTAGCAAGCAACTGATAAGGAGGTAAGAAAGATGCCAAAGACGCAATTCCTGAGTAAGCCAGAGAGGAAGGCCATCGATAAACTGAAATCATCATACGGCGGAACCAAGAAAATCGCCCAGGCCATCAATGAAAAACGCACCTATGAATCCCGCCGGAAGGTAGCCGATAAAAAAGGTTTCGGCAAATTCATTAATGAAGCCGAGGAGTTTGCTAAATCATTTCCCAAGGTGGACACCTTCAATAAAAAGAACAATATCAAGGTGCTTAGAAAAGGCGTAGCCACCACCCAGGTCTCGGCTTGGCAGGGCTACAAGGTCACCCATAACTGCATGAAGCGTTTGGCCAACAATGGCTCAATCTTCCTGCCTGACGAAATGATATCGGTCATGCCCATGACCGATGAATACGTTTACGGGGGCGACCTGCTGACTACCCTGGCCATGTGCGAGAACATCATGGGCGGGAAATTCTGTTCCACCAGCCTGCTGGGCGTACCTCTACCAGCCCACAGGTTCGACCGCATCAAAAAGGTCACCGGTGCCGCGCTGGATACCGTTGACGCAGGCAATGGCATAAAACAACTCCGGATGAACAATATGGGCACCGTCTTCGGTAACTTATGCGGTATTGAGGTCGGTAACGACAATCATCTTGTTTATCTGGACAGTATCACCCGGGCCGCCCTGGAAACCGGCAACAATTTCTTCCTCAATCCCAGTTGGTCCACCATCACAGCCGGCTGTTATTACGGATATGACATCCCCAACCTGTCATTCAAGATATCCTGCTTTATGGGACTTCATAACCTGATACAATTCAGGGTATTACTGGGCATTCTCAAGGAGTTTCAACGCCGGGATAAGACCACGCCGGTCCGGGAAATCAACCTGGGCAATGCCATCAACGCCGAGAAATTTATGATCTGCAAAGACATGGTTAAGGCGGCCAAGATTAAGAACCTGTCCCTGACCGCCCACATCGCCATTAACAGCGACTTGGGCGCTAAAGACTATAACTGGTTCAACAACGCCTTGAAAGTCCTGGATAAAGGCTATGACATGACTCTGAAATACGAAAGCGACGGCTCTTGCTGTTCTGACGACACCGTCGGATCTTACTTCCTTAGCAAAGAAGACCGGGAAATTAAGTCCGAGATTTTAGGCGATGTGCTCTATAAAAAGGTTCTCAGATGCGACCAAGACGCCAAGAAACTTCTCAAACTGGGGCATGAGGTCATCTTCGCTGAAATATCCGAACAATAAACATTATGAATTACTTAAAGACCATAGCAGAATTGATGGCCGTGGCGGCCCGGACCGCGCCCAAGGGCGCCGGACATGACTTCATCAAGATAGAAATAGTTGAAGGCAACACTCTCACTAAGTTGGCTGATGCGATGTTGGCCTACGGCACAAAAACTGAAAAGAAGAACTTCGACCGGGACGGCAATAACATCAGGAAATCAGACGCCCTGGTTCTAATAGGCATAAAAGACAGCAAAAGCATCGGCTTAAATTGCGGCGCCTGCGGTTATCCCGAATGCGTCCAACTACCCAAAGCAAGTGAAGGTCCGGAATTCAAGGGACCGCATTGCGCTTACCGGCTGATGGATTTGGGAATCGCTCTGGGCAGCGCAGTCAAGACCGCCGGTATGTTAAATGCGGATAACCGGATAATGTATCGGGTCGGCGTCATCGCCCGCCAGATGAAACTGATAGATGCTGATGTGGTTATCGGCATCCCGATTTCGGCCACTGGGAAAAATATCTATTTCGACAGATAACAACGTAAGCAGATTTAGCAGATACAGCGGATTGAACGGATAATTAAATCTGCTAAATCAGTAAAATCAGCTTAATCAGCTTACCTCTCTATATTTTCCTGCCGGTGATTTCCAGATGCCCCGCTCCGCCCAATAGCGTCTCCTCGGCGTGGAGTTTTAGTTCCAATTTTAGGAGCCGATCAAACATATTCTTATCCTTAAGAATCTCGCTGCCGGAAGCCAAGGGCAAAACCACCTTGCCGATTAAAGACAGCATCTCAAACCCGCCCTGGGCAAATAACTTCCGCAACCCATCCGGCGTGAAATAGGTGATGGGGTATTGTTCGGCTTCATTCTTGGTGAACCAATTGGTCTTGCCGGTTTTGACAAACTGTTCCAGCTCGTCTATGGCGCCCTGATTGACAAAGACGCGCATCCCGCCGAATTTATTATCCACCGAGGCAATGAAAAAACCTTTTGGCTTAAGCACGCGATGGACTTCCTTGACGGCCTGGCGAGCATCAGCACAACAGGACAGCGGGTCGCCTTGGGCCAGGACTAAATCAAACGAATCCGGCGCGAATGAGGACAGGTCACAGATATCTGACTTGAGGAAACTAATCTTTGAACCGAATCCGGCCTGGGCTGCTTTATCTTTGGCCTTATCCAGCATCTTCTGGGAGATATCAGCGACTGTTACTTCAAAGCCGGACTTAGCCAGTTTCAGGGCCCAGAGCCCGGTGCCGCCGCCGATATCCAGAACCCTTAGGCCAGCCAATCGCGGCAGAAAGCGTTTGAGGTTATGCCAGGTCACGGCGTTATAGAAATCCCAGTATGGGGACAGGTAGGAATCGTCGTATTTACCAGCTACCCGGTCATAATATTGTTCGCACGATGTCTTAGCCATAGACACATCTTATCAATAAATATGGAAAAACACAAGGAAGAGAACCAATCGTTTATTGTTAATACTCCACTACACCGTCACCCAAGCCATATTATCTTCTCTATATGATTATACTCTCCGAACAAATCAGTTTTATAGCTAACATTGAGCAACCAAATTTTAACCAGAATTCGGTATTAAAATTATATTGACATTTCCCAGACAACCTGATAATATGGCTAAACCTTTGTTATGTTCCATTTTATCTGTGACCGGTGCGGAAAGGGCCTGCTCATCGGCGAGGATGTGCGCTATGAGATGACCATAGAGATTAAGTCCGCCTATGACCAGATGGAGATTACCCGTGCGGACCTAAACAAGGATTTTAACGATGAAATCCTTAATCTGCTCAATAAGATGAAGCATAAAACCCAACAGGAGCTGGAAGACGAGGTCTATAAACTGTTTAAGTTTGACTTGTGCATGGAATGCCAGAAAGAGATGCTGAAAAACCCATTACTCAAGGAACCCAAAACGCATAACTCATAATTAAATTTATGTATTTAGGCATTGATATCGGTTCTGTGGCGGTCAAGGTGGCAGTGCTTGATAAAGACCTGAAGGTCAAGGAGACCCAATACGTCCGCTCGCACGGCCAGCCCTTCGAGACCACGCTCACCGTTCTTAAGGATGTTTTTACCCGCCATAATCCGGAATACATCGAGTTCATCGCCACCACCGGCACGGGCGGCAAAAACCTGGCTTCATTCACTAGCGCTGTTTTTGTCAACGAAATTACCGCCCAGGCCACCGGCACCAGCAGTTTATACCCCAAGGTCAAGACCATAATTGAAATCGGCGGAGAAGACGCCAAGGTTATCAAGGTGGATTCGTATTACGGCAAGGCGACGAAGGTTACTGATTTTGCCACCAATTCGGCCTGCGCCGCCGGCACCGGCTCATTCCTGGACCAACAGGCATCGCGCATGGGCATTAAGATAGAAGATGTGGGCCAGGCGGCCCTGAATTCCAAACATCCGGCCACCGTGGCGGCCCGGTGCAGCGTCTTTGCCAAAAGCGATATGATTCATCTCCAGCAGGTCGGCACATCCATAGGCGATATCCTGGCCGGCTTGTGCTTTGCCATGGCCCGTAATTTCAAGAGCAGTATTGCCAAGGGCCTGATTCTGGAAAAACCGATCGCCTTCCAGGGCGGTGTAGCCGCCAACCAAGGTATGGTCCGGGCGTTCAGGGAAATCCTCCAGATAGACCAAAAAGATATTATCGTCCCGGAACATTTCGCCTTTATGGGCGCCATCGGCTCGGTCATGTCTCTGGCCCATTCTTTTCAGCCCAGGCGAATCAAGGGTGTACCGGTTGGTTCAGCCAAGATTATCAATAATTTAGAGAGATATCTGTCCGAACGCAAATTAGACCTGCAGAAACTCAAACCCCTGAAGAACGACGACTACGCCATCCGGGTGGAACCGTATCCGACTAAGCCGGGTGCCAAGGTTGAAGCGTATGTCGGGGTTGACGTCGGTTCTATTTCCACCAATGTGGTAGTCATTGACAATAATAATAATGTCTTAGCCCGGCGCTACCTGATGACGGCCGGCAAGCCCATAGAAGCGGTGCGCCAGGGACTGCTGGAAGTCGGAGCCGAGATTGCGGATAGGGTCATCATCAAAGGCGCCGGCTCGACCGGCTCAGGCCGGCATCTGACCGGCGAATTCTTCGGCGCTGACGTCGTTAAAAACGAGATTACCAGCCACGCCCGGGCCGCTGTGGCCGTTGACCCAAAGGTTGACACCATCTTTGAAATCGGCGGGCAGGATTCCAAATATATTTCGCTCAAGGACGGCGTGGTGGTTGATTTTACCATGAATAAGGTCTGCGCCGCCGGCACCGGCTCATTCCTGGAAGAACAAGCCGAAAAATTAGCCGTAAAAATTAATAATGAATTTGCCGAGCGGGCATTCAAGTCAGAAGGCCCCTGCTCATTAGGCGAGCGGTGCACGGTCTTTATGGAATCGCAGCTCAATTATTATAAGCAGCAGGGCGTAGCCAAGAACGACCTTATCTCCGGATTAGCTTATTCCATTGTGGAAAATTACCTCAATAAGGTGGTCGAGCGGCGTAGAGTGGGCGACCATATTTTATTCCAGGGCGGGGTCGGATTTAACCGGTCCGTTAAGAACGCCTTTGAACAGGTCACCGGCAAAAAAGTGATTGTCCCGCCACATCACGATATCCTCGGCGCGGTCGGCACGGCCATACTGGCTAAAGAAGAACGGCAAACCAGCGATTATAAAACCAAATTCAAGGGCTTTGACCTCAAGCATATTAAATACGAATCGTCATCATTTGAATGCACAGATTGCCCGAACAACTGTGAGATCCATAAAATTAAGTTCAGCGGAGCTCAGACCAAAGATAAAATCCTGCACTACGGCTCGCGTTGCGGTAAATATGACGATACCGAAGACAAGCAATCCGCCCAGCATCTCAAGGCCAAGTCGCCTAACTTCTTCAAAGAACGACAGAAGATGTTGCTGCATGGCATCGTGGGCTCTGGGTCAGGCGTTATGTGTCAGGACCACCCGGATAACGAAACCAAGACGCCGGACGCAAAACGCAAGACGCATAGCGCCCGCATCGGCATTCCGCGCGTCTCGGTATTCTACGACCTTTATCCGCTCTGGCATACCTTCTTCTCGGAATTAGGACTGGAAATAGTTTTATCGGACGACACCAACCGGGCAATCATCAAGAAAGGCGTGGAGAACGTGGTGGCTGAACCATGCTTCCCGATAAAGACCGCGCACGGCCACATTATAAACGTCCTGGAAAAAGGCATCGATTACCTATTTATCCCGTTCCAGGTGAATATGCCGCCGTTGAGCAAGCACTTTGACCGCTCCTATAACTGCCCTTATATCCAGGCCCTGCCGGACACAACCCGAAGCGCCATTGATTACAAGAAATACAAGACCAAGATTCTCCGCCCGGTTTTCCATATGGACCGGGGCCGGAAGGAGATAGAAAAGACCCTGAAAAAAATAGGCCAGAGCATCACGCACAAGACAAACAATATTGACCGGTGCATGGCCCGGGCCTTTGAAGCGCAGGCCAAATTCGACCTCTGGCAGGTTGAGCACGGCCAGGAGGTTCTCAAAGGAAACGCGCCGGCCCTGGTGCTGGTGACCCGCTCATATAACAGTTATGATACCGGCTTGAATCTTAACCTGGCCGAAAAACTGCGTAAACTGGGCATGACGGTTATCCCAATTGACTTCCTGCCGATGAAGGAAATGTCAGAGGAAATCGGCCGCGATTATCCGTATATGTACTGGCGGTCCGGGCAGAAGGTTCTGGCGGCGGCCCGTTATATCGGCCGGACCAAGAACCTCTTCGCGGTCTACCTGACCAATTTCAACTGCGGACCGGATTCTTACATCACCAAATTCTTTGAGAAGGAGATGCACGGCAAGCCCTACCTGTCGCTGGAGATTGACGAACACAGCGCTGACGTCGGGATGCAGACCCGGTGCGAGGCGTTTATAGATACCATAAAGCACGCCCATAACCTGGCCACCACCAGCAGCCATCCGTCTTCAACTGTGCCGCTGGGGTCATTGTCGCGCGACGCCCGGACTATCTATATACCTTACATGGATGACCACGGGTTTATCATCGCGGCCGCATTCCGTTCGGCCGGGATAGACGCCCAGGCATTGCCGCCTTCTGATAACGAGAGTCTGGTTATCGGCCGGAAATACACCTCAGGCCGGGAATGTTTCCCGAGCATTATCACCACCGGCGATATCGTCAAGAAGATCAACAGTCCTGATTTCAAACCGGACCGAAGCGCCTTTTTTATGCCTTCGGCCAAAGGCCCCTGCAGATTCGGGCAATATAACAAACTGCACCGGATGGTGCTAGATGAAATCGGCCTGCCCAATGTCCCGATAATAACCTTTGACCAGACCGCGGATTTCCACAAGGATATGGCCGTGCTCGGCTCGGCCAAATTCAAGAAGAATATCTGGCGCGGGTTAGTTCTGCTGGACCTGCTCCAGAAATTATCACGGGAAACCAGGCCCTATGAAATAACCAAGGGCGAAACCAACCGGATCTATGTTGAAACGTTCAAGAATCTGCAGAAGTTTATAGAATCCGCGCCCAAAAAGAAAAGCAATATTGAGGATTTTACCAAGGATGCCGTCAAGCGGTTTGATGAAATCAAGACCGACTACTCCGAGCCCAAGCCGAAAATCGGCATCATCGGCGAAATCTACGTGCGCAGTAACCCGTTTACCAATAACTACGCGGTGGCAAAATTGGAGGAGTTAGGCGCCGAGGTGGCCCTGCCGCCTTTTGAGGAGTGGCTGGACTATATTGATTATATCCGCGAAGAGGACTACCTGCTTGAAAACGACTACCTGAATTACATCAAGCAGAAAGTAACACTGGTCTTCCAGGAACACGAAGCGAATAAAATAAAGAAGCATTTCAATGGCAAAATCAGGAATTTCCACTACGAATCCTCGACGGCCGAAGTAATCAAACATGGGTCGACCTATATTGACCCGGCATTAAGGGGCGAGGCAGTCTTAAGTATGGGCCGGGCCGAGGAATACGCCCACGCCGGATTCAACGGAATTATCAACATCATTCCCTTCGGCTGTATGCCCGGTAATATCGTCACGGCGTTGCTCAAACGATTCAAGGATGAATACAATATCCCGGTGCTGACTATGACCGTAGACGGCATCAAGAATCCGGGCGAGGAGATGCGCCTGGAGGCATTCGTCCGCCAAACCCAAGAGTCGATGAATACCCCGGTTCATTAAACGGCCGGCCTGAATTCCAGCTTATTACTAAACGCATTATTAAAATCCCTCTTCCCGCTGGGGCGGGACTCCGCTGTCGCTCCGTAATCCCTCCGTACGGAGGGAAATAGGGGGATTAGAACATCTGTCCGAATAAGAATATCGACCCCTCTCTCATTACCTCTTTTTCCTTGATTTTTCCCCAGAATGATATACCTAACGGTATTCTATTAGAGCCAGTTGAAGCATAGCGACATACTGGCTCTTATCCCGTAATCCCATAGGGATGAAGGGATAAGACCGACTCTTATTATGTTCAAGAACCTAAGATTGTTTTTGCCGTTATTAAAAGGGCATTACAAAAAATATATCATCGCCAGTCTGGCCCTTTTGGTAGTGGACATTATCGATGTCTCGCTGCCCCTGCTGACCGGGCTGGCCTTTGACAGCATGATAAACGGTATCAGCGGGAAAATAGGGGCGGCTGAAGCCGTTCAACGCCTGGGCTTAATCGTGCTGGTTTATTTTGCCGGAATACTCGTCCAGGGTTTCCTACGTTACTGGTGGCGTTACTTATATCACAGCGCCTCGCTTTTGGTAGCCAACAACATCAGGAATAAGTTTTTCGGGCATCTCCAGAAACTGTCCATGAACTTCTTCCATAACGCCCGGACCGGCGACATCATGTCCCGGGCCACCAATGACGTGGAATGGGTCAAGATGTTCATGGGTGAAGGTGCCATTATCATCGTGGATATTTGCTTCTATTTTATAATGGTCCCGTTCATTATGTTCAGCAAAAGCCCGAGCTTAACCCTTTATATCATCCTCAGTTGCGCCTTTATACCATTCTTCGTCCGGTCCACCAGCAAGCGCCTGCATGCCAAGAGCGCCGAGGTCCAGGAATCGATGTCCGGCATATCCCAGTCAGCCGAAGAGAACTTCTCCGGCGTCCGGGTGGTCAAATCATTCGCCCAAGAGGCCAACCAGTTAGACCGCTTCCGGGCCACAAATGAGGTCTATCTGCAAAAGAACCTTTCATTAGCCAAACTTTCCTCGTACTTCCATCCGTTTCTGGGATTCAACGTCGGCTTAAGCGCGTTCATCATCCTCCTGGCCGGCGGGTTGCAGGTCATCGACGGCAAACTTACGCCGGGTGACGTGGTAGCGTTTATGCAACTCCTGGGCCGGATTGCCTGGCCCATGGTCGGGCTGGGTATTTCCATCACCATCTACCAGCGCGCCTCGGCATCCCTGGAAAGATTAACCCAGATATTCAATGTCCAACCTGAGGTTAAGGACCAAGGCGCTAACCTGGTTCCGGAAACCAACGACCTGGAAGTGGAATTCCGGAACGTGAATTTCTCCCATAAGATACCGGAGTTATCCCAAGACGGCATACCCCAGCAGGATAAATTCAAGACCACTCAGGTGCTCAAGAACATCAACCTCAAGATTCCGGCTAATTCTGTCGTGGCCATTACCGGACCCATCGGCTCAGGCAAAACCACCCTGCTTAACCTGCTGGTCCGGTTCTACGACGGCGATTCAGGCGAAATCATGATTAACGGCATCAATATCAAGAATTACTCCGTCAAAAACCTGCGCTCGATGATGGGCCTGGTGCCCCAGGATGTATTCCTGTTCTCGGATACCATCCGGGATAATATCGCCTTCGGATTGGACGACCCAACCACGGATGAAAAAATATCCAATACCGCCGAATCCGTGGTCATGCGCGAGGCCATAGATTCCCTGCCCCAGAAATACGGCGCCTATCTGGGTGAACGGGGCGTCAACCTGTCCGGCGGCCAGCGCCAGCGGGTCTCTCTGGCCCGTGCATTGATTAAGAATCCGCCCCTGCTCATCCTGGATGACTGTTTCTCGGCCGTGGATTTCGAGACCGAACGGACCATCCTCAGGAATATCATCGCCAATAAATCCCAGAGCCAGACCGTACTGGTCGTTTCGCACCGCCTGGCCGTGATGAGCATGGCTGATTTTATTGTCTTTGTGGATAAGGGCGAAATCGTGGAACAGGGCACCCACGCGGAACTGATTGCCAAGAATAACGCCTATGCCCGGTTCTGCGAATACCAGAACATCAAGGAACAGCTGGAGGGCGACTAAGAAAAATAATTATGCAAGCGTATCACCAGGAAGACGACATTGTTGACAAGCAGTATGACCTGAGTCTGGCCAAACGGCTTCTGGTCTTTGCCAAGCCTTACAAAGGCCTGGCCATCTTTATCACCATACTGACGCTGGTCCTGACCGTATTATCCGTGGCCGTCGGCCCGAGATTGCAGGGTCTGGCGTTAAATTACATCCAGCCGGGCAAGATTGATAAGCGCATGTTTATCATGTTAGCCCTGGCTTCACTGGCTAACATAACCATCTGCCTGTTATTGAGCATCTGGCAGAGTTATTCGCTGGCCAAACTCGGCCAGCGGATTATCTTTGACATCAGGATGAAGACCTTCGGGCACCTCCAGTCCATGTCCCTGGGCTTCTACGACAAACAACCGGTCGGCCGGCTGATTACCCGGGTGACTAACGATGTCAACGCCATCGGCGATTTTCTCTCTACAGCCATGATTACCGTGGTCAACGACATATTCATGATAGGCGTGCTGGTGGTGGCTATGTTCTGGCTGGATTATAAATTGGCATCGATTGTGCTCTCGGCTATCATACCGCTGCTGGTCATAACCATGACATTTAAAACGAAACTAAGAGTCACTTACCGGGCCATGCGTAAAAAACTGGCCCAATTAAACGCCTATCTGGCTGAAAGCCTGTCCGGTGTAAAGGTCATCCAGTCATTCAATCAGGAACCTAAGACCTTCAATAAATTCTCCGGCATCAATTACGAGCACTTTGACCTGACCCGCCGGGCCGTAAAATACCAGTCGGTTTTTATACCATCGGTAGCTATCCTCAGGGGCACGGTCATTGCCCTACTCTTGTATTTCGGCGGCGGACTGGTCCTGAAAGACGCCATTACCTACGGGATAGTTTATACCTTTATGGAATACAGTGTCAACTTCTTCGGTCCGATTCAGGATTTGGCTGACAAGTATCTCATGTTCCAGGGCGCCATGGCCTCGGCCGAACGCATCTTCCAAATCCTGGATACGCCGATTGATGTCCGGAACCCGGCCCTGCCCCGGGAACTGAAAGAAGACCCCCAGGGGCACGAGATAGAGTTTGACAATGTCACCTTTTCATACGAACCGGGCAAGCCGGTTCTGAAGAACATCTCGTTCAAGATAAGGAAGAATGCCAGCATTGCCTTTGTCGGCGTGACCGGCAGCGGCAAATCTACCATCATCAATCTGCTCTGCCGGTTCTATGATGTGGACTCCGGCCGGATTCTGATTGACGGCATTAACATCAAGGATATGAGCCAGCAGGACCTGCGCCGCCGGCTGGGCATCGTGCTCCAGGATGTCTTCCTGTTTGCCGGAACGGTCAACGACAACATATCGCTCTGGGATAGCGCCGTCACCCCGGCTAAAGTTAAAGACGTCTGCGAGGATATCTTCGCTTCCACCTTTATTGAGAAAATGCCTAATAAATACGACAGCCGGGTCGGCGAGCGCGGCATGACCCTTTCAGGCGGCCAGCGCCAGTTGCTGGCATTCGCCCGGACCATGGCGTTCGAACCCTCTATCCTGATACTGGACGAGGCCACCTCGTCAGTGGATGTGGAAACCGAATATTATATCCAGGAAGCCATCAAGAAAATGGTCAAGAAAATGACCTCTATCATCATCGCGCACCGGTTATCAACCATCCAGAATGTTGACCGCATCTATGTCATCCACAAAGGCGAGATAAAAGAAACCGGCAATCACCAGGAATTGATGGAAAAGAAGGGCGTCTATCACAACCTCTGCAAGATTCAAACCGACGGCTATCTGGCGTAAGAATGGAACCACAGATTAACACAGATATACACGGATTAACTGCGCAATTATCATCGGCGTTTATCTGCGTGCATCTGTGGCTCAATTATCATTGACAACTCCGACTGGATTTAGTAGAAAATACGTACACAGCTTTAACAGACAAGACGGATTGAACGGAAAAATCTGTTTAATCGGCACTATCCGTTTAATCCGTGTACGCAATTGAATTATATGAATCGGACCATCCTTATCATCGTCGGTCTCCTCTGCGCCGTGATTTCCGCCGCCGGATGCAATTCTGCCCAAACACAACCTACGCCGGAAGTCCAAAAGGTCAAAGAAAACAAAGAAACAAGCGATGAAGTTATTAAACTGCGCCAACAATTGCACGATGAAGATCCAAAGGTGCGTCGCAATGCTATTGATGCGCTTTGCGAGCTCCGCGATATAGCATCAATCACTGAATTTACCAGGTTAATAAAAGACGTTGACCCCCATGTTCATTGGTCGGCTGCTAATACATTGATAAAGCTTAGAGCTACGGAAGCAATTCCTGAGGTTATCAAGCTAGTCCATGACGATAACTCTAATGTCCGCAAGTTGGCGGTTAAGACGCTTGGTTACCTTGAGGCAAAAGAAGCCATCCCTGAAATCGTTAAATTACTACAAGATAATGACCCCTTGGTTCGCCGAACAACTATTATGTCATTGGGTAAACTTCACGCTAATGAAGCCATTCCTGAAATTACCAAGTTATTAAATGATAGCGACCCGGGAGTTCGCGAGCAAGCTGTTTATGCATTAGGTAACTTTCATTCTAGAGAAGCAATCCCTGAAATCACCAAACTGTTACAAGACACTAATTGGAAAGTTCGTCAGGCTGCATTGATGATATTAGGCTACTTCGGCGATAAGGAAGCTATCCAGAAAATCATTGATCTATTTCAGGACAATGGTCCAGGGGTTCGCAGCTGGGTTATCTGGTCATTGAAAAGTATCATTGGAACTAAGGAAACGGCCTCTGAGATTATAAAATTGTTACGGAATGATAAACCGGAGGTTCGAAAGTCGGCTATTGAAGAATTAAATCACCTTGGTACCGATAACAAGGAGTTAATCCCGAAGTTAATCCCGGAAATCACCAAATTATTACAGGACAATAATCAATTGGTTCGTCTGATGGCTATTGAGGCCTTGGGGAAATTAGATGCCAAAGAAACCATCCCGGCCATTACTAAATTATTACATGATAATGACGCATATATTCGACGATCTGCTGTTTGGGCATTGGGCGAACTCGGCGCTAAAGAATCACTTCCTGAAATAAAAAAGCTACTTAAGGATGAGGACGAACAGGTGCGCAAAAACGCTGCTAATGCCCTGCGCCAACTCGGCGTGCCGGAAGAGGAAATAGAACAAGCCAAGAACAAGTAGCGCAGCGTGTTTCAATCTGCGCAATCTGCGTTTATCTGCGTCCCATTCGTATTAAATCTCTACGATATACGCTCCACGCTAAACGCTCTATGCGTATCTTGCATCTGTGTAATCTGTGTTCATCTGTGGTTGCCTTTCTCCGTGCCCTTCGTGCTCTTTGCGCCTTTGCGGTGAAAATATTACTTGTCTGCGTCCCCTTTTCGTGCCCTTCATCCTTTCGTGCTTTCGTGGCAATATTCTCTTTGTGACCTTTGTGCTCTTTGTGGTTAACCTTTTTTCATTATCTTCTTTATCGTATCCCTGACCTGTGCCGCGTATTCAAAATCCAGCTTCTCAGCCGCCTCGTACATCTCTCTTTCCAGTTCCCGAACCAGCTCCACCCCTTTATACGCCTCTAACCTCATCCCGATAGCCCGGGCCGAAACCTCCCTGCCCCGGTCCTCCATCTCAATCCCCTTAAGAATCTCCTTCTTGATGGTCTTAGGCGTAATATTATTCTTCTTATTATAAGCCAGCTGAATATCTCGGCGCCGGGTGGTCTCGCTCATCGCCTGGTTGATGGAATCAGTCATATGGTCCGCATAGAGCACCACCTCGCCATTGACATTCCGGGCCGTCCGTCCGACCGTCTGGATAATGGATGTCGCCGAACGCAGGAACCCCTCCTTATCCGCATCCAGAATCGCCACCAGCGACACCTCAGGCAGGTCCAGCCCTTCCCTGAGCAGATTCACGCCGACCAGGACATCAAACTTACCCTGGCGCAGTTCATTGAGAATCTTGACCCGCTCAATCGTATGTATATCCGAATGCAGGTATTTGCCCTTTATCCGGTTCTCCTGCAAGTAGGATGACAGCTCCTCGGCCAGCCGCTTGGTCAGTGTGGTAATCAGCACCCGCTCATTGGATTTTATCCGCTGCTGAATCCGCTGGAGCAGGTCGGCAATCTGCCCGGTAATCGGCCTGATGATGATAGCCGGGTCAACCAATCCGGTCGGGCGAATAATCTGTTCCAC
>Ga0208373_1001126_pt1 | contig 37951 bp, 34 predicted proteins | sample RifOxyC2_FD_184036 | JGI IMG/M metagenome (GOLD analysis project Ga0208373, IMG submission 184036) | Soil microbial communities from Rifle, Colorado - Rifle Oxygen_injection C2 (SPAdes) | ecosystem: Environmental > Terrestrial > Deep subsurface > Rock core/Sediment | place: Rifle, Colorado...
GCCAAGGCTTCGCGATTAGTGACCGGAGTTAGCATGGGTGCTTCTGAGAAATTGGCTAAATGGCGCCAAAAAATATCCAATGATGAAGACGGGAAACCAAAACCAATGGGCACCGGAGCTAAAATAGGATCTGGTATTCTTTCTACTTTCAGTGGTTTGACCAGCGGCACCGCTTTAATCGCCAACGCCGCTTTTCAGCCTAAGCGTTATGCTAAAAATTTATGGGAAGGCATACAAAAAAATGAAGCGGCGGCTCAAGCCAAACAAGATTCTGCCATGGCCAGTTATGCCGAGGGTTTGCGCAATACTCAAGTTACGGGTCAAGGAGCCGGAGTTCTCGGTCACGGCCGAGTTTTAACCACGCGCTTAGCCGGAGTGTTGTCCGGCATGGGCAATGAAGATGCACAAGAAGTATGGAAATATAATAACCCTTTGTCTTGGGATGTTGCTAAAACCAAAGCGGCCAGGGTTTGGAATGCCGCCGGTTCCATGACCGGCTTAGGAGGACCAAGAGTGGAAAAAGAAAAACTGGAAGAGCAAGTGGCTAAAGAAAAAGGCGCACAAGAGTTGATGGAATATCATAATGCCATTAAAGATTCCAAAAATAACAGAAATGATCCTAGTGGTAAAGGAGATTTTGATAAGGCCGCCGGGGCTTTACAAATAGATGTAAAAATTCCGGCTATTAAAGCGGTAATAGAAGCGCGAGCGCAAGACTTAACGAAACAGGCCAATGCTGTAGGTGCCAGTAGTCAGGCAGGCAAGACATTAACTGATCGCGCTGACAGGTTAAAATCTTTTGCCGAACAAGAAAACCCGATCAGCTTGGCTCAACTGATTGCGGACGATGCCGGAGGCGATGAAACTGTGGACTTATTTCAAGGTCAATTAGATAGCAGTTTAGCGGATTTTAAAGATGCCGGCAAACACCCGGATCATAAATTTTTTAATCCAAGTACTAATACCTATGAAAAGGATCAAGGTAAGCTGAAAAAAGATTTGGGGCAAGACGCTAAAGCCAAAGAGATGAGAATTAAAAAACTTAAAGCCAAATTGGATGCTTTGGAAACAGGTCCTAGTGAGATCAATCAATTAAAAGCCCGCGGTGCCGTTAATGAGGAATACGAAAAATTGAACCAGTATTTAAAAACCGCTGATCAACAAGAAGAAGAATTATTGGGCGCTTTGGAGCAGAAAAAATGGAATAAAGTAAATGCCGTTTTGCGCATTATGCAAGAAAACGGCAATTTGGATCGCGCTTCTAAAAATATTGTGAATATGGACAATCCCGGTGAAGGCGGTAATAGCGCAGTTGGCATGAAAGCTTTTTTAAAGCATCAACTTATTGGAAAAGGTATGGGAAAACAACAAGCTTATTCTATGATGAACTCTATTATGGGCCCGGCTTCCAGCAATCAAGGAGATTTTGCCGGTCATTTTTCCTATGATAAGCGTACCGGGTTTTCTTTAAATGATCCGGAAAAAGCCAGAGGGATACAAGATTTTATTATGGAACGCAAAAAGTTTCTTGAAATCGGCCAAATGGACTGGACCACGGAAGATGCTGATGGTAAAGAAATGTTTGCCGATTACGCACAAAAGGCTTTTTTTGAAAACGCCGGCTTAATTGCAAAGGACGAAAAATTGGTTAATAATATTTCTTTGGCCAACCGTAAATTTGTTGTAAAACATTATGATGAAATTTTAACTGCGTCTAAGTCCAATCCAGTTGTGGAAAAAGCATTAAACCACATTAGAGATCGTTCTTAATTAAAATCAACCAACTTACTTATGCCAAATACCGTTCCTATTAAAGATCAATTTAATTTGCAAGACAGCTCGGCTGTTAAATTTTTTGCGGAAAATATGCAAAAGGCCATTGATCTTTTGGATTTGGAACAAATTTTATACTTAAGCCAAACCGCCCGCAAGCGTCTGCTAGAGCAATATGCTGATTTGGAAAAAGCCAATCCTCAACTTTTTGAAAAAATAAAAGATGTGATCGCGCACGGTGAGTGGTATGTTTTGGGCAGATTGCCAGTGACAAATTTACCGGAGTTGTTTGAAAAACATTTTGCTTATTATTGGCAACAAGACCCGGATTTGGTTTTCACTTTATTACAAAATCGGTTGGCTATTATTCCTGATGTTGCCAAGCGCGACCAAATAAAAGCAAGTATTCGTTTGGCTTTGGCCCGCGCCACTGCGCTTTTGGGTAAAAATAATTTGGATGATGCCGCAGGAAACAGTGCCGCGCCCAGCGTGGCTAATTGGTTGCGTGATTGGCGCGAGTTCTTGGCTGGCAGGCCTTTGGATCCTTTGTTGATTGTGGAATACTTAAATTCCAGTAAAAATGTTAAAAAATTAACCGTTACCGAGCGCAAACAACTGGAACTGGTGATTAAATTGGATCATAAGCTTTCTCTTTCTTCTCAAAGCGCTGAAGGTACGGAAGATACTTATGTCATTAAAGATCCGGTTTCCGGAACTTATAAAATTTTTGAAAGAGGCAAACTTTATGACAGTAAAGTGGCCATATCGGCAGAAGAACTGGAAGCTATGCGTTATGTTTATGATCTTAATGAAAAAAGCGGCAAGCCATTGTCTTTGGCGCAAGTGGTCAAAAGAGAAGTGCGTTATGCCCAGCCTCAGCAAGTTGTTGCTAAACCTAAAGCTCAACCAAAGCCAACACCAGCGCCTTTGGCGTCCAAACCGGTTAAACCTGTCAGCAAAAAATCTTTCTCACCGCCTAAAGTTACTTTGCCGCCACCGCCTCCTTTACCAACCGCACTCAAACCTTTGCCTAAGACTAAAATTAGCTCAACCAGCATTAACTATCATCAACTGGCCCAGCGGGTTTTAAGTTATTACGAGCTTTTATTTCCCACCTTGGAAGGTGAGCAGCATTTTTTAAGCATAGTCGCCGGTTATTTACGAAAAACTATTGATCTGAAAAAAGCGCAAAATTTGTTAAGCGCCAGCGTGGAAGAAGGCGGAGCGTTGTTGGCAAGCAATAAAACCGCAGAGATTTTAAAAACCGCGGATGAGATTTTAAACGAGGTTAAAACTCAACCGCAAGCCAATCGGTTAAGCTTGGACAAGCTTACCAAATCATCACAGTTTGCGCCCAGTTTTCAAGCTGTGCAAAAACAAATGAAAAAACAAGAGATTCATCACGCCGAAGAATCAGCTGAAGGCGCGATAGAAGATATTTTTGCCAACATCAATCCTATTTTTGATAACAACCCCCCTGCTGTAAATTCCAATTTTACCGTGAAAGCTAAAAAACCGTTGGTGCGTGATGTGCTGGAGCCTGTAACAACCAAGCCTGTTGCCGACCAGCCTTTGGTCATGGGTCCTATTGATGAGCTGGCCCATTTGACTCTGTTGGAATTTCGGCGTTTGGGCGGTACTTCTGGTTCAGCTGAGGCTGTTAAAAAATTAAAAGAAAAACTGCAACTTTTGGAAGACGAGTCCATCGCTAAAAGAGCGGAAGGCATTGAGGCTTGGAAAACCAGTCCGTTAAATCAGCTTTATGTCAATATCGGCAATAGCAGTTTAGATCGAAATATTCCGGTTAATAAAGTGATTGCGGAAAAACTCGCTCAAAAAGAAGAGTCTTTAACTGCCGAAGAATTTTCGGCTGTAGCTGATTTTAATCGTTTAATTCGTTATTAGTATGCAGTTCACCGTTCCTCAATTTATTGAAGTGGAAGCTAAAATTATTGGTCCCATTTCCGCACGCCAATTTATTGAGCTTTTAGTGACGGTTGGTTTGCTTTTTTTGTGTTTTAAAATTTTTCAGATGTTTATTTTTATTCCGCTGGCTTTGATTATCGGCGCCATTTCCGGCGGTTTGACTTTTGGCAATATCAATGGCCAGACTATGCATTATTTTCTTTTAAATTTAGTACAAACTTTAAAAAAACCGCGTTTAAAAGTATGGCGTCGCATGGAATACATGAATATTACGGAGCAAAAAGAAATTGTGGCAGAACCCATGGCCATTAAAGAGCAATTTTCTCAATCGCATTTGGCTTCCACAGCTTTAATGGTGGACACCGGCGGCGCTTATGCCTCAGAGGAAATTCGAAACAGCGTGCAAAAAAAGATAAAAAAAACCAATTTTGACAATCAGCGCCAACAAGATATTCAATTGAAATAAACATGGAAAATCTTAATAACAAAAATACCAAAAAAATCAAAACCCCCTTTTTTATGATGAGAAGTCCCAAGGCCGCCACCCAAGCTTCCACGCAGAAATTTTTACCTTTTACGGAAATTCGTGAAGATACGGTGATGATGCGCGATGGCACTTTGCGCAAGGTGCTTTTGGTTTCCAGTTTGAATTTCGCTTTAAAATCGGAAGATGAACAAAAAGCCATTGTGCAGGGTTATGTGGGATTTTTAAACACCATTGATTTTGAATTGCAAATTTTGATTCAATCCCGCAAATTAAATATCGAAAAATATTTAAAAGAATTGCAAAATTTAGCGCGTCAGCATGATAACGATCTTTTGCGCAAGCAAACTTTGTCTTATCGGGCTTTTGTGGAAAAATTGGTGGCGGAAGCGGACATTATGGACAAGAAGTTTTTTGTGGTGGTGCCTTTTTCTCCTTTATTCAAAAAACGCAAATCGTTTTGGAATCGCGCTCAAGAAATTTTATCTCCGGTCAGAGTGTTGAAACTGAACCAGGAAAAAATGGAACAGTATTATTTGGAAATTGATCGGCGAGTAAATATCGTGCAAGGCGGTTTGCAGTCCATTGGCTTACAAACGCAAGTTTTGGACACGCAGTCTTTAATTGAGTTGTATTATAATACTTTCAATCCCGTCAGCCGCCAACAAAGTAATATTGCCGAAATTGACAAAATGCAAGTGGAGCACTCTATTCAATAGTTAATTATGCTAAATTATGTTTAATTTTATTTCTAAAAATCCCAAGTCCAAGTTTGCGGAGGCTTTGCAAAAAGAAGAACAGCCGGTGGTCAATGAGGCCAAACAACAAAAAGAAGAAATTTCCGTATTGGAGTCAGCCAAGTTTTATCGTCGCGGGGTCGCTTCTGTTTTAGATATCGTGGCGCCGGCCGCCATGGCTGTCAAACCGCGTTTTGTGGATTTGGGCGGTCGTTTGGTCAGCACTTTGTTTGTGGTTACTTATCCGCGCTATATTGCGGTAGGGTGGTTTGCGCCGATTATTTTATCCAACTTGGAACTGGATGTCAGTATGTTTTTCTATCCGGTAAAATCCGATATTATTTTAAAACAGTTGAAAAATCGCGTAGGTACTTTGCAAGCGCAATTATCTTCAGATCAAGAAAAAGGCGCGGCGCGCGATCCTTTGCGCGAAACCGCTTTGCGGGATATTGAAGAATTACGAGATAATTTAACGCAGGGCACAGAGAAATTTTTTCAATTCGGTCTTTATGTTTCCGTTTATGCCGACAACGAGAAAGAGTTAAAAGAAAAAGTCGATCAACTGGACAGCATGTTCGGTTCGCGGTTGGTAATAGCCAAGCGCGCTTTTTATCAATCCGAACAAGGTTTTAATTCCACCCTGCCCTTGGGACTCGACGAATTGAGCATTTATTTTAATATGAACTCCAGCCCGTGCGCGTCTTCTTTTCCTTTTATTTCCTCAGATCTTACTTCTGATCACGGCATTATGTACGGCGTGAATCGCCACAACGGCAGTTTAATAGTGTTTGATCGTTTTTCTTTACAAAACGCCAACGCTGTGGTTTTTGCCACCTCGGGCGCGGGCAAAAGTTACGCCATTAAATTAGAGGTTTTACGTTCTTTGATGATGGGCATTGATATTTTGATTATTGATCCGGAAAACGAGTATAAACATCTTTCCGATTCGGTGGGTGGCGCTTATTTGAACATTTCTCTTAACTCGCCGGTTAAAATCAATCCGTTTGATTTGCCCAAGCCCATTGGCGAGGCTGATCGTCCGGCTGATATTATTCGTTCCGCGGTTATTACCATCAAGGGCATGTTGCGCATTATGTTGGGCGCGGTAACAGCCGAGGAAGATTCTATTTTGGATCGCGCTTTAATTGAAACTTATGCCAAGAAAGATATAACGGCCGAAAGTGATTTGCGCGAAATCGAGCCGCCTTTGATGTCGGATTTCATCGGTATTTTGGAAGGTTTTGAACATACGCGCGATATGGTTATTCGCTTGCAAAAATATACCGAAGGTACTTTTGCCGGTCTTTTTAATTCACCCACCAATATTGATACCCAGAATCAACTGATGACTTTTTCCGTGCGCGACTTGGAAGATGAACTGCGACCTTTGGCTATTTACATCATTGTTAATCACATTTGGAACACAGTGAGGTCCGAGTTGAAAAAACGTTTACTGGTGATTGACGAAGCTTGGTGGTTAATGCAAAATGAAGACTCGGCCAAGTTTATTTACGCTTTGGTTAAAAGATGTCGTAAATATTATTTGGGTGTTACCACTATTACGCAAGATGTGAATGACTTTTTGAGCTCTCAGTATGGCGCCGCCATTGTGACCAATTCCGCCATGCAGTTGCTTTTTAAACAGTCGCCGGCTTCTATTAGTAATATTCAAAAAACTTTTATGCTGACAGACGGTGAAAAATATCTGTTGTTAGAAGGCGCGGTCGGGCAGGGCATATTTTTCGCCGGCCCTAAACACGTGGCCATTCAAGTCATTGCCTCGCCGGTGGAAGACAAAATCATCACCTCTGATCCCGGACAGTTACTGCAATTAGAGCAAAGCAAAAAAGAGTTTATGCAAGAAATGAATAAACAAGAATAACAATAATATTATATGATCACTTTAACCAGACCAGTTAAGATCGGCTTAATCGCCGCCGGAGCATTATTAGCCTTGGGTATCATTATTGTTTTGGCTATTGTTTTAACCGCAGGTGGCAGTAAGCAAAGCCTCAACAACACCAACGACACCAATGCCAACGCTAATTTACCCATGGCCAACAGCGCGCCATTAAATAATGATAATGCCAATGCCGATACAGTTTCAGGCGATAATAAAAATACCAATGAAGCAGTCAACACCAAAGATTCGCTTTTACGTTTAGGGCGCATAGTGGTAGAGCGTTACGGCAGTTTTTCCAATAGAAATAATTTTGAAAATATCACTCGGTTAGAACCGTTTATGACCGAAGATTTTAAAAAGATTTCCATTGAATCTATTGATGAACAACAAAAACAACCGCAAGAAGAAGATTTTTACGGTATTGCCACCTCGGCTATTGCTATGGATTTAACGAATTTTTCAGCCAAAGAATCGGCTATGGTAACGGTTACCACGACTCGTACCGAATCCCGCGCCAACCAAGACGATAATGTTTTCACCCAAACCGCCGAAGTCAGTTTTAAATACGTTTCCGGAAATTGGAAAGTGGATAACATTACATGGAAATAGAAATTTATTATTAAATCATATATTATGAATGAAGATATAGCAAAAGAAATAAAGATAAAAGAAGATGAAATTGAAAAACAACTGGATCGTATTTATACAATGGTGAAAGAACATACGCCGCAATCATTTTTAAAAATTGAGTATAAACGCGCGGTTGAAAGAATAACTGAAAAATATCATTTACTATTAAGTAATCTCGAACAACAAAAACAAATTTTAGGAGATGAAAAATATGCTAAATTTGATCAAACATTACGCGAAGAATATAAAAAAGAAATAGTTTTTTTGGCAGTTGCTATTGATGAAGCAACTGGTGTTAATACCGAAAAAGAAGAAAGATAAATATGGCTCCTGACGGCAGTCGAAGTATATTAGATTATCTTAAAGGGGGTGCTTTAGATTATGCCTGTGAAACAATAGTTGGCTCAGGCGCTGTTTTGGATATTGCAAGTTTGGCTAAAAAAAGTTACCAACAATACAAAAAAACTGGTGTTAAAGGATTGGCCAGTAAAGGAATGATGGCTGAAATAGCCTCTACAGTAGGTAGTATCATTACTGATGAATTATCTAACGGAATTATCGGTTTAGATGATATTAAAGAAGCCATCAAACAAAAGTCTTTAGCGCATTTTTTGAACAATATTAATTTAAAAAATATCGCCGCCACCGCTGCTTTAGGCATGATGGCTGGACCCCTTGGATTTGTTGCTGCGCGTGCTATTCGTAGTAGTATGCCAGATGTTACTGTGGGAGATATTAGCAAGGCATTAAAAACAGGATATTCAGAAAGAAATGCTTCTGCAGGATTTAATAAATTGAAAGATTTAATAAAAGAACGGCAAGGAGGAGGGGGGGTAATAAATTCTACTGACGCCACAAGAGAAGCGAATCTATCTTCACAATTACAAAAAGCAAAAATACAAGCTCGTGCGGATAATAATGCTAAATCAACAATGAATGAAGGACGAACACCTGGGGACGGAGAAAGAAGAAGCGGAGGGCAGGCTGACGAAAGACAAAACAGAGAAGGGCGACAAGGTAGTGATGCAGAAAATGTTGGGAATCAGAATCGAGAGAATCAAGAAGAAGCAGGGCCGGCCGGTAAAGAAGAGAGTAGAGGTGAAGATCAGGATGGTGATCAGGGAGAAGAAGAAAAAAAAGATGGCGAAAAGGATAAAAATAAGGATAAAGAAGAAAATGAAGATAAAGAAAAAGATTCTGAAAATAAAAAAGAAAATGAATCTGGAAAGCAAGACAAGTCTGACGCTTCTAGCGAAAACGAAAAAACTCCTCCTATCTCCAAACTGCCCGCCACCGGTCCGGGTTCTGGTCAGCAGGGAAATAAAGAAGAAGATCAAGACAGCGAAGGAGCGCGTCAAGCTCAATTAACCCGAGCCCAAAAAGGCAAAAAAGCAGAGGACAAAAAAAAGAAAAAAGAAGAAGAAAAGGCCCAAGCCAAAGCCAAAGCCGCCAAAGACCTGGCTAAAAACAAGGCTCTCAGTAAAGTTTTATGGGGTATAATTGTGGACGCGTCCTGTTTGGAGCCCATTGGTTTTGGTTTGATAATTTTAAATATTCTGGGCAAGTATATTGGTGTATTGGATAAATTTGTTTTAAAACCTAATTTTGTACAAGAATGGTGTATTCGTTTGATTATTATCGAATGGACAATAGTGTTTATTTTGTTAATAGGCGGAATTTCTATCATATTTTTACCATACAGAATGATTCATAATTTGAGTTTTTCAAACCTCGTTCAGCTTTATGAGTTTTTACCAGGCCTTGATGTCTTGTGGTCCCTCTTTTAAAGACAAGAAAAATGTGTTATAATAAAAGAGTGCAAAAGGGAAGTTAATTTTTAGATATTATATGGTTTTTTCTAGAAAATTAAAAATAATCTTGGAAATTGTCGGGTTTATTTTAGCCATTATTTTAATAGCCTTTTTGCTTTATTTGGTTTTTTTTAAAAGCACCGCCACCCCTCCTGCAGAGCCTAACGTGAACAACGCTAACCAAAACACCAACGCCGGTTTACCAGGGGTGAACAACGCTAATGTTAATATACCCGCGAACTATAATACCAACGGAGAACAGCCGACCCAATTGCCGGGTGTGGACAACACCGCTAATGGCGGTTTAACCAAAACAGAAATCATTACTCCGGATATCAATACCCAAAATCCGGAAATGGCCGGCGACGGCTCGGTGCGTTATTACAATCCAGACGACGGTAAATTTTATAATGTTGATAATAATGGCAATATTTCTGAAATTTCTAAATTGATGTATCAAGGTGTGTCGCAGGTTACTTGGGCCAACAATGCCAACCAAGCGATTTTGGAGTTTCCCGATCAATCCAATGTTTTTGTGGATTTAAAAACCAACAAACAAACTACTTTACCAAAAGAATTTCAAGATTTTACTTTTTCTCCGGATGCTAAACAAATAGCCTTTAAGTATTTATCCAGCGATCCTGAAAAAAACGTTTTAGCCATAGCAAGCCCCGACGGTTCAGGGGCGCGCACCATTGAACCCTTGGGAGAAAACGAAGATATTACCCAGGTAGACTGGTCTCCTACCGGTAAAGTGGTGGCTACCTGGACCGAGTTTATTGATGCCAACAGGCAGGAAATCGGTTTTGTCGGTTTGAATGATGAAAATTTTAAAGGCGTGGTGGTGCACGGTTATGGCTTGCAAACGCAATACTCTCCCGATGGCCAGCGTTTATTATACAGCACTTTTTCGGCTGATAGCAATTATAATCCCACAGTGTCCATTGTGGACGCTAACGGCGATGACATCGGTAAAAACAATAAAGACTTGGAACTTAATACTTTCGCGCGCAAATGTTCTTTTTCGGCTGACAACGCTAAAGTGTATTGTGGTATTCCCAAAGAGCAAAAATACGGTTATGGTTTGGAACCGAGTATTTTAAGAGGAACAACTGATGATATTTATGAGGTAGACCTTAAAAACGGCACTAAAAAGCGTATTGCGGTGCCGGTGGATGCGCAAGGAAACCCCGCTTATGCGGTCAATAAAATGTTTGTGGCGCAAAATGGTCAGTATCTTTATTTTCGTGATGAACAATCCGGCCAGTTAGTAAAAATAAGTTTGTGATATGAAACCATACCGCGCTTACCTTTTTTTCTTTTTGGGCTTGGTTTGTTTAAGTGTGGCATTTTTTCTTTTATCCGCTTTTTTGGGTTTTTTTAATACCTCTGCTATTTTATCTCAAAATAATAACAGCAATACTGATACCAACCAAACGACTGATTATGATCCTTATGTAACCGTGGTGCCCAAGGAAGTGCTGGGTGGAAAACCGCAAGTATTGGCTACCGACCCCCAAAGAGGAGCTGTCGACCCCAAAGTTACCATAGTGGAGTTTGGCGATTTTGAATGCGGTGATTGTGCGCAGTTAAAAGAGGTGATAGATAAAGTAACGGCGGATTATCCGGATCAAGTGACTCAGGTTTGGAAAGATGATCCTTTGCCTGCTCAACACCCCCATGCGGAAGATGCGGCGCAGGCTGCCAGGTGTGCGCAAGACCAAGGAGCATTTTGGGATTATCGTGATTTATTGTTTGCTCGCCAAACAGAACTGGGCGCTGATCTTTATCGCAACTTAGCTCAAACATTAAATTTAAACCAAGAGCAATTTTCTCAATGTTTACAAGACCGCATCCACGAAAATTTAGTGGTGCAGGGCTATTTTATCGCTCAAACTCTTGAAATTGTCGACACTCCGGCCTATTATATAAACAACGAAGAACATAGCGGCGTGCCTACTTATGAAGAACTAAAAGCCAAAGTAGAAACAGCCTTAGCGCAAAATCAAAATTAACCACATGACTTACTTTACCAAAAAACATTTTTATCTCTTACTGTTGTTGTTATTGATATTGGTGCCTACTATTGCTTTGGCGGCTGATACCAGAATTCCTTTGGAAGTAGCGATTGGCAAAGACACTACGACCATGGGTTTATCCGATTATATTTCTAAACTTTACAATTTTGTCATCGGCACCATTGGCGTGGTGGCGGTGGTGATGATGATGTACGGCGGTATTAAATGGGCCGCGGCTTCCGGCAACAGTGAATTGGTAGGTACGGCCAAACAGAATATTGTCAGCGCCATTGTGGGTTTAGTGATCGCGCTCACTGCTTATACTCTTTTAAATACCATCAACCCGGCGCTTATTTCCACTGCGCCGATTGTACCGCCCAATCCCAATCCCGCGCCAGCAACAACTCCGGCCAACAGCACCGCTGTTATTGGACAAAACTGTACTCACAAATCTCAAGCTTGTTTTTTGACAAAATACCCAGAACTCAGCACCAAAGAAGGCACAAAGGCGCGAATGGTGTATATTCCTTTTGATGACGGTCTAGGACACTCTGCTCAGATGGAGGTGTTTGATGAGGCACAAAATAATTTTGCCTTCGCTTTTGCGGAAATTAAGGAACAGAATGAAATATATGCCAACTCTGATCCATCTTTAACTTATGCTATTAGGTTTCCGGAAACTTATGTTTATAGTTATCGGGCAAGTGTTGGTGATTCAGACTGTTTAAGTACTCATGCTTTTGGCATAGCCATTGATGTTAACCCCAGTACTAATCCGTATTGTGCTAAAAGTGACGCTTGTTATGAAGAGCCGCCGGATACCAATATGTGTAAGACTCTAGCTGGTTGTGATTTGCCGGATTGGGTAATCAATGCTTTTAAGGATAATAATTTTTCTTGGGGTGGTGATTGGAATTCCTCAAAAGATTATATGCATTTTGAATGGAACGCCTATCAAAGTTGTAAGTTGTAATTTATTTAATTTTGGATGTTAAAAAATATTTTTGTTTGTAAAAATTGCGACGCACAGTTTCCCAAATGGCAAGGACAATGCAACCAGTGCGGAAAATGGGGAACTGTCAGCCAGGAAACAGCAGAAGAATTAACCACGCCCAAAAAACAACACCAAGAAGCTTTGGATCAGGTAAAAGCTCAAAAACCCGCGCGTTTTTCCAATATTAAGCTCAACCAACAGGAGCGTTTTCCCACTTCTTTTCCAGAGTTTGACAGGGTTTTAGGAGGAGGTTTGGTGCCGGGTTCTTTGGTTTTACTGGGAGGAGATCCGGGTATTGGCAAGTCTACTTTGGTGGCACAGCTGGCGGGCGCTTTACAAAAAGAGGTACTGTATGTTTCCGGAGAAGAATCGGCATCGCAAATTAAAATGCGCTTGGATCGTTTAAAAATAGCTCAAGCTAAATTACAGTTTTTGGGAGAAGAACATACAGAGGTGATTTGCAAAACCATTTTGGCAGTAAAGCCCGGTGTAGTGATTATTGATTCTATTCAAACCGTCGCTTCTTCGGCCGTGCCTTCTGAACCGGGCAGTGTTAACCAAATTAAAGCCTCGACCGTGCGTTTTTTAGAAATTGCCAAAACAACGGATATTCCCATTATTCTCATTGGTCACGTTACCAAAGAAGGAGAGCTGGGGGGGCCGAAATCTTTGGAGCACATTGTGGACACGGTTTTGTATCTGGAAGGAGATCGCCAACACCAGTTTCGGTTATTGCGCGGGGTGAAAAATCGTTTTGGCGCCACTAACGAGGTGGGGGTTTTTACTATGACCGCCACCGGTTTAAAAGAGGTATCTAACCCTTCCGCAGTTTTTTTAAGCAACCGCTCTGAAGTTTCCGGTTCGGTGATTACCACAGTGATTGAAGGTTCTCGCATTTTTTTAGTTGAAGCGCAGGCTTTGGTTAGTAAAACCAGTTTTGGCTTTCCCCAACGCAAATGTTCCGGTTTTGACGCCAACCGGCTGAACTTGCTCTTGGCTGTTTTAGCCAAGCGTGCGCAAGTTTCTTTGGATCAATTTGATGTTTATATCAACGTGGTCGGCGGTGTGGCTTTTAAAGATCCGGCTTTGGATGTTGCTGTTTGTTTGGCTTTGATTTCGGCTTTGCAAAACAAGCCTCTGCCTAAAAATACAATAGCGTGGGGCGAGGTGGGTTTGGGAGGCGAGTTGCGGGAAGTGGCGCGGGAAGCGGATCGTCAAAAAGAGGCTAAACGTTTTGGCTTGCAGAATATTATCTCTCCCAAAAATACCAAAAGTTTAACCAAAACTTTATTCTAAATGAATGTTTTTGATAAAAATCGCCAATTTTTTCTTAAGCAGGGGATGAGTTGTTAATAAATTTTTTTGTAAAATTATTTTTGCCGCCTCTTTTGCTTTCAGTAAAAGTTGCGGATTTTCCCAAGCCATGATGGCGTATTTAGAAAAACCCGATTGGTTGGTGCCATAAATTTCTCCGGCGCCGCGTAATTTTAAATCGGCTTCTGCCAAAGCAAAGCCATTTTGGCTTTTTACCAAACAGCCTAAGCGCTCATTGGTTTTAGCAGAACTGGAATTGGTAAACAAAAAACAAAAAGCCTGTTTGTCAGATCGGCCTATTCTGCCCCGGAATTGGTGCAAGGAGGCCAAGCCGAATCTTTCCGCTCCTTCAATGAGCATAATAGTGGCGTTTTTTATATCAATCCCTACTTCAATCACCGAGGTGGCGATTAAAATATCAATTTCTTGTTTTTGCATTTGGCGCATTATTTTTTCTTTTTCTTGCATTTTCATTTGGCCGTGCAGTTTAGCCAAGCGCAAGTAAGGAAAAATTTCTTGATGCAGTTTTTCGTACTCTTGATTAACCGCTCTCACTCCCAGTTGGTCGGACTCTTCAATTAACGGACAAAGAACAAAAACTTGTTCTTTTTTTTGGACGTGCTCTTTAATAAACTGATAGGACAAATCTCTTTTAGCGGCTTTTACCACTTTGGTGATAATCGGTTTTCTTCCTTTGGGTAATTCAGTAATTATAGATAAATCCAAGTCTCCGTATGAAGCCAGGGCCAAAGTGCGGGGAATGGGCGTGGCTGTCATGGATAATAAGTGGGGCATCAGCTTTTTTTGATTGCCGTATTTTTTTAGGTTTTGTCTTTGGGTCACGCCAAAGCGATGCTGTTCGTCAACAATCGCCAAGCCTAAATTTTTAAAGCGTACATTTTTTTGAATTAAAGCGTGCGTGCCCACTACCACGGACGCGGTTAAGTTGGTTTTGGTGCCGGCGGTCCACAAAGAAACAGAGATATTTTTGGGCAGTATTTTTTTTAAATAAGCATAATGCTGTTTGGCTAAAATTTCCGTAGGTACCATCAGCGCCGCTTGTTTTTGGTTAAGCGCCGTATTGAGAATGGCCATAGCCGCCACTACGGTTTTGCCGCAACCCACATCGCCAATGAGCAGACGATTCATAGGGTGGGTTTTTTGTAAATCTTGTAGAATTTCCCAAGCGGATTTTTTTTGGGTTTCAGTCAAAGTAAAAGGAAGATTATCGACAAATTTTTTTATTTCCGTTTCTTGAAATTGTAAACTTGGAGCAATTTGTTTTTTTAAAGCTTGGCGAAATTTTTGGGAAAAAAGTTGTAAAATTAACAGTTCGTCAAAATTCAACCTTGCTTGAGCTTGGTTAAAATCATGATTATCTGTGGGAAAGTGAATTTTTTGCAAAGCCGCGGAAAGCGATAACAGTCGATATTTTTCCAGAATTTCTTTTGGTAAATAATCAGCCAGGGGCAGAACTCTTGCTAAAGATTGTTTAATAAAATAACGGATTTGTTTTTGGGTAATGCCCCAGGTGAGAGGATACTTAGGCACTAATCGTCCCACATGCACAGTTGGTTGGCGGTTTTGGATTTTTTCATAAGCGGGACTGTTAAACTGCAGTCCGTATTTGGTTTGTTTGACAAGCCCACTCAACATCACTGTATCTCCAATTTTGAGGGTGTCTTTAATATAAGGCTGGTTAAACCAGGTTATTTTAATCGCGCCTGTCTCGTCTTTTAAGCTGGCTTCGGTAATGGTTAGGCGACTTTTAAAAGATCGGCGATTAGCCAGGCGTTCTATTTTTCCCAAAACCGTATATTTGCCGTCATTATTGATTTCTTTTATTTTGGTGATAAGCGACAGGTCTTCGTGTTCGCGGGGCAGATAATAAATAAGATCTTCAACCGTGTTGATCTTTAAGAATTTTAAACGATCGGCCGTTTTAGGACCCACACCGTGCAAATCAGTAACGCGCATAGTATTTAAAGGCATACTTGAATTGTAGGCTGATTTTTAGTATTCTTCAACTATAACTATGCAAAATTTTCCAAAAAAAGAAGAGCTTTTGGCAATTTACAACTTGGCCGAAGAATATTGCCGGGCAACTTGTGTAGATTTTTTAACCAAAGTGCAAACAGATGCTCTTTTATCGATTTCTTATGATTCCAAATTTATCAATCGTTGTTTAGATTATATGAGTCAAGTTTTTGCGGATCAAAAAAATTATTTGGTTTTCGGCAGTACGGCCACCTATGTCTATGCCACTCAGCTTGGTATCAAAAAAGGGCATAAATTAACAGAATTATTAAAACTTCCCGGAGATTTTGACGCCACTATTTTTGAGGAAAAAACTTTACAAACCATTATTTATCGCTTGTTTGATTTGCCTCAACATTTTCCGGAAATTGAAAGAGTGGAATTTGAAAAAAACGCCGTTCTCCAACCCTTACCCAACACGAACACCACGGTCGTTGCCGGCAGTATTCGTTTATCCACCCCGCGATCTTATAATTATGATTTTGAATTTTTTTATAACCCTGATAATACTGATGCGGTAATAACCGCGCAAACTCAGCAGCACACTACTTTTTTTCATGGTTTGCGTGTTTTGGACATTGAAGGCATTTATGAGCAAGTAAAAAACATTTTACGAGTAGAAATGTCCATTGAAGACGAGATTCAATTATTGGTTTATGATTTTACCAAAGACCCGGAAATCATTGCTCAAGTAAAACAGGATTTTTTACGCTGGCAGAAACAAAACGAGATTGGCATGTCTTTTTATCCTCAAACCGCCACTCAGGTTTTACAAAAATACAACTTGAATTTTTTAACTTTGGCGCAACTTTATGTTATTCAAAATAAAATCGACCAAGCTTTTGCTCAGCATAATTATCATCAGGCCGAAAAATATATTACCCAGCGCTCTGTTTTATTGTCTCGCATTAAAACTAAAATAGCCAAGCGTTTACGCAATTTAGAAATATTACAAGAGCTTCTTAAAAAATAGGAAGTTTATTGTAGGCGGTAAGCCTTATAGGCATTAGTGCCATCTACTGCATTCCACCAAGTGCCGCTTAAAGTATCGGCGTCAAAAAAGGAGGCATGTACCGTGGCATTGGCCGGAGCAGTGCCTACTTCATAATCTAAAACTCCGTTTTCAAAAGTATAAGTGCCTAAAACTTCACCGTTAATAATTACCGTGCCGGCATTTTCTTCTCCCACCAACTCTAATTGAGAGTTGCCGTTGGCCTCGTTGCCTTCCCAAAACTGATACCATACTCCCCGCACATCATAATCGGCAACAGTATTTTGGCGAGCCGTGGCCACGCCTGTGTTTACTTCATCGCTTCTTGCGGTATTGCCGTTAATTTCATTCTCGCTGGCAAAATCTCCGGTAAAAGTGATATTGCCAATATAGAAAGTGGCAGTGGAATTTTGCGCCGTACAAGTGCCTATTTCTTCATCATTTTCCATTAAAATGCCGTCATTAGGATCGGTGGTATCATCATTGGGTACGCATTCCACTAAACGCAATTCTTCAGAATTATCATCCCAAGTAATGGCAATAGCCCATTTTCCCGCTACGCTATAGTCAGCTTCTGCCGGAGCAACATCATATTTAGTGGAAACCGTATATTTAGCCACCGCGTTTTCATCAGCATCTTGCAAAGTAATAGATTTTTTAGCAAATTTGGTTTTACTGACATCAATTGCCGAATTTAGGTATTGAACACTGGATTTTTTAACCAGTTTTTTATCATTTAATTTGACTTTCACTACCGAAAGCAAAACAGCATCTCCTTTTTTAGCCGTAATAATCGCCTCTACCGCAGAGTCTTGATCACTGCGCAAATTATATTGTTGCAGAGAAGTATTCTTGTAGCTTTTATTTTCCGACAAAGTCAAAGTAGAAACCACTGCGCCGGTATAAGGATTGACCATTTTTAGTTTTTTGCCGGTAGGGCTTAAAACCAAAAGCCAGCCGCTCTTTTTTTGTTGAGCCACTTTGGTTTTATTATCGGTGCTGGTATCAAAAATAGCGAATTTGGCTATGGAATTATCAGTATAAACAACTTTTATTTTACCGTTTTTTAGACCCGCTATCTCTTGCACGTTGGTTGTATAAGCGTCTTTGCTGGCGGGGTCAACACTGCTGTAGTCGGCGCCATAACTTACTGCCGGCAGTAAAATCCATAAAAAAGCGCTAAAGATAGCTAAAAATTTGAGCTTAGAGACTAAAAATGTTTTGAACATAAAATTAAAATATAGTTAAAATTATTTATGCAGTTATTATAACACCTTCTACTCAAATAGTCGTTTACGGGTTACGTTTTTCCTAGGCCGATTTTCACCGAGGCTTTTTTCAATTTAGAAAATATTTTTTTAACTACCAAAAACACCACTAAAGCCAAGATTAAAAAGTGAATTAACTCACTTAAAAAAGCGCCCCAGTTTAAAGGAACAGACCCCATTTGCCATACGGCGTTTTGCCATTCTCCCCCGGGAATTAAAAAGTCAATTAAAGGCATTAACACATTATTAACAAACGATTTTATTAACTCGTTAATGGCTGTGCCCATCATAAAAGCTACAGCTACGGAGACTACGTGGTATTCTTTTAAGAATTCTTTAAATTCTTGAATAGTTTTTATTTTTGATCTTTTTTTGGGTAATTGAGACATATCTTACTTTTTTAATATAGCATAACCCCAAAAAAGGAAAAGAGAGAAAGAGGACAGGTATGTCAAGATGACACGGAAAATTACATCAAGTTTTTCTTTTTTTCTTCGAATTCTTCTTTGGAAATATCGCTCTTGGCGTATCGTTCTTTTAAAATTTCCAGTGCCTTATTTTCTTCTTTTTTCTTACTATCACCACCATGAGCCGATCCTTTGATCAAGGCGAAAATACCCCATATTATCAACCCCCAAAACACCACCATAAAAATCCACCCAAAACCGAACATGTGACCAAAGCCATAATTATAAAAATTTCCCATCATAGGTTTAATTTATGTTTATATGTATTAATACGGATGGGATTAGATTAAATTTCAATTTCACAAAAAGTGAAATTTGGCGGTGTTTTTTAGATGCGGCTCTAAGTATTATAAATTTATTTCACCATGAGTTTTATTTCCATGATAACTCATTGAATCGCCACTCGATTTAGGCGGAATTTTTAAGATAAAAATACCGTTGTCCGGACGTGATGTATCTGGTGTGTATGGAACTGCAGTAGTAATTGAACCCGGAAAGGCCTCCTGTAAATGTGCATCCAATTCAGGAATATGAGAAGCGCGTTTCGCGTCATGAAACAATACATTGACAGTGCGCGCTCCCGCGGGCATTTTCGTTTTCAAATCAGTAATATTTTGTTCTTGCCGCTTCCTCATAAATGGAGGAAAGTGAGTCATCTGCGCAATACGAGTCCCATTCGGTGTTTCCCCAAATGTAGCGCTTGCTGTACACCCATTAAGATCATGCGTCATAACATAGCGCGTTGATCCATCTTGTGGAACATCAATACTTGCATGCCCGTACAAATCTACAATAGAAATCGTTTCAGCGACCCCCTTTTTTTCCATGGCAACTTTAAGAGTGGTCGTATCATCGCTTCGCCCAGTCATTAAGTATTGTTCAAATAATCGCGCTACTGCTGGATCATCAGGAAAAAAATAGTTTGCTACATTTTTACAAAAATTCTCAGGAGTTTGTTTTTCCTGCTCAGTCATTTTTTCTTCCGCTTTTGCGGGCATGGGCTTATTGGGATTAAATAGTTTCATAGCATTTTTAGTATTTAGGCGCTTTGCGCCGAGGCTAATTCTTACGATTTCACAAAAAGTGAAAATTGGCGGAGAGGGGGAGATTCGAACTCCCGAAGCTTTTAGGGCTTAATAGTTTTCAAGACTATCGCATTCAACCGCTCTGCCACCTCTCCTTAAATTTTATATATTTATATACTCACCATACTGCATGACTACAAAAGTGGTCAAGACTCCTTTGCGTATCTTTTGATTTTTGTTCTTTACCTGCGCCAAATTGTATGATAGTTGCATTTATTCTTAAAACAGTGTATAATTGAACTGGAGATTAGTTTTAAGCAAATATCCAGTAAATATGAATCAAAAACCAGTTAAAGGCGAATACTTAGAAGTATTACTCAGAGCTCATCAAACAGTCTTTTCAACCAAAGATGTTGTTTTATTATGGGGAGAAGATAATGGAAAAATCATTGCCAGTCGGTTGCATGCGTATGCTCAAGCCGGAAAATTGGTGAGAATGCGCAGAGGTTTCTATGCTAAAGACAACGCGTATGATCGGCTTGAATTAGCGACAAGAATTTATACCCCTGCTTATATCAGCTTTGAGACCGTGTTAACCAGATCTGGAATCAATTTTCAGCATTATGATACTATTTTTGTTGCCTCGTATGTAACTCGTGATATTGAAGTGCAGGGACAGAAAATATCTTATGTGCGAATGAAAGACTATGTATTGAGCAACACAGCAGGGATTGAGCATTCAGGCGCATATTCTATAGCGACCAAGGAGCGTGCTGTATTGGATAGAATCTATATCAGCAAAGAGTATCATTTTGATAATTTGGGCTCAGTAAGCCGGGATGCCATTTTTGAAATTTTGCCTATTTACCACAATAAAAAAATGAAAAAAACAGTACAAGAATATTTTCAACAGTATTCCGCCGAAGACGAGTATGTCTCTGGTGGTAAAAAAACGAACGTATGACATTAAATTATTCAAAACACAAAGCAATTTTATTGCAGATGTTAAAAGATATTTATTCTGATCCAGTGCTTGCCATAAATTTAGGTTTCAAAGGTGGAACCGCAGCGATGTTGTTTTATGATTTAAACCGTAATTCAGTAGATTTGGATTTTGATTTGTTAGATGGAACGAAGGGATCTGAGGTATTCGAGAAATTGCAGAAAATTACAGCAAATTATGGCAAGGTGACGGAATCGCGTATCAAACGGTTTAATTTATTTAACGTTATTTCCTATGCTACAGGCGAACCTAAAATAAAGGTGGAAGTGAATCGTAGAAATTTTGGTTCTCGCTATGAAATGAAAACAATATTTGGGATTTCAATGCTGGTGATGGTGCCAGAAGATATGTTTGCACATAAGCTTATGGCTAAGTTTGTAAAATTGTAATGTTTTTGCATTTTTGTTGCTTGTAGTTTTATAAAATGATATCATATTTACATGAAATCAGCACAGCCGGTAATTTCCCATAATATTGAGAAAGGCCAAATTTTAAGCCAGTGGAGTTTTCCCGAATACGGCAAGCCCCAAAGAGGAAAACTTTGGTATGCGGTTGCTGTTATTTTTGGCGGTTTGTTATTGTGGTACGCATTAAAAGACGGTAATTTTTTATTCGCTTTGATTATTCTTTTATTCGCTTTGATTATTATTACTCATCACCGTACCGAGCCGCTTGAAGTTACTTTTACGGTTTACGAGGCCGGGATGCAAATTGGTGATAAATTTTATCGTTTTCGAGAAATTGATGCTTTTGCCGTCATTTATGAACCGCCGGCAGTGAAACAGCTTTATCTTAAACCTAAAAGAGCGTTGGTCAAAAGAGAAATTTCTATTCCTTTAATGACGCAAAATCCGGTGGAGGTGCGTTCTTTATTGTTGGATTTTGTAGAAGAAGATTTGGAGCACGAAGAAGAATCTTTAAACGATCAATTGACCCGTTTATTTAAACTTTAAGTATTGACATAAAATCGCCTCTGCTGTTTAATAAGTGGGTCTTTATTATTTCATAAGATCAAGTTTCTTAATATTACGTCCTCGTAGCTCAGCTGGATAGAGCGTTGGCTTGCGGAGCCAAAGGTCGCAGGTTCGACTCCTGCCGGGGACACCATTTTTAACTTCCTCTCGCCACTCCTAACAAATGAATAAGCCGGGGCTGGGCTTGGCTTATTAAATTAGCGGCCTCGGTAATAGTGGCGCCGGTGGTAATCACATCATCCAGCAGTAAAACAGTTTTATTTTTTATTTTATCCAAATTCGTGTTGGCTAAAGAAAAAGAAGAAGCGATATTGGCAAATCTTTTTTGATGAGAAAAAGTGGTTTGCGATTTGGTTTTTTTGTTTTTGATCAATAAATTATCATCCCAAGCAATATGGCAAATGGCGCTTATTTTTTCGCTAATGACGGCGGATTGGTTAAATCCTCGTTCCCGTTCGCGGGTTTTATGCAAAGGAATGGGAATAATTATCGCTTGGTTTAAATCCCAGTTAGCTTGCGCTAAAACTCCGGCAAAAATGATCGCTAAGGAATCGGCAATTTCTGTCAGATAAGAAAATTTTAAAGCCGCTACCGCTTTTCGCCAAAAAGGATTTCGGTATTCTCCTAAAGTAATCAAATCGCCAAAATTTGGCTGTTTATCTTTTAAAGAAATAGTTTCCACTGCCATATTTTTAGCTACACAATCAGGGCACATTAAAACATCGTATTTCCCACAGCCCACGCACTGATGAGGAAAGATCGTGTCTAATAGCAGATGATTTTTTTTCATTCTAAAACCAACTTGTTTTTTCTTAAAGTTATGTTGACTTTATCTTTTGGTTTTATTTTGCGTGCCAAAATAAGATCGGCTAAAGGATTTTCAATAAGTTCGGTGATGGTTTTATTTACTTGACGCGCCCCTTGTTTGGGAGAAAAACTTTTTTGGGCTATCGCTTTACAAGCCGGAGGAGTAATGGTTAAAGTGATGCCTCTTTGGTTGGCTTTGGCCGCGGTTTTGGCAAATTCTTTTAACACGATTTGTTCCAAGTCTTTGGGAGTAAGGGGGTTGAAAATTATTTGATGATCAATACGATTTAAAAATTCTTGCGGAAAAAGATCGTTCAGCTCTTCTAAGATTATTTCTTTGACGCCGGCCATTTTTTCTTGGAGTTGATTTTTAGTTGCTGTAAAGCCTAAAGCCGCTTGTTTGTTAAGGAGATCAATACCAATGTTACTGGTCATAATAATCAAACTGTGTTTGAAATCCAGTTGGCGACCGGACGAATCGGTTAAGTGGCCTTCATCCAGCACCGGCAAGAGTACGTTAAAAATATCCGGATGAGCTTTTTCTATTTCGTCAAAAAGTACCACCGAATAAGGCCTGCTTTTTATTTGATCCGCCAGTTTGATGTTTTCGTTATAACCCACATAACCGGCCGGGGCGCCTAAAAGCTTACTCACCGTAAAGCCTTCGGAAAATTCAGACATATCTACCCGAATTAAAGCTTTTTTGTCGCCAAAAACCACTGCGGCTAAAGTTTTGGCCAGCAGAGTTTTACCTACCCCTGAGGGGCCTAAAAAAATAAAACTGCCCAACGGTTTTTGTTCATTGGTCAAACCGGCGCTGGAACGTTTAATAACACCGGCTATTTCTTTGATGGCTTCATCTTGTCCGATAATGACGTTTTTTATTTTTTGTTCTAAGTTTAACAGGGATTTTTTTTCCGTGTCTATAATTTGTTCCAAAGGAATGCCGGTAGTGCGCGCAATAACTTCCGCAATATCTTTGGTAGTTAAAGCGGTTGGTTGCAAAGATAACTTGGCGGTTTTTTTGTCTAAAATGTTTATTTTATTTAATAACGCGGTTTCTTTTTTCTTTAAAGCAACAGCCAAGTTAAACTGTTCGTTGTGCGCGGCTTTTTCTTTTTCTTGCTTTAATTTTTGCAAGGCGCGCACAGCACTGTTGAATTCTTTTAAAGTTTTGGGAATTTTGCGTTTGGTATAAATTTTCGCCGCGGCTTCATCAATTAAATCCAGGGCTTTATCCGGTAAAAATCGATCCGGTATAAAACGCGTTGACCACGCTACAGCTTTTGCTATTACTTCCGGAGAAATTTGGACATGATGAAAGGCCGCAAAAGATCCTTGAATACCAGCAATCATCGCCACTGCTTCTTTGGCCGAAGGTTCATGAACTAAAACTTGTTGAAAACGACGCTCTAAGGCTTTATCGTGCTCAATGTGTTTGCGATATTCGGTACCGGTGGTGGCGCCGATACATCTGATTTCGCCTTTAGCCAATGCCGGTTTTAAAATGTTGGCCGCATCCAAGGTACTGCCGCTCACTCCGCCGGCGCCAACCAGCATGTGAATTTCATCAATAAACAAAATAATATCCGGATGTCTTTTTACTTCATCTATAACCTGTTTGAGGCGTGATTCAAATTCACCGCGATACATACTGCCGGCAATAATTAAACTTAAATCCAAAGTAATAATTCTTTTGTTTAACAGCACATCAGGCACATCTTCGGCCGTGATTTTTTTAGCCAAACCTTCCACAATGGCGGTTTTTCCCACCCCGGGATCGCCGATTAACACCGGATTATTTTTTGTGCGTCTGGCCAAAATATGAATGATGCGCTCCAGTTCTTGAGTGCGGCCAATAACAGGATCAATTTTTTTTGTTTGCGCGGCGGAGGTTAAATCTACTCCGAAATAATCCAAAGCCGGTGTTTCGGAAATTTCTTCTTCACTTGCCGTTTCCTGATTGGGGTTTTGTTGTTGTTTCAGATCGGTTTGAATTTCGTGGATTTTGGACATACCGTTCATAATACTGAAAAGCTGTTGTTTTAAAACATCCACCGGTGTTTTTTTTTCTAAAAATATTTTTTGTATACTTTGATCTCCTTTTTGCAGTAAAGCCAAAAGCAGATGTTCGGTACCGATATAATGATGTTGAAATTCGTGCGCATACAAGGCCGCCTTTTCAATAATTTCTTTGGCGGCTGTGGAAATTTCCGGCAAAAAGAAAGTGCCGTTGGTTTTAGTTTTATTTTTATAATAAGCGGAAAGGCTGGCGGTGGTAATTTTGTTTTGACGCAATAATTCCGCCCCTAAACTATGGGTTTGGGCGGACAGGGCAATTAAAAGCAACAGGGGAGAGATGTCTTTTTCATTTAATTCCCAAGAAAGATCTATGGCTCTGGACAAGGTGTTACGTAAATGATTGGTACATTTGTTAAGAATATCTAAGTTCATGAAAGTTCCGTTGCGTTATGTTTTAAAGTTTTTAAATTTTGATAAATAATTGACAGATAGACCATGGTAAAAGGAGTGAGGGTGCAAACGGCAATGACAGTGCCTATTTTGGGAATAAACCCCAGGGCGTAAGTCAGAATACTAACTACCGCATAAACCAGCAATACCCGCAAAGCAGTTGGCCAAAAATAACCGTGTACCAGACGGCAGCTCATTTTTAAGCTTTTTAAAGTTCCCAGTTTATCATCTACCACCGCCAAACCGGCAAAAATAAAATAAACGCTTACGGCCGCGGTTATCACTATGGGAATGGTATTGATCCAGCTGAAAGTTTGTCCTACCAATTCCAAAGAAAATTCTCCCACAATTATGCCGATTAAAGCCACTATTAAATAACCGATCAACATACTAACTCCGGCAATAATCACAAAAGCCACACCTAGCCCTAAAAATTTTAAAAAGTATTTCCAGGCGTGCGTAAAGGCATCTAAAATATTACAGGTTCTATAGTGGATAACAAAATAAGTCAGGGCGATTACTTCTATCATTTGACACAGCACCGCCAAAATCACACACAAGAATAAAACAATAGAATAAAAATTATTTAAGTAAAATAATTCGTAAAAACTGTTTAAAGAACTGATGGAATAAATAATCGCCACATAAGCCGCCAGACCCAGCAGATAAGTTAAAACGCTGGGTATGAGCACCAAACCTACCAACTGCCAAAAGTTTTTACCGAACATTTCCGAAGAATCGTGCCAGCTTTTACTGATGGAAGTTACATTAAGATGAGAATTTTTGTTTTTCATATTAAATATTATTGCCTATAACTAATTACATTTTTGCCAAAGCTTCAATTCGCGCCGCAATCGGAGGGTGGGTGGAAAAAAGACTTCCCAACCATTTTTTGGTTTTTGTTCTTCGATCCGCTCCAAACGGGTTGGCAATATACAAGTGCGCCGTAGCGTTGTTGGCATGGAGCATTTTACCGCTTTGTTGATCGATTTTCAACAAAGCGTTTTTCAAGCCAGCGGCATAACGCGTCAACAGCACCGCGCTGGCATCAGCCAAAAATTCTCTTTTGCGCGAAATAGCCATTTTAATCAGCTCGGCAATAATTGGTGAAAGAATAATCAAAGCAAAACCAATTGCCATAAAAATCAATTCAATACTCCCGCTATTTTTGTTGCGGCCTCCTCGTAACCAGCGCACGTGCCACATACCTTCGGCAAGCAAAGCAATGGTACCGACTAAAATCACCACAATCATCATGAGGCGCGTATCATAGTTTTTTATATGAGACAATTCATGAGCGATCACTCCTTCCAGCTCTTCGTTTTCCAGACCTTCCACAATACCCGTGGTTAAGGCGATTGAGGCTTTTTTCGGATTGCGACCTGTGGCAAAAGCGTTCATGATCGGGTCGTTTATCAGATAAATTCGGGGCATGGGCAGTCCCGCCGTAATGCTTAAATTTTCCACCAGACGCCACACGTAAGGATTATCTTCTTTGCGAATTTCTTTAGCACCGGCAGAAAGGAGAGAAACTTTATCTCCGGCAAAAAGGCTAAGCAGGGTCATAAAAGTAGCAATCACTGTCGCCAGCATCAGCCCGCCGATACCTCCGCCGTCTCCATAATATTCACCAATAAAAAAACCTATACCCAAAACAAAAGCGATAAAAAGCATCACTAAGAAAACGCTTTTTCTTTTGTTGGTGTTAATTTGTTGGTAAACGGTCATGGTTTTGACAATTAGAATTTAACTTGCACATTTTTGCGCTCTTCTTCATTTTCCAAAGCAAAGAATTCGCGGTCTTTAAAGCCGAAGAGATTGGCAAAAAGATTGGTGGGAAATTGTTGTTTGGTGGTATTGAAATCGCGCACTACGCCGTTATAAAACCTGCGCGCCGCTTGAATTTTATTTTCGGTGTCGGAAAGTTCATCTTGCAATTTGGCAAAATTTTCGTTGGCTTTTAATTCGGGATAATTTTCTGCTACGGCAAATAAAGATTTTAAAGTGCCGCTAAGCATATTTTCCGCTTCGCCGGCAGCTTTAGGGTCGCCGCTTTTTTCCGCTTGCATGGCGGCGCCACGAGCGCGGGTGACGTTTTCAAACAATTCTTTTTCGTGAGTGGCATAACCTTTGACCGCTTCTACTAAGTTAGGAATCAAGTCATAACGACGTTTTAACTGCACGTCGATATCAGACCAGCCTTCGTCTACTTGGTTTTTTAAACGCACCAATTTGTTATACATGGCGACCAACCAAGCCAGGATCACCACGATGACTAGCAGAACAACCCAGGTAATTGTGTTCATAATTTTTTGTTATTTGATAAATTATTTATTTTTTTAAAGTAAAATAGTGATATGTAAAGCCAAAAATTGATTACTGTTATCTTGTTTTTTGACACCAACCTCGATGATTTGTCCCACCATTAAATCCTCAAATTTCAAGTGCAGATTTTTTATCGGCGTAAGTGATCCGGGTTTGGGAGGATTGCCGGCGTCTAAAGATTGAATAGGGGTGTCATTATCAACTATTACTTCGACCATGTCCAGATCATCAAAACTGGTGGTGGAAGTTAAGCTAAGAGTAAGGGTTTTATCATTGATTTCGGTAATTGTGCCTCGAAACAACTCTTCTACCGAACCGCTTGGTGCTGTATTAGCATTATCGGTGTTGTTGGTATTAGTATTTACCGCGCTGGCGTTGATATTCCCGTTTTGATTTGTTTGCTTTGTTGGAGCGTCAGTTTTTTTAGTTTGAGAAAGAATGAAGTAGACCAGAATGGCAATGAAAATTATTCCAAAAATCATAACTACGATCACCAATAAAGTTTTCAGCTGTGAGCTCACGAGTTGTTTTTGCTTTTCCATATTGATATTATATAATAAATGTGATATAACGTCAACGTATGAAACAACGATTTTTTTTCTTTATTATTGTGGGTGTGGTGGGTTTGTTTTTCCCGTTTCAAAAAGCTGGGAGCGCTTGGAATACTCCCTCTTGTAATCCAGATGAAGTGGGGCCTACTGATGTTACTTGCGGTGTTTCCGCGCCTTTGAATGTTTCTGACGCCACTCAAAAAAAATCCGGAATTTTGGAAATTCAAAACACTTTCAGAGCCTCTAAATTAGTGGTTAATTCTAATGTAGGCGGCACCGGCAACGGCTCTGCCGAAATTACAGCAAGCGGCAGTAATACCGCGCTTACTGCTTGTAACGGAAGCCATTGTGCTTATCTGGCCAAAGATGCCGACTTGGCCGCGTTGTTACAAGGTGCGGTTTCCATTCAGGGCGCAACCAACATACAAGGGGACACTACTATCCAAGGAGTAACAAAAATAGGCACTTCTTCCAGTCCTATTGGCGCGGGTGCTACCGCTTTGACTATTTATGAAAGCAGTCAAGACAGAGATGCTCTCGCAATTAACGCAGACGGTGAAAGTGTGCGCGGAGCGCAACTTAATGTCAGCGGTCAGTTTAGCCAGGGCATGATTATCAATATTGATGGCGCGGAAAGTACAGGCATCAGTTTGTCTGCCGTCGAAGATTATAACGACCGCCAAGGCATTACTATTGATAATTTTGAAAACGGAATGTATATCAATAATGCTGATACCGGCATCAATGTTAATGGCGGTTATCGAGCTATTTCCGCCGCTTCCAGTACCGGAGACGTGGGTTATTTTGACAGTTTCGGTGTCGGTCGTGCCGGTGTGTTTATGGCTAATTCCGTAAATCCCTCGGTGTTTTTAAAAAATTTCGGTACCGGCATCGGTTTAAGTTTACAATCCGCGTCCGGCCTAGGCATTTCTGCTGAAAGTTCCAGCAACCACGCCATTTATGGCTTAAGCCAAGCCGGTGGCACTTATTACGGCGGCGGTTTTTGCGGCTCCGGTGTTTCCAATTGCGCCTACTTGGGCGGCGCGGCTTATGCGGCCAGTTTTCAAGGCAGGGTAAACCATACTGCTTCCATAGCCACCTATCCTTTATATAAACTCACCAATACTAACACTTCGGCCAATCCGGGTTTTGGTTTGCGCGCTATTACCATGTCGGGCTCTTTTACGGAAAAAACGCCTTTGCAAGGAACAGCCCTAGACGGCCAAGCGAAAAACGGTTATGGGGTGCACGGCTATTCTTTGAACAACGAAGGAATTTTAGGTGAATCACAAAACAACGCCGGCGTTTCTGGAAAAGCCGAAGCCAACGGTCAGTCCGGAGTTTACGGCGAATTTATTTCTACCACTAATTCCGGTTATGGTGTTTATGGAAAATCCCAAAACGGTACAGGTGTGAAAGCAGACTCAACCACTGGCACAGCCTTGCAGGCTACAGCTTTAAACGGTACGGGCTTATCAGCCAGTGGCACCGTTAATGCCGCCGAGTTTGTCGGCAATACCACCACTTCGGGTCGTGCCACTGCCGCCCAGTTTTTACAAACTCAGCGTTTAAAAAGTCCGTTAAGCGGTACGGCCATTACCGAAGACAGCGCCAGAATCGGCATAGTGACTACCGGCTTTAAAAATATGGTTTTTGATGGCGGAGAAATTTGGACACTGATTAACAAAACAGCCACGGAAACGCATTTATATCGTCTTGGCGGTTCGGACATGGCTTTAAGCCGAGACGTAACTTTAACTTGGGCTACTGCCGGCAGTACCAGCGAATTGGTACAAGCCGCCAACATTGGCGTGCGTGGCGTTTATTTTTGGAATCCGGCCGGCGAAGTGTATTTTTGGGGAAGATCCAGCGCCAACCCTGAACTTTTAACTCAAGGCAGCAATCAAAAAATTACCAATACCACGAGCGGAGTGGACACCGGCGACCGGGTTTATATTGGCACCGGTAACAACGCCGGCGTTTATTATTCCACCACTTTGCAAGATAAAAACGCTGCCAGTTTTAGCACGATAGGAAATAGTTTAAACACCTGGGGCAATATCGTGGATATGTTACAAGACAACAGCCAGCAAGCCTATGCTTTAAATTATATTGCCGGCGCTTCTGCAGTTTCTTCGGTGGTGCGCATTAACAGCGTCACCAATCAAGTGGATAAAATTTATAATTTGCCAGCGGGGCAAAGGCCGTATTACATGGAGTTTGACGGAAAATATATTTGGGTAACTTTGCAAAGCACTGCGTACGACAGCATCGCGCGCGTGGATATTGTCAGCGGCCAAGTGCAAGAATTTTATCTTACGAGCGACGGCACCGCCGGCGGCACGGTGCAGTGCAGTGATCCCCAGGGCATTGCTTTTGACGGGGTGTATGTATGGTTAAGTTGTGTTGGTAATAATAAGTTAGTGCGCCTTTCCGGAGACAGCGGATTATTGGTTAAGTTTGATAGCAGTCTTTACAGTTTAAGTGTTACGGGCGGATCTCCTATGAATAATATTTTGTTTGACGGCACTTATTTTTGGACGTCAATTGCCAATAATACCATTCATAAATATTTCAGCGGTCAAGGCAGTGGCAGTTACAGCGAACCGTTTTTTCATCGCGGAGTGAATATGATTTCCACCAGTGGCAATGTTTATTGTTTGCGCATTATTGATAATGGCGATGGCACCGGCAGTTTATTGGTGGAGTCGCGCGGCAATTCTTGCAGTAGCGTGGGTGTGCAATAGAGTAGTCTGTTAAATATTCTATTATACTTGACAATATATTCTATTATGATAGAATATATTTATAAGGTTGAGTTTTTTATCTAATTTTAGCTAAAATTTTATGCAAAAAATATTAGAGGAAATGAACCCATGGTGGTCAAAAAAGGGCGCTGATGTTGGTATTCGCCGTGATAATTATTTGGCTTTTTTAGAGAAAAATTTGCAAAATAAAGAAATTTTAATGCTTTTGGGATCGCGACGTGTTGGTAAAACTACCATTATGAAACAGTGGATTGAAGAGTTAATGACAAAACATGGCGTGGCGGCTAAACAAATTCTTTATGTTTTTTTGGATCATCCTCAATTAGAGCAGTACAGCATTATTGATATTGTCAACAATGCCAAAAAAATGCTCAAAATTCAAGATCGTTTTTATGTTTTTTTAGATGAAATTCAATATCGCAAAAAGTGGGATCAAGAACTAAAAGCTTTGTATGAGCTTGGCAATATCAAGTTTTTAATTTCCGGCTCGGCTATCACTTTGCTTAATAAACAAAAAACATTTTTGACCGGCCGTTATTTGAAGCAACATGTTTATCCTTTAAATTTTTTGGAATTTCAAGAATTTTCTGAAGAAACCTCTCTTAATAATTATTTAAAAACAGGGGGCTATCCGGAATATGTATTGCAAAAAGATCCGCAATATTTATTTAGTTTGATTGATCATGTTGTTTATAAAGACATTGTGGAGGTTTACGGCATTCGCAACCCAAAGGCCATTGCCGATTTATTGTTGATTTTGGCGCGTAGCGCTGGCCACCGAATTAGCTTGAATAAAATAGCCAACACCCTTAAAATTGCCATAGAAACCGTGCGCGATTATTTGCATTATTTGGAAGAGGTTTATTTGATATTTTCTGTGCCTAAATTTTCGCGTTCTTTAAATGAACAGCTTTATAATCAAAAAAAGTATTATTTTTATGATAATGGTTTATGTCGGGCGCTAAATGGCCAAGTTAATCTTGGATCTTTAGCTGAAAATTTATTGGCCAATAATTTGCGACAGAGCAATCGAGAGCTTTATTATTTTTATGAAAAGGGTTTGGAGTGTGATTTTGTAACGAAAGAATTGTCCGCGGCGGGAAAAGAAAAATTTATTTCTTTTGAAAGTAAATTTTTACCACCGGATGAAATCCTTTCCTTTAGCGATGATCGTTTGCAGGGTTTTTATCAGGCCATGGACAAGCTTTTAGCAGATGGGATTATTGTTACCAACAACCAAACCGATCAAACTAGATATGCCAACAAACAGGTGCGACAAATTCCTTTGCAAGATATGTTGTGTCAAACAACGACTTAATTTTTGCTTAAAATAACTTTTAGGTGTATGTTTTAAAATAGAGGTTGACAAAAGCTCAGTTTTGTGCTAAGTTGACAGCTATACTTTGAAAAAATACGTTTTTAAAACAGCACGGTTGTGAGTGTTTTTGCCAAAGTTTTTTGCGAAAAAAATACTTACTACTGTTCTGTTTTAGAAGGCCTGTAAGCATGGTGCTTGCAGGCCGAACGCAACCCTCAGAAGGAGGGAAAGCCATGAGAAAGCTTCTTGTGGTTCTCTGCACCCTCCTTCTTGGGGGGTGCGGTCAAATTGCAGAGGAGATTATCCTCTCGGACGCCATCACGGTGTCTGAGGATGATCTCTTCGACGGCTCGGGGCAAGCCGCAGATTGCCCCAATGACCCCTTTCAGCTCGGCATCAGCTGGGAAAATGCGGACTACTTGGAGTTCGCATTTGATGCCGAACAGGGGGACTTTGTCCCTCTGTTGGAAGAGATCGAAGTCGAAGGCTTCGGGAAGGTGCAGATTGCACCTCTTGGAGCCTTCGGCGACCCAACCACAGGCGGGGGCTTGTGGTTGGATGCCAGCCTGCTGTACTCCGGGCCTTATGCCAAGGCCGGAGTGCAGTCGGTGCATATTGCCGCCAGGTTCGACTGGCAGGCAATATGCACTTCCTCGTCCGTGGACTTCCAAGTCACGGACGAGGAGGCTGGTGAAGACGAGCCCCTCTCGTACTTTTTCGACGGCGGGTTCGTCGTTGAAGAAGGTGGCGAGGGAACTGGCTGGGCAGGTGAGCTCCTTTTGGAGCTCGAGTCCGGCCAGTTCACGGCCGTCGCCAAGGTCTCGATGGGGTTAACCCATTGAGGCCGAAGCACGGCTGGGGCTCGCCAGCCCCCCATCAAAACCGTTTTATTTGTCCCAGCAATAAAACGGTTTTTTCTTTACATTTTTTTTCTTTTTGTTATAATTGCGCCGCTCTTTTCGGTGTTTTTTGGTTTTTTTTGTTTGTGGTAGGGACAGGTCGCGACCTGTCCCTACCACAACGGAGGTATCATGAAAAAATTTATGGCCGCCATTGCGGCGGTCGTCGGGCTTACCCTTTGGGGGTGCCCGGACGTCGGAATCGACGATCCGGGCCTCACCCCATTGGGCGAAAGCCCGACCCCGGAGGAAACGCCAACCCCTGGTGACACTGACAGCCCGGAGCCTTCTCCGGGCACCACTCCTACGCCCCCGGTCACACCGACCCCGGAGGAGCCGACGCCTGTTGTCACCGACGACGACGGCGACGGATACTCCGAGGATGACGGCGACTGCGACGACACCGACCTCGGGATCAACCCGGGCGCGACCGAGACCTGCAACGGCCTCGACGACAACTGCAATGGTCAGGTCGATGACGTCCTCTCCGTCTGGTATCAGGATGGAGATGGGGACGGGTGGGGAGCTGATCCAGGCGCCCCATTCGTCGGCTGCCGCCAACCCGCCGGTTATTCGGCGGTCGGCGGCGACTGCGATGACCTCGATGCCTCGGCTTACCCCGGGGCGACCGAGGTGTGCGACAGCGTGGACAACGACTGCGACGGCGTGTCCGACGAGGGAATTGGGGCAGAGGCCCCGCCAGACGCCCCGGTCTGGCACAAGGACGACGATGGCGACGGCTACGGTGCTACGGGGAGCACCGTAATATCTTGCAATCCAATTGGTGAGGGCTGGTCCCTCACCGAGGACGATTGCAATGATGCCAACGCCGCCATCAACCCGGGCGCCGCTGAAGTGTGCGGCGACGGCGTGGACAACGACTGCGACGGCGCGGTCGACGAGGGCTTCGACGCTGACGGCGACGGCTACTCGTCTTGCAGGGGGGACTGCAACGACGCAAACGCCGCCATCCATCCCGGGGCGACCGAGACCTGCAACGGCGCGGACGACAACTGCAATGGTCAGGCCGATGAAGGTCTGACGGCCGACACCGACCACGATGGCCACACGGCTGTCGGATCGTGCTCCGGTCTCGCGGACGACTGCGATGACCGGAGCGTCGGCGTCTATCCCGGCGCCGACGAGGTCTGCGACGGGAAGGACAACGACTGCAATGGCCAAATCGACGAAGTGGGGGGTTGCCGACGGCGGTGACCTCCCGGGGTGCGGCGCAATGCCGTGCCCTAAAACCGGCCATCTTCCGGCCGGCGTGAGGAAGCATTTTATCCCACCCTCTGCTTCCTCTTCAATTCAATAAGCGTTTGGTAAAAGTGTTTATTGAATTGGATAAATCTGGTAAAATTTCCAACCAATATTGACCAAAATTTAGAGTCGTGATATGGTATTTTTACTTAATAAACACATGTTGTTTCCCCAAAATTACGAAAATTTTCGTTCTGGGTCCATGACAGCCATCTACACGTTCAGACGTTAGACATTGACTGCCGAAACAGCATCTAATCAAAATTATTTATGGAACAAACAACTCCTCAGGAGACCGACGCGGTTTTTGAGTTTCCTGTAAAAGAGACTCAACTGCGCCATTATGACATTTTAGGCTTGGTTACAGCGGCTGAAACCGTCTTGCAAGCAACTGACATTTTTACCGCCGTGAAAAAAGAAATCACTACTTTGGGTGGTGTCATCAGTAACGAAAAGGTTTTAGATAATCAAGGTTTGGCTTATTCCGTCAACGGTGTCAAACGCGGATTTTATTTTAAAGCCGAGTTTGATTTGGAAACTAAAAATTATGCTTCTTTGCACGAGAAATTGCGCATTCGTAAAGATTTGGCGCGATTTTTGATCGTCAAAAAACGCGTTAAAACCAACGAGGAAATGAAAGAAGAAGAACGGGTGAAAAATATTATTACCGAACGCAAGAAAAAGAAAATGCAAAAAGATTTAACCGCCATGGAAGATAAAGAAAAATCCGCCAATTCTAAAAAAACGAATGTAGGGAGCGAACATGTTCGATCCACTGCCAAAAAACCCGAAGCAACGGAAACGCCAAAAGAAACACCTGTCAAAAAATCTTCTTTAGAAGACATCAACAAAGGCATTGATAAATTATTAAGCGACGATTTGGACGTATAATTAGATATACTTACGAACGTGCCTGCGAGTGGTGATTTTGTAGCGAACCGTGCAAGCAACAGGTGAGCGAGAAAACACCACGAGAGGCAAGTGAGTAAATTAACATCATTATTAAATAAAATATATGGATCTAAATAAAGTAATGCTCATCGGCCGCTTAACCCGCGATCCGGAAGTGAAAACCATTCCCTCAGGTCAAACCGTGGCCAATTTTTCAGTAGCCACCGGCCGTAAATGGAAAGATCAACAAAGCGGAGAACAAAAAGAACAAACCGAATTTCACAACGTTGTGGTGTGGCGTCGTTTGGCGGAAATTTGCGGACAATATCTTAAAAAAGGCAGTCAAGTATACCTGGAAGGGCATTTACAAACCCGTTCTTGGGATGACCCTGCCGGCAATAAACGCTATCGCACCGAAGTGGTGGTGGATAATATGATTATGCTCGGAGGAAAATCAGCCGGCGCCGGTAATGCTGTTTCCAACAATGCCGTTTCCGCCAATACTGCCGACAGTCAAACTCCGCCTTCTCCGCAACCTAGCGCCGACGAAGAAACTATTTCCGTAGAAGACATACCCTTTTAATTTAAAAAATACCACTTATGCAAAAAAAGAATAAATTTTCCCGTTCAGGCAACAGAAACAATCAGCCGCAAAGAAGAAAGTATTGCTATTTCTGTTCCAACAATATTGCCGAAATTGATTATCAAGACATTAACGTGTTGCAAAAGTTCACGTCTAATTATCAGAAAATTTTACCAAGATCTCGCATGGGTTCTTGCGCCCGGCATCAACGCCAGTTACAAGCCGCGGTTAAAAGAGCGCGCTATATGGCTTTGATCCCTTATCTAAATAATCAAAAGTAAAGCAACGGTTATGTACTCCATGTCTGATTTAAAAGTAGGAAAAATCATTACGCACGAAAACGCGCCTTACCAAATTGTCAAAGCGGAACATTCCAAACAAGCTCGTAGCGCCGCGGTTTTGCGTACCAAAATGAGGAATTTAATCACCGGTCAAATGTTGGAACAAACTTTTCAGTCCGGCGACACCGCGCAAGAGGCGGATTTGGAAAATATTCAAGTAAATTTTCTTTATAAAGACGCAGCCAATTTTGTTTTTATGAATAACGAAACCTACGACCAGTTTGAACTTTCAGCCCAGGCCGTGGGCGACGATTGGCGTTATATTAAGGAAGGCGAGGATGTGGTGGTGATGTTTTTTGAAGGAAAACCGGTGAGTTTAGCCCTGCCACCCAAGGTGGATTTAAAAGTAACAGAAGCCCCGCCGGGCGTAAAAGGAGATTCCGCCACCAATGCTACCAAAAAAGTTAAACTGGAAACCGGTTATGAAGTAGACGTGCCTTTGTTTATCAAAGAAGGCAACATGGTGCGCGTTAATACCGAAAGCGGCGAATACGTAGAAAGAGTTAATTAGTTTTTGCAAAACCACCCAAAAGTGCACGGGTGGTTTTTGATTATTAAAAAAATTTGGACATGATTTTTAAAACATGTTATAATAAAAAAGTAAATATATATATGGAGGTAATATAATATGATCAGCCGCCTGGGTCGTCAAATCAATGCGTCCATAGAACGCTTGGAAAAAAAACTAAAACAAAAAAACTTTTTTTTATTTCGTTTAGGCTGGGCTTTAGCCCTGTTTTTACTTTATTTGAGCAGTGCTTTTTTAAGCGCGTGGTCTGTTATTTTTTTCTCTCCCACCGCCAGTTTTCAACAATTTCACGAACTTAACCCTAAAAAAGGCTTTGAGGGTTCTTATGTTAAACATCGCAGTTGGTCTCGGCGTTTGCAACTTAGCGCGGTTTCTTCTATTTTGGTAATTGTTTTAATTACGGTTTTTAACGGTTTTGTGCTTACTCCGCGACCAGTTAAGGCTGAAGTGCAAAGTTTTGAATGTACCGGTACGTCCGGTTCGCCTTTGCCGATTAACCCTACCACAGGAGCAGATGTTACTTTAACCGGTAGTGGCTATTGTCAGCTGTCCACGGCGGTTAGTTTAAACAGTTTAACCGTTCAAAGCGGTGTTACTTTAACCCATGCGGCTGAAAGTACAACCGGTTTGGATATTACGGTAGCAACTGATTTGAACATTGCCAGCGGTGGAGCAATCAGTACTAATGCTAAAGGTTGTCAAGGTGGAAATGGCGGCGCTACTAATGGTTATGGTCCCAATCCTAGTACAGGTATTTGTGCAATTACTACTTCTGGTTACGGCGGAGCGCATGCTTCAGGTAGTGGTGCTGGTCATGGTGGTCGTGGCGGGCGAGGTCATACCGATGCTGGTGGAACCACTTATGATTCTAGCACTATACCGGCTTTACTAGGTTCAGGCGGTGGCGGTGGTTCCGGTCCTGCCGGTGGCTATGGTGGAGGTAAAATAATCTTAACAGTAAGCGGAACCCTCACGGTTAATGGTACTATTTCTGCTAACGGACAAAACGGTCCTACTACAATCACTAATGGTGGCGGTGGTGGAAGCGGTGGATCGGTTTATATTTCTACAAGTGTTATTACCGGTAGCGCTACTATCTCGGCAAATGGTGGCAATGGCGGCGAGGGATCTCAGTATGCAGGCGGTGGTGGCGGTGGCGGTCGAGTGGCTGTTTATTATAATGATGCTGCTGGATTTACTTTGAGCAATATAACGTCTACAAAAGGTTTAGCAGGAACAGGAGTGGGATCTAGATTAGATGGGAATTCTGGTTCAACGTTTATTCTTGATCAAGATGATGACAATTTACGCGTTGTTACTGGTTTGGATTTACGTTCTGATACCGATTATACCAAAGCCAATATTACTTTTGACAATGGTTCGATTATTAATTGTGATACTTTTGCAACTTTAAACTTTGGCGCAACTGCTACGTTAGCTATGAACGGAACAACTTGGACTTGTAGCACTATCGATACTATAAATATTTCTGCGGCAACTTGGGTAACGAGTAATACAAATACGATAACATTTGATAAAGCTGGAGCACAGGTAGATTGGGATATAACCAATACCTTGACTTTAAATAATTTAACTTATACTGGAGCTATCGCTGGCACTACTAGTGGCAATGGTGGTGTACTTAGTATGGATAATGCTGTTGCTGTTTCATTAATAAATACTGATATTAATTCCAATATAAATTGGACTAATTTAACTAGCTTTAATATAGATGCTGATTCTTCAATTAGTTCTAATGTCAAAGGTTGTCAAGGTGGAAATGGCGGCGCTACTAATGGTTATGGTCCCAATACTAGTACAGGTATTTGTGCAATTAATACTTCTGGTT
>Ga0208373_1001127_pt1 | contig 37912 bp, 30 predicted proteins | sample RifOxyC2_FD_184036 | JGI IMG/M metagenome (GOLD analysis project Ga0208373, IMG submission 184036) | Soil microbial communities from Rifle, Colorado - Rifle Oxygen_injection C2 (SPAdes) | ecosystem: Environmental > Terrestrial > Deep subsurface > Rock core/Sediment | place: Rifle, Colorado...
TTTTTTCAAATCTAAAATTAAAGTCGCGCGCGGATTAACCTCTTTTGTTTTTTTTAAATACTTTGAATTATTTTCATTCGGTTCTAAGCGTAAAAATATAACACCTTGATTTTGCAAATAATTTTTTAAAACACACAGCGTTTCATCTGAAATATTTTGACCAACCGGCCCTTTTGGACAAAAAGCATATTTCCAACCAAATGGTAAATTCATCAAAACTAGTTGGGCTAATAATAAAATTTTGCCACCATCCTCTAAAACCAAACGCTGAACATTTTTACCTTCAGCAACCAAAATTTCTCCCCAGTCCCAAGATTGAGCAAATGGGGAGTTTTCTGCCAAAACGGCCCCGTCCCAAACAGATTTTTCCTTGATTTGACGAATTTGTTTCATAATTATCGTTATTTTATCCCAGATTGCTGATTTAATCAACCTTAACCCCTTTACAAACGCACATTTTTAATATACAATAGGTCAGTAATTTGGAATTTCCAAGTTTAGTTTTTTTACTTAGTAATTTTACCAATATGGGTTTACCTGGTCATCGCCGAACCAGTGGCGACAAACGCCGTCGCGCCGCACAACATGGACTAGATGCTATTAATCCAGCTATCTGTCCAAAATGCAACAAAACCACCCTTCCTCATCGCGCTTGCGCTTTTTGTGGAACTTACCGTGGTCGTCAGGTTGTTGATGTAGCCAAACGTGCCGCTCGCACTGTTCGCAAAACTAAAAAGAAATAATGCCTCTGGCCAATAGTTTTTGACTATTGGCCTTAGTTTTTTCCTATGTCCAATCGTCACTTAGCACGATCAATCGCCATGCAAACCATCTTTGAATGGGATTTTCGGGGACAGCCTAGTGCTGGTCTACCGGCTATTTTAGATCAAAATATCAAAGAATTTGGTGTCGGTTTAGGTGATGAAAAAGAGTTTTCCAATGAAATTATCAATGGAATCCTTGACCACTTACCTGAAATTGATGAAACTATCGTAAAATACGCTCCAAATTGGCCTTTAGAAAAAATTACCGTGATGGATCGTAATATTTTGCGTATTGGCATTTGGGAAATGAAATTCAACAATGAAGTTCCTCCAAAAGTAGCGATCAACGAAGCTATCGAGCTCGGCAAGAGTTATGGTGGTATTGCTTCAGGAAAATTCGTCAACGGTGTACTTGGATCACTTTACAAAGACATGTATCCAAACGGTGAACCAGAAACAGAAAAAAAATAATATCTATATGAAATCAATTGACTTACCAGAAGTTCAAGAAAAAAACTTCCCATTATTAGAAGAAAAGGTTGGAGTGAAATTCAATAATATTGATTTTTTAGTCCAGGCTTTTGTTCACCGTTCATATTTGAACGAACATCACGAATTCCCACTTGGCCAAAATGAACGCCTTGAATTTTTGGGTGACGCTGTGGTAGAATTAGTCGTTACTGAGTATCTTTTCAACGAATATGGCAATCCAGAAGGTGAACTCACCAACTGGCGCGCCGCATTGGTAAATGCCAAAATGTTGGCAAGTGTGGCTTATGAAATTGGTGTAGAACCATTTTTATTCCTTAGTCACGGTGAATCCAAAGATGCCGGTACAAAGGCTCGCGACTATATCATGGCCAATGTATTTGAATCATTGGTTGGTGCTATTTATCTTGACCAAGGTTATGATGCCTGCAAAAAATTTATTTCACGCTGGGTAATTTCCAAATTACCTTATGTGTTGGAAAATGGTTTGTACATGGATGCCAAGAGTCGTTTCCAAGAATCTTCTCAAGAACTTCTAGGAATTACGCCAACATATCGAGTGTTGGAAGAAACTGGTCCTGATCATGATAAAATTTTTAAAGTGGGAATATTCTTGGATAAAGAATTAATAGCAAGTGGTGAAGGGAGCAGCAAACAAGAAGCTCAAACCGAAGCCGCTGAAGCCGCTTTAAAAATCAAGACTTGGAAAGGACCAAAGATAGAAATAATCAAAAGACAACAAGGCGATCCGATTCAATAGCGAATCGCCTTTACGGGCCGGTAGCTCAGCTGGTAGAGCAGATCCCTCTTAAGGATAAGGTCCCGGGTTCGATCCCCGGCCGGCCCACAACTCCCAATATAATTGGGTTTAAATGCCCTTGTCGTTCAACGGATAGGACACCAGGCTTCGAACCTGGGGATATGGGTTCGACTCCTGTCGAGGGCACAAAACAAAAAAACAACACCAATCAATGGTGTTGTTTTTGTTTTGTGAAATAAATTTAATTATTTATAAATCGTTTCCAGTATATGAGAGACTAAAACTTTTGTTAATTAAAGGAAAATCCGGAACCATGTTGCCTTTACCCGCATACCCAACTGCCGTCCAATTCAAAAATGATGGATCGCGTACATCAACACGACTAATTTCACCGTTTTTGTCCGTTGCGACAATATGGATAATTTCACCACGCCAACCTTCAACCAAACTTACAGCAAAAGCATTCTTTTTAAATGGCCCTACTGCTGTAATTAATTTATCACTAACCGGCAAGTTAGACGCAACTTTTTTAATTAATTCGATAGATACAATCACTTCTTTAATACGAACCATATATCTAGCATAAACATCACCAGTTTTTTCAGTTTGAATTTGCACTTCAAATTTGTTATATTCACTATATGCAAAATCCACACGTGCATCTGACTCTACACCTACGGCTCGACTTGGAACACCAGTAACACCGTGATCCATAGCAATCTGATAATCCAAAGTTCCGGCGTCTCTCAAACGGTTTAAAACCGAAATACTGTTATTTGAAATTTGAATTACTTCATTAAAATCTTTTAACAGTAAATCTAAATCTACAATTAATTGCTTAGCCTGTACGGCATCGATATCTTTGGTGACTCCACCTAACACATTCACACCACGCAAAAATCTACTATCAGTTAAGCGCTCATTTATTTGTAAAACTACTTCACGCAAACGACTGCCGTGAGCGGCACCAAAATTAAAACCAGTATCACCTAAAATAGCTCCAATATCACCAATGTGGTTGGCAATTCTTTCTAACTCCGCAAAAATAATTCTTAAATACTTTGCGCGAACGGACACATCGGTCGCAGTCAATTTTTCAACCGCCTGACAAAACGCTAATGAATGTGAAAATGAAGAATCGCCAGAAATTCTTTCCGACAACTTAACCTTATTTTCCAATGATAAAGTTTCGAATAATTTTTCCGTGCCTTTGTGAGAATAACCAAGCCTTGGTTCCAATGATAAGATTTCTTCGCCAGCAACATTAAAACGAAAATGTCCTGGTTCGATAATACCGGCGTGAACCGGACCGACTGGAATTTCATAAATCCCTTCACCTTCGATTTTATCAAAAACAAATTCACCATTCGCAACAGCCGGACGAGTTCTCCAATCAAAATCTTTTCTAAGCGGGAAAATATTCGCTGGCCAATTTTCATGCAAAACAATACTGCGTAAATTTGGATGTCCTACTGGAGTTAAACCAAAAAATGATTTTATCTTTCTTTCAAAGACTGAGGCAGTATTAATAATATTTGTAATCGAAGGAAATTCATCTTTCACTAAAATATATGGCGCCAAAACTACGTTTTCTTTTGGTAATCCAAATAAATATAAAATTCTAAAATAACCAGTTTCGGCTCGTTCGTCTAAAGCCGTTATAGTTTTCAGCAACAAACCATGCTGTTGAGCTAAGTTTTGACAAACCTTTACAATATTTTCTAGAGCCACCGGAAACATAGCCAAATTATCATGATAGACAACTTCAGTTTTTTCTGGAATATATTTTTGAATATTGGAGATTGACATACTAATTGATTACAGCGGCCGCTGAGTGAATTAATGACCAAATGGATTGCGGCAAATAGAAACTTCCAACAGCCAACATAATTATTAAAACAAGAATCGGAAGTACGGTAAAGAGATTATTTTCTCCTTTAACTAATGTTTCTGGCGCCTGTCCAAAAACAGCACCAACTATTCGATTAAAGAATCCGATAAACACAAGAACAAAAGCTATTAAGGCCAAGACAACGATATACCAGAAATTGCCAATACCAGCAGATAAAATATTAAATTCAGTTATAAAAATACCAAATGGCGGTACTCCTGTAATTCCTAGAAAACCTATCAACAGTGCTACTGATGTAACTGGCAACAACTTAATCGCACCCTTTATATTTTCAATTTTTGCAGATCCAAATTTCAACATTAGGTTACCAGCTGAAAAAAACAAAATTGTTTTTGTTAGTGAGTGATAAATCATATGCATCAAGGCAAACACTGAGCCAACTCCACTAAAGCCAAAACCTAATGCCATGATGCCGACGTGTTCAATACTAGAATATGCAAAAAGTCGTTTAAAGTTTTTTTGAACTAACACAATCGATGCGGCAACTACTATAGAAATAATACCAAAGAAAATTAATAAATTTTGTGCAAAAGCATGGCCAATTGCTACGTCGACAATTGTTTTGTAGCGCATAATAGTTAGCATGGCAACATTTAACAATGGACCAGAAAATAAAGCGGCAATAGGAAATGGAGCCTTGCCATAAGCATCTGGCTTCCATGTGTGCATCGGTACAAAACCCGCTTTTGTACCATAGCCAACGATAACAAATATAAAGGCAATCTTTGCAACCAAAGGATCTAAATGAACCGCGTTGTCCAACAAGACCTGCCAACTAACAAATTTGTGAATACCCTCACCAGTTACCGAGGTAAAGAATAACATTGAACCAAAAAAGCCTAACAACAAGCCGATAGAATTTAAAATTAGAAATTTCCAAGCAGCTTCAATGGCGGAAGCTTTATTATAAAAACGAATCAAAAAAGCAGTTGATAAAGTTGTAGCCTCCACCATAATCCAAGTAAAAATTGGATTTACAGTTGCTACTGCCAAATACATCACAGCAATAAAAATGTTAAACAAAAAATAATATTGTTTAATTTGAGAAAAATTGATAATCTGCTTTTCCTCTTCTGCCCGCAAATAACCAACAGAATAAACAGCCGCCGCCAAACCAATCACAACAGTCGTCAACATTACAATCGCACTAAGCGCATCAACAGTAAAATATGGTTCAAAAGAATAACTACCATTAGCAACCACCTTGCTTGCAATAAACAAACCGGCAACAAATTCAATACTAGAAGCCACTACAGCGAAGACTTCGAAATACCCTCTTTGTTTTTTTACAAACAAAGAAGCGACGGCGGCAAGTAGTGGCAAAATAATTAAGACTAATAATAACATAATAATTATTCAGTTAATTTTTTCATTGAAGTAACATCTAGCGTGCCAAATTGTTTATAAATCAAAGTTACAAAGATTGACGATACAATCACCCATACCAAAATATCAAAGGTAATACCAAACTGCAAAGCTGGACTTTGTTCTAAACCAGCAAACAGAGCGAAACTTACAATTGAATTTTCAATCGATAAAACACCCAAAATTTGTGAAAGTGCACCTTTTCTATTGATCAACACAAAGCCTGATACAAGAATAGTAGCAAGTGACAATAACAATAAATCTGGATTTACTCCATCAAATGTTTGCAACGCGTTCCAAAAAATAGTTCTAATAAATACCACTATCAAAGCAACAATCACCAAAGTTAATGGTGTATTTAAATAAGTACTTGTCGCAAATTGCAATTTATTTTGTTTAATTAATTTAAGAAAAAAATATGGTGCAACCACGCCTTTAACTATGATAGTACAAACTACTGCCAACAGAAGTAAATATGAAAAATCAAATAATAGCGACAGTAGCAACAGACCGCCAATTGCTAAGGATTGCACAACATATAAGGTAACAGCCAAATGATTCTTCTTTGCTAAATGTAGCATTACGCTAGCGATGAACACCATAGAACCAAGGACAAATAACAATTGTTGGGAAGCTTCAAACATACTTTAAAATATTAAACCAATAGCAATAGCGCTAAGGACAAAGGAAGTAAATAATAAGTCAGGTAATCTAAAAAATCTTAATTTAGCAGTAAATGATTCTAGAACCGCAATTCCAAAACAAAGAATAGAAATTTTAACTACCAAAACTAATAAAGCAACGAGCAATGACGCAACCGATATATCAGTTGCAATTCCAAATGGGAAAAACAAATTTGCGGCTAAGGCCAAAAATATAACAAATTTATTTGCGGCCGCCCATTCCATCATCGCTAATCCTTTACCAGAATGTTCCAATAGCATCGCTTCATGAATCATAGTTAGTTCCAAATGTGTAGCTGGATTATCAAATGGAAAACGTGCAGTTTCTGCTAACAATGAAATACCAAAACTAAAAAATGCTAATATGATTGAAGGTAAATACTGTAGTGGCATACTCAAACCAAAATTAGCGATGCCAAATAGATTGGTGGTGTGACTAGCCAAAGAAAGAGTTAAAAGAGAACAAATAAGACCACCTTCTGTCAACGCGGCCACTGTCATTTCACGACTAGAGCCAAATCCTCCAAACCCACCACCAGTATCCATGCCAGATAGTGCCAGAAAAAACGTTCCTAAGGCCAAAAGATAAACAATTACCAAGAAATCACCTAAATAATTATTTTTTGTAATTAAAGATATTAATGGAATGCATGCACCAACGATAATTGTTAAAGCTAATATAATGTAAGGGCTAAATCTAAAAATCCATGATGCATCTTTACTTATAATTTCATCCTTATGAAATAATTTCCACAAATCACGATAAGGCTGAAAAATAGAGGCACCTTTTCGATTTTGAAACTTAGCTTTAATTTTTCTTGTAACACCAATAAAAAAAGGTGAAATCGCTGGAATCAAAATTATTTGGATTGTCCAAGCAAAAATTGAACTCATACAATTTTTTCTTTATTTAACAAAAATTAATAACAGGCCGATCAAGATTGCAAATATATATAAGATATAAACATTTATATTTCCATTTTGGATTTTCTTTGTCTTCTCAGAAATCCACAAAACAAATTCTTGAACTGGTTTATAGAAGTAAATAGAATAAACATCTTTTAGGCCAAAATGAATAGAGGTGCTTTTTGGGAAATAGCGCAAACCAGCTTCACGATATTCAACCTTGGTTTGTTGAGTAGGACGAAGAATCGTACCAAAAATAGTAATAATAGAACGAGCAAATCCGGTAGCGGTAATTTCCATTCTTGGTTCCATATTTGTGCCACAGTCCCAAGTGATTGAGGTGCTTACTTTTTGTTTTCTAGTTACTATATATACCAAGACAGCGACAATAATTATGATAATAAAAATTGAACTGAAAGCAGTTGGCATCGACATTGTTGCAAAATTATTTGCATTGACTACATTTATTGTTGAGGAAATAACAGAATCTGAATTTTTTAAATTATTTAAATTTGTGACTACATTGGTTAATATTTTTGAGACTGTACCAGCTGACAGGCCTAAAATTAAAGCAACTAAAGCCAGCATCGCCATTCCAAATCTCATCGCCCAACCCACTTCGCGAGCTTCGCTCACATGGCTACTACGAGGACGGGCCAAAAAAGTAGCACCAAAAACTTTAACAAAACACATTACTGCCAAACCACTAGTAAAAGCCAAAGCACCGATTGCTAAAATAAATAATACTTTTGTTAAAGCGCCTACAGTTGCAACGGCATTAAACATCGACTGAAAGGTCAACCACTCACTAACAAAGCCATTAAACGGAGGTAATGCAGAAATTGCCATTGATCCAATTAAAAAGAAAAAAGCAGTTTGAGGCATGTATTTAATTAAACCGCCATAATCTTCAATATTACGAGTGTGAGTCGCAGATATAACTGATCCCGCTCCCAAAAACAACAGTGCCTTAAATACCGCGTGATTAATAGTGTGATAAAGAGCCGCCAATAATCCCATCACAGCCAAAGACTTCATGCCTAATGATAAAAATACCAATGCACTTCCTAATCCAAGCAAAATGATACCAATATTTTCAATACTATGATAAGCAAGCAAACGTTTAAAATCATGTTCAGACAAAGCATACAACACACCAAGCAATGATGAAACTGCGCCAATAATAAGTACTACAACTCCCCACCACAACGGTGTCGAAGGCAAGAAATCAAAAGTGAATCTAACCAGCATATATATACCGGTCTTGATCATTACACCAGACATCAAGGCAGAAACGTGTGATGGTGCTACTGGATGCGCTTTTGGCAACCAGATATGAAATGGAATAATACCTGCCTTTGTTCCAAAACCAATTAATGCACAAACAAATATAACACTTTGAATAAATCCAGAAGCTCCAACCATTCCACTTTTAATTTTTTCAAATTCTAAGGAACCAGTTAACTTATATAATAGAAGGAATGATAGAATGATGAAGGCCGTACCAATGTGAGTCATGATAAAATACAAGAAACCAGCCTTAATGTTTTCGTCTTCACGATGTTCATAAATAACTAAAAAATATGAAGCCAACGACATTATTTCCCAAGCTATCAAGAAAAATAAAACGTTATTGGCCGCCACCACCAAAATCATGCTGGCAATGAACATATTATAGAAGAAACCAAGTACGCCCAAATTATATTTATTATAGTAATGTTTTACATAACCCAAACCATAGACAGAGCAAAGTAATCCCAACAATGAAATCACAAAAATAAAAAAAGCTGATAATAAATCAACTCTAAGGGTTAATGATAAAAATTGTGTACTACTAAACAATTCTACAGTCTGTGGAATTTTTGTAATCAAGACATTGCTTGAAAATATCAATGCCAACGATGAACCTAAGGTAGCAGAGAGGTTCCCCCACCAATTTGCCAGTTGATTATTCTTATTAAATAACAAAGCGCCCAAGGCACCAATCATAAACAATCCAACGGCAACAACTAAACTAGAAGGTGTAAATAAATAATTAAGCATATTTTATTTATTTTGAGATTTATTATCCATATCTGTAAGAACAGAAAGTAACGATTTTAGAATTACCATCGGTGATGGTGGATCGCCAGGAATCTGATAATTCACTGGAATGACATTATTAGCTCCATCCGATACTGCATAAGATCCTTTGAAGATACCACCATCAATCGCATCGTCGCCGACCGCGACAACTATCTTTGGTTCAGGCATAGCTTCATAAGTATGAACCAACCCCTGCACCATATTACGACTAACCGGTCCGGTCACAATCAACATATCAGCATGACGTGGTGAGGCTACAAAATGGACACCAAAGCGGTCAACATCGTAATAAGAATTTCCTAAAGCGATCAATTCTTGTTCACAAGCGTTGGTTGATCCAGCTGTGACGACACGAATTGCCAATGATCCATTAAATAATTTTTTTATTTTATTTTCAATTTCTTTTCCTACAACTGAAACATCGTTGGTCTCTAATATTTTATCAACGCTCACTAACACTTTTGGAGTTGATAAAATTTTTGTGAATAAATTCATATAAATTTGATACTAATGTTCATTCTTAAAACCCCATCAAGATACCATAATAATAAAAAAATTACAAGACCCTGGTGTGTGAAAAAAATTTTACAATATTATTTAAATTTTTTATAAAAATTACCTTACCTGTGCATAACTTTGCTTTACACTATTTCATTTTTAATGAAAAGACATTATAATATACACATAGGTCGAAAGAAAATATTTTTTACAACAATGCTTGTCTTGTAAAAAATACTTCTCACAAATTTTTTCTCGCACTCGCGAGTAGAAAAAATTAATTTCTCTCAAATTTATGAGAGTAAAAACATGGAGGTGAAATTTATGGCAAAAGCAAAAAAAACAAAGAAAGTAGTAAAAAAAGCTGCTCCTAAGAAAAAAGTAGTTGCTAAAAAGAAAGCTCCTGCTAAGAAAAAGAAGAAATAATTCTTCAAAAAAATCCGCTTAATTAGCGGATTTTTTGTTTATATCAGTAAATTGTTTTAATTTTGCCGTATTGACCGTCAAAACCAGAAATTCTTTTAACTTTACCAGCTCTCATATTTTTTATTCCCGATAAAATATTTTTATTAGAAATATTATTTTTTATTACATTCAATGGTGCCTCCAATAAAATATAAAATTCATTTCCTATTTTTGAAATCATATTTTTATATTCTGATTCTACTTTTTTACTTTTCACACCAACACCAAGAGCTTCTGAAATTATTTCACGCAATGGAACAATATATTTATGTGGAATAAATTTTTTATTTGAAATATCTTTTTCCAATCTGTCCGCAAGGTCATCGACACGATGCAAAACACCAACAGTCAATTCTTTTTTACATTTTGGACAAAGATTTTTATATTTTTTGCTCTCTTTTGGCAGAATATTGGTATTACACAGTCGGTGTCCGTCATTATGATACATCCCTTCTTCAGGATAAAATTCAATTGTATATAAAAACCTAGTTTTATCATTGCTTTTTATGCAATTTATTAAATTATTAAAATTTATATCGTTTTCATTATTGAAACCAAATACGTTGGCTTCGCGACCCAAATTATCTAAGCTATGTGCGTCTGAATTTGATACTAAAACAATTCCATCTAGCTGTTTTAAACGCCTATTCATGGTAGGATCGCTTGATAAACCGGTTTCAATTGCAAAAATATGAGGTGTTAATTCTTCAAAACATTCCTCTAGGCTATCATAGCCAGATTTTGAACCGAATACCGCAAACCATGGTGTCCAAGCATGAGCTGGTATCATCACAAATTTTTGATCTATAGCTATGATTATCTTCAATATTTCTTTAGAGGACAATCCCATTATTGGTCGTCCGTCGGAGTGAAGACTAACGCCTCTTTTGGCTAATTCTTGATTAAATTTTAATACCGCCTCTATATTTGGAGCGATTAATAGAAGGTGTAATCTTCTTACCTTATTTTTGTGTTTATAGACACAGGAAATTTCTGTTGATAATATAAATTTAGTTACGCTTTGGAAATTTTTTAATTGATATAAACCCGTATCTCCTATCTCCTTTAATTCCGACTGGATATGTTTTAACCAGGCTGGATGAGTAAAATCACCAGTTGCACAGATATTTACACCTTTTTCCTCACATTTTTTTGCGATATTTGGTAACTCCAAAAGAGGTGAACATGCGCGCGCGTATTTGGAGTGAATATGTAAATCTACTATCTGTTTTATCATAAATATTGACTTAGTCTTTAAATAAGCTTACATTAGATATTATTCATCGTCAATTTTATGGGCGTTACATACAACAAAGAAAACTTAGAACAAAAAATTAAGAACTTTTCTCTTGGAAAAGCCAAAAATCTACACATTTTAGCTGATTTTGATAAAACACTTACTCAATCTGGCATTATTAATGGCAAAAAGATTTCGTCTATAATCGGTCAATTGCGGGCTGACGGCTATCTTTCTCAAAATTATGTTGATGAATCCTTTGCCCTTTATAATCATTACGGCCCGCTTGAGCACGACCAGTCGATAAGTCGACCTGAGAGACTTAGGATAATGGAAGAATGGTGGATAAAGCATATTGAGCTGTTGATTAAGAGTCGTCTGAACAAACGTGATATGGATCACGTTGTTGCCAAAAATCATATTAAACTAAGACCAGGCGTTAGTGAATTTTTAAAGCTACTAGAAAAGTTTGGAGTGCCAATTGTAATTATGTCTGGGGCACCTGCATATATGATTCAAAAACAATTGGAACTGGCAGGCTTAATGACAGAAAATGTTCATATCGTCGCCAATTGGTATAAATATGATACAGAAGGATACATGATCGGATATAAAACACCGATTATACATTCTTTGAATAAATACGAAATAACTATTCGCGAATTTCCTTTCTTTGAGCAACTAAAGGAGAGAAAAAACGTAATGCTGTTGGGTGATCAAATTGATGACTTGGGTATGATCGAGGGTTTTGATTATGACAATTTATTGACTATTGGATTTGCCAACGAAAAAGAAGACGAGGAAAAATATAGCAAAAAATTCGATATTTTAATTACAGAAAATGACAATTTTAATTTTATTAATGAAATTACAAAAAAAATATTATGATCCAAAATCAAGAAAAAGTAGAGTTCTCGACCAAGTTAGTAATTGTTTTAACGATATATTTAGCTTCGCTTTTTGCTTCCAACACCATTGGATCTAAATTAATGCCATTTATTTTTGGCACCCAGCTATCGGTAGCAGTTTTTTATTTTCCATTTGTATTTATAACTACAGACATTGTCGGTGAAGTGTACGGAAAGAAAACTGCTAGATTGTTTGTGATGGCTGGAGCTCTTAGTATTGCACTTTTTTTATTATATAGTGCTATTTCTGGTATTGCTCCATGGGGACCACGTGCGCTTTGGATGAAGTCTAGTTATAACCAAATTTTTGGTTTATCTGCACGCATCTCTATTGCTTCATTGTTAGCCTATATTATTGGTGAATATCAAGATGTATTAGCCTTTTTCTTTTTCAAACAAAAAACAAATCTTGGTAGTAAATTTTTCTGGATTAGGTCTAATTTTTCCAATATTTGGTCACAATTTTTAGATACCGTTATTTTTATGTTTGTCGCTTTTTATGGAGTGTATCCATTAAAAACTTTAGTTATGATTATTTTACCTTGGTGGTTGTACAAGGTTGTGATGGGTTTTCTATATACCCCATTGAGTTATGTTGGCATTCGCTTGTTACGTGAAAAAAAATATGATAGTTCAACCAATTAAAACTATTTTATTTAAGGAAAACGGTGATTTATTTTCTTTTTTAAATAAATATTTACCTAAATTGAAAAACAAAGATGTCGTAATTGTGACTTCAAAAATTGTTGCATTATCTGAAGGTAGATTTTGTGTTGTAAAAAACAAAACAGAAAAAGATGAAATAATAAAAAGCGAAAGCGAATGGGCAATGAAAACAAAATACGTTTGGCTCACCATAAAAGATGGCGACGTTCTCGCCAATGCTGGCGTTGACGAATCGAATGCCAACGGAAAATTAATTTTACTTCCTAAAGACAGTTTTGACTCGGCAAAAAAAATACGAAATTATCTGATGAAAAAAAATAAGCTAAAAAAACTTGGCGTAATAATTTCTGACAGTCGTCTTCTTCCACTACGTGCTGGCGTAGTCGGAGTAGCCTTGGGATATGCAGGCTTTAAAGGAATAAAAAACTACATTGGTAAACCAGATCTATTTGGTAAACCATTTCAATTCTCCAAAACCGATATCGCCGATAGTCTTGCGACTGCTGCCGTATTAACCATGGGCGAAGGAAAAGAAAAAAAACCACTAGCACTAATATCTGACGCACCCGTAGAATTTACAAACACCACAAATCGCAAAGAATTAAAAATAGACATCCAAGAGGATATCTATAAACCATTATTTGAAAAACTATAGATCAAACGGCGGCTCAACAGTCGCTGTTTTTATTTCACCACCCGTAGCGGCTTCAAACATAAAAGATGTGGCACATAGAGCAATGGATTTATCTGGCAACGGTGCTGTAGCCCCATATTTAAGGTCTCCAACGATCGGATGGCCTATATGAGCTAATTGCGTCCTAATCTGATGGGGACGTCCAGTTTTAAGATTAATTTCTAACAATGAATTTTTATTATTTGATTTCAAAACTTTGTAATCTAATTCAGCATACAAAGTATCTTTTGTTTCTTCATCAAAAACCGATACTTTATTTTTTTGTTCATCTTTTCTCAACCAATTTATCAAAGTGCCTTTTTCTTTTTTAACTTTTCCTTCCACCAAAGTTTGATACGTTTTTTGAACTTTATGTAAACGAATTTGTTCAGATAATCGCGATGCCCCCTTACTAGTTTTTGAAAATAAAACTACCCCACTTACCGGTCGATCCAGACGATGTAATAATCCCAAAAAAACCTGTCCAGGTTTATTATATTTTTCTTTTAAATATTCTTTCACCTCATCCATCAAACATTTGTCCCCGGTCTCATCACCCTGAACCAAAGTACCGGCTGGTTTAAAAACAGCGATTAGATGATTGTCTTCGTATAAAACTTTTACCATATTATTTTACTTTCTTAAGCCACAAACTTTGTCCAGTACAAAGTGCGATGGCGAGTGCGTCGGCCGCATCATCAGATTTTATTTTTCCTTTTATTTCCAAAATAATGGCTACCATTTTTTGCATCTGACTTTTTTCGGCTTTGCCATATCCTGTTATAGCTTGTTTGACTTGTTGTGGCGTAAACTCATCAATTTGCAAACCAGATTGTGCCGCACAAAGCAAAATTACACCGCGCGCCTGTGCCACTTCAATCGCCGTGGTAACATTTCTAGCAAAATACAATTTTTCCACTCCGACGACAGACGGTTTATATTTTTTAATAAGAAAATCCACTCCCTCATACACCTCCTGCAAACGTGCCACAAAGTTTTTTTTCGGAGAAGTATCAACACACCCAAAATCCAAAGCCCGCCATTCCCCCGTCTTCAATTTTTGAATCACCCCATACCCCATTCTTCCAAACCCCGGATCGATACCCAGAATTATTGTCTCATTTTTTGTTGTCATAGTTTATGGGTACAGAAAGACAAGTGGTTATTTTGAGCGGGTTATGAGCCAAGGCTCATCCTTTCGACCTCGCGGTCGAAAAAAGCGAAAAATAATCACTTGTCGCGCGACATGGAATTAGCCCGCATTAGTAAAATAATCCTCAACATCATCATTTTCTTCTAACAGTTCAAACAAAACCGATAACTGCTCCCGTACTTCATCACTAATCTCCACTTCATCTTTTGCAATATATCGTAATCCAGAATCATCCGGCTCAATCCCAAGTTCTTTTAATTTATTTATAACTTTGGAATAATTTTCAACTTTTGTTTTTATTTCAACTTGGTCGCCTTCTATGGAAATATCTTCTGCACCCGCCTCAATCAAATCCATTTCAAAAGTATCGCGGTCAGCTGGCAGTTTGGAAGTTTCCAGTTGAATCAAACCCATCAAATCAAACATCCACATCACACTGCCACTACTTCCAAAAGTTCCACCATGTTTTGACAGCATGTGTCTCATGTCCGCACTAGTACGATTTTTATTGTCAGTTAAACATTTTATTATAATTGCCACCCCACCCGGTCCATAAGCTTCATAAACTGCTTCTTCAATCAGCGCACCTTCACCTACATCGCCCGTTCCTTTTTTAATCGCTCGATCAATATTATCTTTTGGCATCGCCACACTTTTTGCTTTTTCAATGGCCATACGCAAAGAAAAATTGGTATCAACATCCGCCCCACCTCGTTGAGCCGCCAATGTTATCGCCTTGGAATATTTTGCAAACATACTACTACGTTTTGCATCCTGTTTCCCCTTACGCTGTTGAATATTGTGCCACTTTGAATGTCCAGACATAAAGTATAAATTTAATTCACACACCCGTAGTTTATCACTTTTAACCCAAAAATCAAGTACAAAAAAAACACGGCAAGTTGTTTGAGCGGGTTATGAAGCCGCGGCTTCATCCTTTCAACCTCGCGGTTGAAAAAAGCGAAAACAATTTGCCGTGTTGATTGCAGAAGGAATTATTTTGCAACAACCACTTCTTTCTTGAACCCAGTACCAGCTGGAATCAAGCGACCAATAATAACATTTTCTTTCAAACCTTCAAGGAAATCAATCTTTCCTGTCAAAGCTGTGTTGATCAAAACCTTGGCAGTTTCTTGGAATGATGCAGAAGACAAGAAGCTCTGAGTGGACAACGCAACGCGTGACACACCAAACAACAATTCTTTGGCAACCGATGGTTTTGTTCCATTCTTTTTGGCAGTTGCGTTAGCATACATATATTGAGCTTTTTCAACTACTTCGCCTGGCAACAATTCAGTCTCACCAGCTTCTTCAACCTGTACACGAGAGAACATCTGACAGATCAAAAGTTCTACGTGTTTATCATTTACTTTCTGACCTTGAGAAGAATAAATATTCTGTACTTCTTGCAAGATATAACGTTGAACTGCAGGACGTCCTTTTAGTTCAAATAATTCTTGTAAGTTGATACTACCATCAGTCATTTGTTGACCTTTTTCAACCATTTCGCCTTCTTTAACAAACAATTTAAAACCTAGCGGTATAATATATTCACGAGTCTTTGGACCATTGTAAGACAAGATCATATTATTTTTGCCAAGTTTGACAGTAGTTTGATATTTGGCAGTCACTTCTTCACCAGATGATCCGCGTACCAAAATAACTTGTTCTGGAGCAACTTGATCACCATCTTTAACCATGACTTCATCGCCACTATCAAATTTAATTTTTGTTTCTTCCATTCCTTCAAAGTGAACTTTGAGAATTTTCTGTCCACGACGACCCTCGAAAATCTTTTTGCCAGTAGGTGAAGTTACAATCTTTCCGTCAGCATCTTCGATTTCAACTTTTCCATCTACTTCAGACAAAACAGCTTTACGTTTTGGAGGACGACATTCAAACAATTCTTCAATACGTGGTAAACCTTGAGTAATATCCACACCAGCGACACCACCAGAGTGGAAGGTACGCAAGGTAAGCTGAGTACCAGGTTCACCCAAAGATTGAGCGGCGATAATACCAACTGCAGTACCAAATTCTACCGGTTTGTTATGGGCTAAATCAAAACCATAACATTTACGACAGAAACCTTTTGGTAATTTACATTGTAAGACACTATGTACATGAACTTCATTAATTCCAGCCGCATCAATAGCACGAGCAGTTTTATTATCAATAATACCACCGGCTTTTACAATCATATTATCACCAACTTTTACATCAGAGATAACATAACGACCCCAAACACGATCGGCTAATTTTTCACCCATTTCTTTGGATTGAGCAACAGTAAATACTTCACCAGTTGTGTCACCACAATCTTCTTCCAAAATTACAACATCTTGAGAAACGTCTACCAAACGACGAGTCAAATAACCAGCATTAGCAGTACGTAGAGCAGTATCAGACAAACCTTTACGAGTACCATGTGAAGAAATAAAGTATTCCAACACATCAAAACCTTCTTTAAAGTTTCCTTTTACTGGCAATTCGATAATATCACCAGATGGGGATACTACCAAACCTTTCATACCGATAACCTGACCAAGCTGACCCCAAGTACCACGGGCTCCAGATTCGATCATGGCATATACTGAACCATTTTTATCCACGTTCTTCTGGTTGTTAGCAACAACTTTATCTTTGGTTGATGTCCAAACTTCCAGAATCTTTGCGTGACGTTCAGCTTGTGTAAGCAAACCTTCTTGATATTGTTCTTCAACTTCCAAAATTTGTTTATCAGCAATTTTGATTAAAGAATCTTTTTCTTCAACCTTAGGAAAATCGGCAATACCCAAAGAGTATCCAGATTTTGTAACATAACGATAACCAAGATTTTTCAATTCATCCAAAAAGTGAGCAGTAGTTTCTTGTCCGTAAATTTCCAAACAGAAACTAATCGCTTCCGCCATTTTCTTTACAGTAATAACTTCATTATAGTAAGCAACTTTATCAGGCAAAATTTCATTAAACAAAATACGTCCCAAAGAAGTTTCTACTAAATGATTTGTTCCTTCTGGAAATTTGTTCATTTCAGTTTCAGTGAAACGAACTTTAATTCTTTCGTGTAAAGTTACAACACGACATTTGTATGCTAATTTTGCATCTTTTACAGAAGAGAAAAATTTCTTTACTGGAGCGGTATCACTACTGTGATAGTTGGTGAGATAGAAACAACCTAAAGCGATATCCTGTTTAGGAGTAATAACCGGTTGACCTGTAGCTGGTTTCAATAAATTCTTTTCAGCGGCCATTAAATTTTCTGCTTCCCAACGAGCTTCAGCAGTCAAAGGCAAATGCACCGCCATCTGATCTCCATCGAAATCGGCGTTGAAAGCAGTACAAACTAGTGGATGCAATTGGATAGCTTTACCTTCTACCAAACGAGGGTGGAAAGCTTGAATACCCAAACGATGCAAAGTAGGAGCACGATTCAAAAATACGCGAGTGTTTTGTGTTAATTCTTCTAAAATATCCCAAACTTCATCATGATCAGATTCGATATAGCGACTAGCACTACGAACATTGTGAGCCAATTCACGGCGAATAATTTCACCCATGATAAATGGTTTGAAAAGTTCAAGAGCCATACGTTTTGGTAAACCACATTCATCGATATTCAATTGTGGACCAACGACGATAACAGAACGACCAGAATAATCTACACGTTTACCGAGTAAATTCTGACGGAAACGACCTTGTTTACCTTTCAAAATATCTGCAAGTGAACGCAATTGACGTTTCTGACCAGTAGCGGCTAAAACAGTTTTTGCATGACGAGCATTGTTATCAATCAAAGCATCAACTGCTTCTTGTAACATGCGTTTTTCATTGCGACAAATTACTTCTGGAGCATCAAGATCCAAAAGACGACGCAAACGATTGTTACGATTGATTACACGGCGATACAAATCATTCAAATCGGAAGTGGCAAAACGGCCACCATCCAAAGCCACCATCGGACGTAAATCTGGTGGAATAACTGGAATACATTTCAAAATTGTCCACTCTGGGCGAATCTTGTTAATGTTCAAACTATTCAATAATTTGTGGCGACGAGTTAGACGTTCTAATTTCGCACCTTTGGAAGTCAACTGTTCATCAAGAATTTGTTTGATTGTATCTGGAATATTAATTCTCTCAAGCAAGTTGTAAACTGCTTCCGCACCAATTCCAGCTTCGAACAAATGTCCAAAACGTAAGGACAATTCTTGATAACGATTTTCTGATAAAATTTTTAAAACTTGTAATTCTTTTAATTCTTTATCGGCTGCCAAGAAATCTTGTTCCAAAGCCTGTTGTTTGCGATCAGTTTCTTGTTGAATCTTTTCCAAAAATTCCGCACCCAATTTCTGATCATTAGCTTTTTTGATTTCAATTTCTGTTTCGTGTTCAATTTGTTTTTTCTTGGATTTATATTCTTGACGCATCTGATCACTAGCTTTGTGTTTTCCTTCTTCATCAACATGAGAAATGATAAAAGCGGCAAAGTAAATAACTTTTTCCAAAGCTTGAACTGGCACATCCAAAATCAAACCAACTTTAGATGGAACAGAACGTAAGAACCAAATATGGGCTACTGGAGCGGACAATTCGATATGACCCATGCGCTCACGACGAACAAGTGAAGTAGTAACTTCTACACCACATTTATCACAAACAATTCCTTTGTAACGAATTTTTTTATATTTACCACAATAACATTCCCAATCTTTGGTAGGCCCAAAAATTTCTTCCGCAAACAAACCACCTTTTTCAGGTTTTTGTGTGCGATAGTTAATAGTCTCCGGTTTGTTTACTTCACCAAAAGACCAGGCACGAATAGTTTCTGGAGATGCGAGACGCAGACGAATCGCATCAAAGTTTGCACTTTTAGTTAAATCTCGGTTCATAAGAGAAAAAATTATTTATTAGAAGATCCCTGTTGACTATCCAAGTCATTTAGAGCGTTTTCATTTTTCTTATTTTGTTTTTGTTCTTCCGCTTCAAGTTCTTCTATATTCTCGTAGATACCGGATTCATTTCGTTTTAATAATTCTACATCCAAACCAAGACCCTTAATTTCACGAACCAATACATTAAAGGATTCAGGAATATTTACACGAGTAATTTCTTCACCCTTAATAATAGCTTCGTAAGCTTTTGAACGTCCTGGAACGTCATCGGATTTAATTGTCAAAATTTCTTGCAAAGTATGAGCGGCACCATAAGCTTCCAGTGCCCAAACTTCCATTTCTCCAAATCTCTGTCCACCAAATTGAGCTTTACCACCCAAAGGTTGTTGGGTAATCAAACTGTAAGGTCCGATAGAACGTTGGTGAATTTTATCTTCCACCATATGGTTCAACTTCAACATATAGTTGTAACCAATAGTAGTTTTGTGATCAAACGGTTCACCAGTACGACCGTCGTAAAGTTGAGCTTTACCAGTCACTGGCAATCCAGCTTTTTCTAACTGTTCATAAATTTGTTCTTCAGTTACACCATTCAATACTGGAGTAGCTACTTTATAACCAAGAGCATTAGCCGCTAGACCCAAGTGAGTTTCAAGCAACTGACCCAAGTTCATACGAGAGATAACACCAAGTGGTGATAAAACGATATCGATAGGAGTACCATCTTCCAAGAATGGCAAATCTTCAGAAGGAACAATTTTGGAGATAACACCTTTGTTACCATGGCGACCAGCCATTTTGTCACCCACCTGAATTTTACGCATATCAGCTACAGTAATCTGTACTTGTTTGATTACACCTGGCTCCAATTTGTCGCCAGCTTCTTCAGAAAATACTTGAATACCAATAACTTTTCCGTGTTCACCGTGCTCAAGATATAATGAAGAGTCGCGAACATCACGAGCTTTTTCACCAAAGATAGCACGCAATAATCTTTCTTCTGCGGATAATTCAGTTTCACCTTTTGGTGTAATTTTACCAACCAAGATGTCACCAGATTTTACTTCCGCACCAACACGAACGATACCTTCAGAATCAAGATTTTTTAATTTTTCTTCAGAAACATTTGGGATATCAGAAGTTACAACTTCTGGTCCAAGCTTTGTTTCACGAACGTCGATTGTATAATCTTCAATATGAATAGAAGTGTAACGATCTTTTTGTACAACACGTTCAGATACGATAATCGCATCTTCATAGTTGAAACCGTCCCAAGCCATGTACGCAACCAAAACATTTTGACCAAGTGATAGTTCGTCTTCGGCAATACTTGGACCGTTACTCAAGAAATCATTTTTCTTAACTTTTTGACCCACTACTACCGTAGGGTGTTGATTGATACAAGTAGCCGCATTAGCACGTAAAAATTTATTTAAATTGTAAGTGTAAGTTTCTTTTTTACCTTTCAAAACGATGTGAGATCCATCACATTCAACAATTTCTCCATCTTCATCAGCGATTGCAACTTGACCAGAATATACTGCCGCTTCGTGTTCCACACCAGTACCAACCAATGGTGGTTCTGGGCGAATACAAGGCACAGCCTGACGTTGCATGTTTGTTCCCATCAGAGCACGAGTCGCATCATCATGTTCCAAGAAAGGAATACATGAAGTAGCGATACTAACAATTTGAGCAGAAGACACATCGATATATTCCAAATCAACTGTTTTTGCAACACCTGGTTTTGAATTTACTCGAGCTGGAACGTATTCTTCCAAGAAATAACCTTCCTCATCTGTTTTTGTTTTAGCAGAAGCGGTGATATATTTTTCTTCTTTAAACGCACTCAAATATATTACTTCATTAGTAACACGTGGTTTCACAGTGATCACTGCAACTTTTTCTTTGGATAATTTTACTGCAATTTCTTTGGTAATTTTTGTACCATTTTTGATACCGCCAATATCGCCACGCAAAATTTCACCCTCTGTTAAGGAAGCATCATTTTTTACTTCACGCAAAACTTTACGATAAGCTGTTTCAATAAAACCAAATTCATTGATACGAGCAAAACTGGAAAGGTGATTTACCAAACCAATGTTTGGTCCCTCAGGAGTAGCGATTGGGCAGATACGTCCATAGTGAGTAGTATGTACATCGCGGACTTCAAAACTTGCGCGATCACGAGACAAACCACCAGGTCCAAGAGCGGACAAACGGCGTTTGTGTTCAAGCTCAGCCAAAGGATTGTGCTGATCCATGAACTGTGACATCTGAGAACTCATAAAGAATTCACGAATAGCACTCATTACTGGACGAGCGTTGATAACTTTATTTGGAACAAGTTGTTCGACGTCGTAAGTGCTCATGCGATCTTTCACAATACGTTCCATACGAGCCAAACCAACACGGAAACGATTTTGCACAAGTTCACCAACCGCACGAATACGACGGTTACCTAGATGATCTACATCATCCGGTTCTTCCTGAGTTACATTCAAACGAATAATTTCTTTAATAACCGCTAATAATTTTTCAGTAGATAGTACGCGATTTTCTTTGTTGTCGTAGTCTTCAGATTTTGAAGGTAAATCAAATTTAGTATTAAATTTATAAACACCAACACGACCCAAATCATATCTTTCAAAATTGAAGAACATGGAATGAATCAAACCCTTAGCATTTTCAGCAGTAGCCAAATCACCTGGACGAATACGTTTGTAAACTTCAATCAAACCTTCGTCCATATTTTTTGCTAAATCTTTTTTCAAAGTAGCATCAATATAATCAATAGTAGGATGATTGTTTACATCTTTAAAATATTCACGGATTTTTTCTTCATCATCAAAACCAAAAGCTTTCAAAAGCGAAGTGATGGCAACTTTACGTTTGCGATCTACTTTTACCCAGATAGCATTGTTGATATCAGTTTCAATTTCCAACCAGGCACCACGATTTGGAATAACCTTTGCACCATAGTAGCGACGTCCACGCTCACTTTGAGCAGTAAAGAAAGCCCCTGCACTACGAATCAACTGAGAAACGATAACACGTTCAATACCATTAACAATAAAAGTACCACGTTTAGTCATCATTGGCACATCACCCAAATAAATTTCTTGAGATTTTGTGCTACCAGTTTGTTTGTTGGTCAAACGAGCAGTAATACGAAGAGGTGCCTCAAAAGTAACATTGCGTTTTTTACAAGTCACTTCATCAAAACGAGGTTCATCCAAATAATAGTCTTCAAAATAAAGTTCCAAACCACGGCCAGAGAAATCGGTAATTGGAGAAACTTCTTCAAACAATTCTTTAACACCGTTTTTTACAAACCAATTATACGAATCCAATTGCAATTCAATTAGATTTGGCAACGGGATAGTATTTTTTACTTTCGTAAAAAACTTTCTATCTTTTTCCTTGAGTGCTTGACGTTTGAATACAGGCATAAGGTGAAAATTTTAAATAAATTTTTTTAAAAAAGGGATTTTGGAAAAATTTAAACAAAAAAAGTACCAAAATAATGGTTTTTTTGGCTTTTTCGTTATATTTTAGCGGAAAACGGCAAGGTTAGCATGATAAATTTTTTATTGAATTACCTTGCAAGCAGCTATTTTGTCAAGCTGACAAATGCCACTTTTTTGCTGTGTTTAGCGATTTTTTAGTTTAAGTGGCCGTTCCACGAAAGCGGATAAATAATAATACAAAAATGAAGTTTTGTCAAATGAAGCGAGTTACTATTAAAATGTCAAGGTTTTTGCCTGTTTTTGGCTAACTTATAAGTAAAATAAGCTAATTTTACTAAAATATAACAATAGTTATCCACACTTATAATATCTCGCCTTCTCGGTTTTCTTCGTCCGCTTGGGCGATAATATAGATATCCGCCCCATATTCATCTTGACCTACCAGTTTGGCACCTTTGCTCAAAATAGTCTCAAAAGGTTTACAAGCAAAACAGCCATCTTCACCATTTTTACATTTAAAACGATTGATTTGTCGAGCTACTTTCATCTGTCTGGCAATCTCTAAAATCTTTTTTTCTGATTCTTCTAGCTCCGGCAATTGCTTTTCAGTCAAATTATCATTTTCCGCCAAATACCAGTAACTAACTTTGGAAGTTTTTCTTTTCTGACATTTATCTACCAACAAGCTATATATAGGAAGCTGGAGTGAACTCTCTTCTTCTTGAATTTTTCCCGTTTTAAAATCGATAATATGAACACTGTCTGTATCTGGCAGATATTCCAGCCAATCTACTTTGCCACACAATATTATATTATCCTCTTCAGACAACCAATAGTAAGGTAAATCCATTTGGATTTTTACTGATAAATTGTTTATTGGACCAGGATGATTAAACACGCGTGCCAACATTTCCAAACCACGTTTCTTGTATTGATATTCCGTATCCTCATTTGGAAAACCACCTTTTTCACCTTTTACTTTTTCCCAAGCACGTTCAAACTTAGTTGGCAGAGGTTCGCTAAAACGTCCACCGCGAGGTAACTGTGATAATGATTCCAAAACCTCATGCACACTTTGCCCCAACGCCAATGCCGGTGACATCAATTTTATTTTGTGCTTAGTCTGCGGATCACGATAAACATTTTTTAAATAATAAGCACGCGGACATTTTAAAAAATCAGAAATAGAAGTATGCGACACCCACACAGCGGTAAATTTATCTTTAGCCATAAAATTATTATATAGAAAAAAGAATAATGATAGATTACCTTTGAGCGGGTTATGAGCCGAAGCTCATCCTTTCGACCTCGCGGTCGAAAAAAGCGAAAAGATAATCTATCATTACGACAATTTATACTACCATTATTTTAAAATGAAAACAAATAAAAAATACTACTTATATAAAGTAGTATTTTCCCCTGTGCCCAGGGCGGGACTCGGACCCGCACTCCCGAAGGAACAGGATTTTAAGTCCTGCGTGGCTACCATTACACCACCTGGGCAATTTTGCTTTTCTCCACAGAGCTGCGAGCAGATCTGCATGTATTAATTAGCGAATCTAATTTAGAAAACGCCATTCCAAGATACCGAAGTATAGAGGAAATGGAGAGAGAATGCTTTCAGAATCCGATCCGATTGAAACATCAAATCTGTCGCAACTCCATAGAGAAAAGTCTTTTCATTGTAGTTAGAATTAACCACTATGTCAAGGGTAAAAAAATGTGTATGAAATTTTTGTAAAAACATTTTTAAACTTTGTGCTCTTCTACTCCATCATTCCAATTAATCCAACGGGCCGCTGTGAAAAAATAATCACTTAATCGATTAAAATACATATACAATTCCGATCGTACTTCTTTTTCTTTTCCTAATGAAACTAATTCACGTTCAACGCGACGACAAATTGTGCGAGCGTGATGCAAATGAGCTGCGGATAAATTTCCACCTGGCAAAATAAAATTTGTAAGCTCTGGTAACTGTTCGGCGAAAGCATCGATGTTATTTTCTAGCTCTTCAATTTCTGCTTGTTCAATTTTTACAATTTTGGAATTAAATTCTGTTTGCAAAGATGCAATTTCAGCTCCAGTTTTAAAAAGATCTTGTTGAATCTTTTTTAAAAATGTTGCCGGTTCTTCTTCCCATAGATGTGCGACAACTTCACCCATCTTGGAATTGAGCTCATCAATCTCTCCTACCACCTGCAAGGTAATACAATCCTTGGTGACACGTTGCCCACCAAGAAGTGAAGTTTCACCAGTATCGCCAGTTTTTGTATAGATTTTAATCATATATTTAGATACTAACAAAAGAAAAGAATAAAGGCAAGTTACCGAACTGCACTTAACTTTTCTATCAACAACTTATAATCAGAAAAATTCCTACTTACTAAATTCCAAAATTTTTGTGAGTGATTAAATTCTTGCAAATGACACAGCTCATGAACAATCACATACTCCGCTAATTCATCTGGTAAAAAAATAATCTTATAATTAAAATTTAAATTTCTTTTTTTAGAACAACTGCCCCAACGAGTTTTGTGATTTTTTATAGATATTTTTCCAAAAGAAAATTTATATAATTCATTTATTTTTGCCACTTTAGCAGTCACAAACTCAAGTGCCTGCGCACGATTTTTTTTATATTCTCGCAGACCACCACCAATTCGTACAGTTTTACTTAATCGTAAGAAATAATCCAACTTATCCAACACCCAACTCGCTTTTTCTTTCAAATACCTTTCAACCTTGTGTTCACCAAAATCAACTGGCACAGTAACAATCACGCTTGCGTCGCAATACACAGCAACCCGTAGCCGACGTGCTCGTGAACTTTTTTTCACTACATATTCTACCTCACGGTCGTGTAAAATTGTTTTCCTCCTCTTCATAAAATTAGAATTTTTTTATAACAATGTCCACCAACCGATTAAGATATTTATTAAAATCGTTCACCTCTAATTTGCCACCATACTCTTTTAGCAACACCTCTTGAACAGCACGTTTCACATCCTTGATAAATTCATCTCGCTTGGACGATTCTTGCCAGCCGCTATCCAACACAGCATCTAACCGTAAGGTTAATTCTTTAATAAATTCAATAAACACGGGCTCCTTAAAATTTTTCACAAATTCTTCCGACACCACATAAAGTCCATATTCGCGCAGATTCAAGCCTAAATCCTCTGCTTCGTTACCTTTTTTCTTTACATCATTTAATAATTCATAATATCTTTTTATTCGCTCCGATAAATCAATCTGGTTTTGTTCAAATTCTTTTCTTATTGCTGATAACCGTTCACTAAATCGTTTGAACACTGGGTCGGTATCAATATTCACCGAGATTTCGCGTTTCAACATTTTTTCTAAATTCAACGCTTTTTCTTCATCGTCCATTTTTTCCAATTGCTGCAAAGCGTAAATTTCATTAATTTTCAACTCACGAAAATTTTTAGTAATCCCCTCATAATCCACTTTTTCCTGAATTAACTCTTTCAACTTTTGCCCATACTCTGCCAATTCGTGCATACTGTACTCCTCACCCAAAAATTCTTTGGAAAAGGCCAAATAAAAACTAGTAACCCATTCAAACTTGCGCAAAGATTGTTTTAAAAATGGATCTGGCGACAAAATCTCAAAAAACATTTTTAATTTGCCGTAGCGGTCAATAAAAAATTGTTGTTTATCTTCGCTATCAATAAAAATCTTTAAACAATAGCGTAAATTATCCATAGATGGATCCTCGATATTTACATTAGCAAACAAACGCAAAATTTCATCCAATGTTTCAGTAAATCTTTCTTTAATATGATCAATATTTAACATCGCCGAATCCACCACACTCTCATCAAAATCCAATGCTTTTTCCAAATTACGCGTCATGCCATAATAATCAATAATTTTACCGCATCCTTTATTCGGATATATCCGATTGGTGCGCGCAATAGCTTGAAGTAAATTATGGTCGCGTAGTGGCTTGTCCAGATACATCATTTGCTCCACTGGAGCATCAAAGCCAGTTAAAAGCATATCACACACCAATAAAAACTTGAGTGGATTGTGAGGATCCTTAAATTCGTCAATAATTCTCTCGCGTTGGCGTTTATTAGTATTATATTCTTTCAAATTATCCGTATCACTATTTCTATCACCGGAAGAATATACCACCGCTGACCATTCTTGTGGCACGAGTTCGTCTAATAAATTTTTGTATTTTGCAGTTGTTTCACGATCATAGCAAACTATCTGTGCTTTAAAACCATTTGGCAATACATAAAGTTTGTAGTGTTCCACAATGTCTTGAATAATCGCCCGCATGCGTTTATCCAATTTTATAACTGCTTCTTTTTTACCATATTTTTTAGCCAATAATTCCTTTTGTTTTGGTTCCAAATTTGCAGTAATTTCTTCAAACTGTTTATCTATCTTTTCCTCGTCCACAAAAAACTTCGACAAACGAGCTTCGTAAGTCACTGGTAAAGTAGCACCATCATCTATAGCTTGCTGAATAGAATAATAATCCAAATATCTCTCACCATCTTCACCAAAATTACGGTGGGTATTCAAAGTCAGGTGGTCAATCGGTGTGCCGGTAAAGCCAAAGAAAAAAGCATTTCTCATACTTGCGCGTAAATTGATTGAGGAAAAACCTTCATTACCACGATGTCCCTCATCACACAAAACCACGATATTCTCACTCAGATTTTCAATTTTGACCGGTAAATCATTAAATTTTTGAATAGTGGAAATAAAAATTCCACGCTCATCATTAACAATCTTTTTTGCTAAATCGCGTTTGCTTTCCACACGCACGACATTTAACCCACCACAATTTACAAAGGTTTCAAAAATTTGATCATCCAAATCAATTCTGTCCACCAAAATAAACACTTTTGGATTTTTTAATTCTGGAGCAAAACGAAGTTTCCAAGCTGTAAAAAACATGGACAAACTTTTACCACTACCCTGCGTATGCCAAACAAGCCCACGCTTTTTGTCACCATCCAAAACTCGATTAAAAATTTTGTTAGTTGCGCGCAATTGCTGATAACGACAGATCTTTTTAACCGTTCGCTCCTTGGTTTTTTCAAAGACAATAAAATTTTTAATAATATCCAACAATCTCTCTTTTTCCAATAAAGCTCGTAAAGTCATCTCCAAATTTTCTTCCTTTCCCTCACCCTTCCACTCCGCCCAGTACTGTTTTGGGCTATAAGTAACCCCATAAACAGTTTTCAGTCCATCAGTCGCAATATTAAAACAATTAGTCAAAAATAATTTCCAAGCATTACGTTCATAGCGACTAATTTGATCAACAGCATTTTCATAATTTACCGACACTGAAACAGTTGGACTTTTGGCCTCAATATCCACCACCGGTAAACCATTTAAAAATACCAAAATATCCGGACGAATATTTTCACTACTACCTTCAAAATAAAACTGGTTTGTTACTACAAATTGATTTTTATCATCACGATCAATCACACTGTAATTCATTGTGCGCTTGGTAGCCAGATCTATAATATCTACACCATTTCTAAATAAATTCAGAAATCCTTCATTAGTATCAATCTTTTTAATCTCGCGCAGCACATTATATGCCTCATCATCATTAATGGAATTAATCCGCTTAATCGCGGCCAATAGTAATGGAGTGACAATATATTCACTTTCAAATTCACGTAACTGTGCAAATTCTTTTGGTGGAATATATTCGTATCCGAGTGTTTCGGATAAATATTTTATAATGTGATTTTCTACGGTGTATTGTTCGTTGAATTTCATATTATTGTTGTGGATTATTAGCAACCTGCCATACAGTTGTTACGCCTCGTACTATAATATTATATTTTAACAATACTTCTTCTGCTAACGCGCTAACATTTTTAAGGTCTTGTTCAAATTGCGCAGCGTTATTTGTTAAATCCAATTGCATCAAATTATGCATAATTTGATTTCTTAATTTACTAAACTTTCTCAAATTTTCCATTAAATCCTTCTTATCTGGAAAATCAAAATGATCTAGATTATTACAAAGCTCACCTAAACTTAAATTTATTCTTTGATTATTTGGATCATAATAAAAAACGCCACCAAATCTTTTATAAGTATCAATGCAAACCATTTTCCTTAGATTTTCTAACAAATGTTTGGCCAAATAATCAACTAGATTCGTATAAATTAATGTCGCAGTAAATACACCCTCAACTTTTGATACATCTTGCGTGCGAGCAAAATTAATTAATTGATTTTTAGATTCTTGTTTATCGTGTTGAAAAGGTTGAAAATTATTTATATCAATTTGCATAAATTTATAAAAATGAATAAATTACATAGAAAATAAGCCATCCCAATCAATATCTTTTCTCTTTTGTATATCCTTTCTCGATTTAACAGCATCTCTTAAAAGTGGTTTCATCCATGTTGGCGTGTCAATTGGTAAATAACCGAAATGGTAATAGATTCTATTCAACGAATCAGTTTCGCATACTATTTGTTTGTTTCTCTCATCTTTTATGTAAGGATAAGTTTTTTGTAAAATTGCAAGTATACACCCAGAATCCTTCAAATAATTAAATTTTGTTTCTTTCCAACTTTCGATACTTAAATAATCCATTAAATTTTTATAAGAATTCTCATTTTTTATATTTATGTTTTTATTATAAAAATTATTCTTTATACTTGAAATACGCTCGTTAAGTGTGTTTGTTAGTTCAATTTGATGAAGTAAGAAACGATAATTAATTAACCCAATACTTTTTTGAAGTTCATCTTGAATCCCAAGATCTAAATTTTCTGTTATATAATTAAATGGCAGATCAATTTCTTTGGTTGAAGTATAAAAATTATTTGAATTATTAACATTACTTATGAATATATCCTCGTTAGCATTAATTTCTCTATAAAGTGATAAAATTTTATTTTGTTTTTCTATTTCACCGGCTATTTTTTTATCACGCTCTGGTTGTATGAAGGCAAAATAAACGGAAACGCAAGAAGTCACTGCCATTATTAATGTAATAAAAACCAAAATCATGTTAATGATATTTTGTCTTTTTGTTTCTTTAATTTGAAATAATAATTTAGCCCTATCATATGCCTTATCAATATCATTATCTATATAACTATCAAAAGCATCATCAAATTGATTTTCTTTTGATTTTAATGTGAGTAATTTTAATTTTCCAAATCTATTTGGCATATTATTTTTTTCCACTTAATAATTCAACCAATAAACCTTTTTTGAGCTGAATGAGATTAATTTTGATTTTTTTATAAATTAAAATTTTATTATCAAACGCAAATAAAATTTCAGCAATTTGTTTTTGTTCGTGCAAAGGTGGTTTTATAATTAATAACGGGTTTAACTTTTCTAAATTAATATTTTTCTGAGCGGACTGCGTTGCTATACTGTTTAGATATTCTTTCCTCGTTCTAAGATAAAATTCTAAAAATATTGAATCCATTTGTTCATTTACTTTTATACCGACAAGACTATCTGGAAAACAAGCGTCAAATTGTAAAACCCCTGTATCGCCAATATTTGCTGCGATTGTCAAAACTATCGTGCCCGCCGGAAACATTTTACTTACTTTCAACCCTTCATCGTTTAAAGTTTGATGATATGAATATATTTTACCATTACATCCAACGACTTCGGCGGTTTGTATAAAAGGAATAGCCCCATTATATAATTTTAGGTCGTTACGCGGTCTGTGTGAAAACTTGCCACGTTCAACTTTTGCTACACTACTCAAAGAAACGACTTCCCATTCTACAGGAACAATACCCAATTTAGTACGCTTGCAATTACCTTTATGTCCTATCCCGTCAGAAAATAATTTTTTCATTAGCCCACTCTTTATCTTATCACTTCTGTTTATTAATTCATTTATTTTCTCAATCTCCTCATCCACCGCCCCCAAAATCTCCGCAATTTTATTTTGAATACCGATGGAAGGCAGGAAAATTTTCGTATTCAACAATTTTTCTTTATTTAGTGTCTTACCTTTAACCGCAGTATCAAAATCATAATTTAATCCCGAAACAACATAATATAAATAATTGGAATCTAACAAATTCTTATCTTTAACCACAAAAGCAGCGATGGCCTCATTGGTATATAATTCTTTTTTTGTAATAGCTACCTTGCCAATTGATAATTTAAAACTCATTATCAATGTATCCTTTGGAATTAATTTTACATTTGATTTCTTAACACCTTGATCTGATATATATTCCGCACTATCGCTAATATATTTACCATTATTGGACATATCCCTAATAGATACCCAAATATTATGCATTTCTTTTTTTGTATCCCAAAAATCTTCATTATTCCTCGCTGGTGTACCACCAATCAAAACATTGCAAATATTTTTTATATTGTATTCTTTCCACTCTTCTGGTATTTTTGTATTATTTTTTACCATAATGTGTCAATTTAAACCAAATTTTCCAAAAAGTCGGTAATAAATGTGTATATTTTTTATATTTTCTGCCTACACCATCATACGCAAGAACATATTCAACTTTACAAAAATCGATACCATCTGCTTCTAGCAAATACATCGTTTCTGGATTTTCTTCAGTAAGAACCCTATTTTGATTGTATGAATTCATTAAACTATCGCTAATTAAACAAAATTTATTTTGATCAACTAGTTTCAATGAGATATTACCCATTTTAATTGGCCTTCTGCCAATGTTATAGACAGAAATAATAATATATTTTTTACCAAGCGAATAACCGGCTGGGACCTTCCCCGCAATATAATTGTTTGCATTATATTTAATTTTTATTTTTGATCTGTCTCGCCACGCATTATATATTGAAACAAAAGCACCGGCAGTAGCTATTATTGCACCATACCATGCCACTGCACTGGCTGAAATTTGAATATTTATTGGATTATTTAACATATTTTTATTTATCCACATCAATTGACAAAGCTATATTTTATTGACATTATCCACATTTATATGGTATTGTGTATTTACAAATGGTTACCTTGCGTGAGGTAGCTCCGAGATTCCTACCCGTCAAAAGGTAGGTTTCGTTTTTTTATATTAGTTTTCTTATCTCTTCTCGTATTTTTTCAAAATCATCTATTGGAAACATTTTAATTCTTCTTATCAATCTTTTACTACTTAACGCTCTAAGTTGTGGTAATATTGCAGCAAATTCTTTTCCATCAAGCTCGTACTGATAATAATAAGGATTCTCTTCTTTTGTTTTAGTAGTTAATGGTAGCGCCCATAATAAGTGCTCATTAAACTTTCTTAATACCAATATTGGTCGTTCAAAATTATCATTTTTGCCCTCTTCCTCATGTCCAACATTAGCGCCCAAATTCACCCACCAAATTTCACCTTCTCTAAAATAGATTATTTTATCCAATAAGTGAATTCTTGTTTTAATTCTTATCCATGCGACAAACCTATTTATTACTTCCTCCATACTGTTTAATAATTTAATTCATTGAGATACCCCTCTACTTTTTTATCTATATCTTCTCGCTCTTTCTCCAACTTTTTTAGTTCTTGCCACACGGCCGAGACATCAATGATTTCTTCTTCTTCCGAACTGTCTACATACCGACGAACATTTAGATTGTATTCATTTTCCTCGCCGATTTCTTTTGTATCCACTACGCACGCGTATTTATCTACATCTTTATAATCATCAAAGGTACGGGTAATTTTATCTATATCTTGATTTCGCAAAATATTTTGTTTTTTATTATCCGAATATTCATTTTCTGCATTGACAAACAATATCTTATTTTTATGACTCTCCTGTTTATTTTTATTAAAAATAATAATACATACAGGAATACTAACGGTATAAAATAATTTGGCCGGCATAGCGATTACAGCCTCAATCAAATCATTTTTAATCATTTGTTCGCGTATTCTTCCCTCACTGCCACCACGAAATAAAACACCATGTGGTGCTACCACCCCAGCACGACCGTTAGAATTTAGCGATTTTATTATGTGTAAAATAAAAGCATAATCCGCATTGCTCACTGGAGGCATATCATAGCCTTCTAAACGACCGAATTTATTTGTCGCAAATGATTCATATGCCCATTCCTTTATGGAGTAGGGAAAATTTGTTACGCAAATATCAAATTTTTTTATAGTGCCAAATTCATCCAAAAACTGTGGATTTGATAAAGTGTCGCCACGACGAATATCCGCACTATCCAAACCGTGCAAAAACATGTTTATTTTTGCGATTGCAAAAGTGCTCAAATTTATTTCTTGACCGTACAAATAAAGCGTCTTGGCAATTTTCTCACCAGCTTTATTTTTTAAATAATCATAGGCCTCAAGCAAAAATCCTGCCGAACCAGCACACGGATCATAAATATGATCTTTTTCGTGCGGTTTTAAAATATTTACAATCACACGTTCAATTTCCCTTGGACTGTAAAATTCTCCACCTTTTTGTCCTGCTCCGGCCGCAAATTGCTTTATAAGATATTCGTACGCATCTCCAAGCAAATCGGAACTAATATAATTGCTGCCAAAATTGTACTGCGAAAAATGATTGACCAGATGTTGTAAAATATCGTTTGGAAATTTATCTTTATTGGCAAAATCCAAATCATCAAAAATTTTATCTAATTTGGGATTATTGGCATTTGTGAGTTTATCAAAAATTTCATTTAATTTTTTTCCGATGTTTTCCGCTTGTTCAGCAATCACTTGCCAGCGACAATCTTTTGGAACTTGAAAACGATGATTATAATCAGCCGACGCTAAGTTTTTATCATTAAATTTTTCAATTATTATGTTATACTCCTCATCCCAAATATCACTAATGCGTTTATAAAACAACAAACCAAAAATATATTTTTTAAAATCTCCGCTCTCTATTTTACCACGCAAAATATCAGCACTTTTCCAAAGGAATTTTTCCAGCTGAGGCAACGTAAGTTGACTGCCCATTTTGTGCATTATTGCCTCTACATCTGCCGGTCGATAACGACGATCTTGGCGCTTACCGACACGCAAAGGTACTAAAATGCCGTCCTTTTCCCAATTACGCAATGTATCGGGGTGAACGGCAAACATTTCGGATACTTCCTTTATGGAAAGGAATTTTGAATTATCTTCTTTAGTATCTTTATTCATATAAATGTAGTTAATAACTGTAATTACAGAATATCACAGTATTCATATTTAGTCAATTTATCTATTTATTAGCTAAAATAAGCCTAAATATGAGTGACAAGCGTTTACTACCATAACATAGGTTTTCATATGTTACATATAACAAACCTATACAAGCATAAACAACGAGTGTTTATTCGAGTATTCTAAAACTCGATTAAATAAAAGATCCAGCCCTTTCGGAGCTGGATCCGCTACAAGTATTTTAACTACACCCGGTGGTGCTTCCGCAATTCAGACATTTATAACAGCTACCACTGCGAATCGTGATATGTCCACAAGTTGGACAAGGTGGCGCATCACCCATCATTCCAGATAACATTTGATCAGAACCGGTAGAAGCGACTACTTCTGCTTTTTTCTCTAATTTTGTTAATGTAGATGGAACTTCTTCTTCGCAGATTTCGTCTTCTTCATCCAAATCTTCTTGCAAAGACAGTTTTTCTTTTTCTACTTCGTCGACAGATTCATCAAAGCTCATTGTTTTTTGACCACGAGCTTCAGCCAATAATCTTTCCAATTGTTGAACACGATTTTTTTGAATTCCTGTTGGTTTTACTTGAACAAAATCAGTGCGACCAAGATATTCCATTCCCAACACTCGGAAAACAAAATCTACAATTGAAGTACAAGAGCGAACATTCGGATGATCTGTCATGCCGGCTGGTTCAAATCTTGTGAAAGTAAATTTATCAACATACTCTTCCAAAGGAATGCCGTATTGCAAACCGGTAGAAATAGAAATGGCAAATAAATTTAACATACTTCTAAACGCCGCTCCCTCGCGATACATATCAATGAATACTTCTCCAAGACGACCGTCTGGATATTCCCCAGTGCGGAGAAATATTTTCTGTCCAGCTACTTTCGCTTTGATAGTAAGACCACTACGCTTGTATGGCATTCTGCGTTGTTCTCCATGTATATAAATCTTTGTACCTTGAGTGCTACCATCATGCGCATAAGTCATTTGAGCTTGATCAACACCAACAAGCTGATTTACTACTGTCTGTTCTTGATTTGAAAGTGAAAATGTTTTTACAATTTTTTCAACAGTTTTTTCTTCTGTTTTTATTTCGGATTTCAATTCAATTTTTTCTTCCAATTTAATTTCTACTACATCCTCAACTTTTTTCTCATCTTTTGTTTCAGATTTACTAGCCAAAGGTTGAGACATCTTACAACCATCACGATAAATTGCATTGGCTTTTAATCCCAATTTCCAAGAAGCCATGTAGGCAATCTTCACATCTTCCAACGTTGCCTCATTTGGCATGTTGATAGTTTTGGAAATTGCTCCAGATAAGAATGGTTGAACCGCGGCCATCATTCGAATATGACCCAAATAATGAATAAAGCGTTTTCCTTTTTTACCATTTTTATTGGCGGTATCAAATACTTTGTAATGTTCAATTTTCAAATATGGGGCACCTTCGATGGCCATTGCACCACAAACATATTCGTTGGCTTTTTCAATTTCGTCATCAGTAAATCCAAGTGCTTTGAGGAAGTTAAAATTAACATCCAAAAATTGTTCACTGGAAAAACCTAAGCGTTTGAGAGTTTCTTCACCCAATGTCCAAGAATTAAGAACAAATTTTAATTCAAATGCACCAGCCAATGATTTTTCAATTTTGTCCAACTCTTCCTGAGTCAAACCTTTTTCCATCAAACTTTCTTGATTAATAACTGGAGAACCAACCAAGGTGGCGCGCCCTTTGAGATAATCAACAATTTCAATAACTTCATTTTCTTTGTAACCCAAAGTTTTCAATGCTACTGGTACTGATTCGTTTACAATTTTAAAATATCCACCACCAGCTAATTTTTTGAATTTCACCAAAGCGAAATCTGGTTCAACACCGGTAGTCGCACAATCCATGAGCAAGCCGATTGTACCAGTAGGTGCGAGCAATGTGGTTTGAGCATTTCGGAAACCATATTTTTCACCCATCTCCAAAGTGCGGTTCCAACTCTCACGAGCGGCCGCAAGCAAATAGGCTGGAGCAAATTGTGGATCAATGCCCACAGGTTTTACTGCCAAATCTTCGTATTCATCTTCATGAGCATTAAATACGGCACGGCGATGATTGCGCATAACACGCAACATGTTTTCTTTATTTTCATTATATTTATTGAAGGTACCAAGATAACTTGCCATTTCAGCCGAAGTAGAATAAGACTCAGCGGTCATCAAAGCAGTTACAGTTCCAGCAAAAGCCAAAGCCTCTGGAGAATCATACGCCACACCAGCTGTCATCAATAGACTACCGATATTTGCATAACCCAAACCTAATGTTCTAAAATCATAACTATTTTGAGCAATTTCCGCACTTGGGAATTGAGCCATCAAAATACTTATTTCCAATACCATTGTCCAAACGCGCGTAGTATATTTGAAACCTTCAACATCAAAGGTAGAAGTTTCTGGGTCGTAATAATGAGCTAAATTTATAGAAGCCAAGTTGCAAGCGGTATCATCCAAGAACATGTATTCACTACATGGATTGGAAGCGTTGATACGGCCGGATTTGATACAAGTATGCCAATCGTTGATAGTGGTATCAAATTGCAAACCTGGATCGGCACAGCGCCAAGCGGCATAAGCAATTTTTTCCCAAAGATCACGAGCTTTTAATTTTTTGCAAGAACGTCCGTCTGTGCGCCAGCGCAAATCCCAACCGTTGTCCTTGACCATCGCTTCCATGAAATCATGGGTAATGCGTACAGAGTTGTTGGAATTCTGACCGGAAATTGTTAAATAAGCTTCGCCTTCATAACCACCTTCATAGCCAGCGGCGATCAAAGCGGCTACTTTATCTTCTTCTTTTACTTTCCAACCAACAAATTCTTCAATATCTGGATGATCAATATTTAAAACACACATTTTAGCGGCGCGACGAGTAGTACCACCGGATTTGATAGCGCCAGCGGCACGATCACCAATTTTCAACCAACTCATCAAACCAGAAGATTGTCCGCCACCAGAAAGTTTTTCACCAAAACCACGGAGACTGGAAAAATTGGTACCAGTTCCACTACCATATTTAAATAAACGAGCTTCACGTACCCACAAATCCATAATACCGCCTTCATTTACCAAATCATCTTTTACTGATTGGATAAAACAAGCGTGTGGTTGAGGATGAGAATAAGAATCAGTAGCGCGAGTCAAAGTACCAGTATCTGGATCAACATAGTGATGACCTTGAGCTGGACCATTGATGCCATATGCCCAATATAAACCAGTATTAAACCATTGTGGTGAATTTGGAGCCACCATTTGATTGATTATCATGTAGACCAACTCTTCATAATATATTTGAGCATCTTTGGCACTAGCAAAATAACCATATTTTTCTCCCCAATATCTCCAAGTACCAGCCAAACGATGAGCCACTTGCTTCACACTTTTTTCTGGGCCCAAAATTGGAGTGCCGTCCATATTCAATCTGGATAGGCCATTCTCATCGTATTGAGGCACACCAGCTTTACGGAAATATTTTTGTGCTAAAATATCTGTTGCTACCTGAGACCACTGTTTTGGCACTTCAACATCATTCATTTCAAAAATAAGTTTGCCACTTGGTTCGCGAATAACAGAAGGGCGAATCACATAAGTAAACATATCAAAAGGACTCACACCTTCTTTGGTATAATGGCGAGCAAAACGCATCGCGCCTTCTGGATATAAAAAGTCTTTATCAAGTTTAAAAGTTTTTGTTGCAACAGCAGTCTGCATAAAAAATATAATTATAATTTAATATACAGATAATACTACCAATAGTGCTAAAATCTA
>Ga0208373_1001128_pt1 | contig 37839 bp, 40 predicted proteins | sample RifOxyC2_FD_184036 | JGI IMG/M metagenome (GOLD analysis project Ga0208373, IMG submission 184036) | Soil microbial communities from Rifle, Colorado - Rifle Oxygen_injection C2 (SPAdes) | ecosystem: Environmental > Terrestrial > Deep subsurface > Rock core/Sediment | place: Rifle, Colorado...
TGGGGTCACACCTGTTCCCATCCCGAACACAGAAGTTAAGCCCAGTTGTGCCGATGATAGCGGCAACGCGAAAGTAGGTAGCCGCCAGGACAATGTCTCTTTTTTTGTACTCAAAAAAGCCCCGGCCTGCCCGCCGAAGAGGCGGGAGGGGCGAAATGATAGTAGCCAGGGCTTTTAAGCCCTGGGAAGTGGCACATATTTTATCTCCCCCTCTCCTCGTAGGAGAGGGGTCAGGGGTGAGGTCTCAGCGGTCGAGTGATTTATTATTGTGCTTTTATAACATGTGATAATCTGCAAGTCCCGTTAAGACCTCATCCTCTTTCCTTCTCCTACGAGGAGAAGGATGAACCACGTGACCGACCACAAAACAAACGGCACGCTTAAAATCTGCCCCATTGTTAGGCCAAGAGAAGTTTGATAATCAGCTTTGAGAAATTCAATAAGAAAACGAGATGAGAAATAGAGGAGAAAAAATAAATTGGTGAGAAAGAGTGGGGGTAGTTTGTGACCGTATTTTTTCCAAATAACAAATAACAAATAACAAATAACAAGAGCGACGAGTGCTTCATAGAGCTGTGATGGGTGGCGAAAAACGGGCGAGGCCTCGTAAAGCGGAAATTTGACACCCCATGGCAAGTTGGTCGCTTTGCCAACAATTTCTGAGTTAAAAAAATTTCCAATTCGTATAAACGTGGCGAGCAGAGGTATGGGGATGATGAGTATGTCGGCGATCCTCTTCCAATTCCCCTCTCCTTTTGAAGGAGAGGGGGCAGGTGTGGGGTGGTATCGAACAAAAATAAAAAAAGTAATCAGCAGGCCGAGTGTCATGCCATGGCTAGACAACCCACCGTGGTTGATAAAAATAATCTCCAGCGGATGAGAAAAATAAAAAGCCGGCTCGTAAAACAACACTTCGCCCAGCCGGGCGCCAACCAGTCCGCCAACAATCAACCAAATACACAAATCAATCGCGTTTTGTGGTTTTAAGTTGTTTTGTTTGAAGAGTCTCACGATAATTACAACAGATAGCAAAACTCCGAGGGCAAGAAAAAGACCATACCATCTGATTGTGAGTGGGCCGAGAGAGAGTAGGATTGGTGAGAGGGTGTTGGTCACAGAAATTTTTTATTTAGTTAACTGGCGTTGATTGAACCCAAATTGACTCCCAAATTCCACACATTGTCTTACTAAATCCCGCGCTGGTAACTGAAAAACCAAACATCTCTGGCAAAAAATTTATCACAATCACAACATCATCTACAACACTAATCATGGTATTGCTATTTTCTCTCATTTCTTTTGGCGCGAGGCGTGTGTCTCGGAGTAGTGTTGTGTTATCAAGTAAGCTTTTATCTTTCGGCATGTCTTGCCAAATGCTTTTTGTCTGTATTCCTCTTTTTGCGCGTTCTTGCAAAAAATGTTTGATATATTGATTATCAGAAGATTCCATTAACTTAAATGGCGCGCCAATGGTGTAAATTATTTTTGAGCGTGATTGTAGTATTTTTTCCACCAAATTTTTTAGACCATCCAAACCATGAAAGTATTCTATATAAGGTGTGTGTTCGTTTGCTTCACTTGCTTTTGGAAAGAAAGGTAAAGCTTTTTCAAATTCATTTTTTACATTTTCAATTTCCGCTTTTTTTCTATCTAAAATTATCATCAGCTGTTCAACCGGCTGAGCTTTGAATTTTTCTACTTTTGAACCGACTGTGGAAATTAGGCCCTTTTCTGAAAGTGTTTGTAGAGTGTGATAAACAGTCGGGCGTTTTATCCCAGATAATTTGGCGATCTCACTGGCAGTGGAGTATTCTTGTCGCAAGGCCTTTAAATAAACAATACTTTCTGTTTCCGAGAGGCCGAATGATTGGAGGAGTTTGGTAATATCCATATAATTTGTATTGTACACGTAAATTCAATATTTGTCAATAGATGTTGACAAATGTATTTTTCGGCTTACATATTGTGCTTATTTTTGCTTAATTTTAGTATTCATAAACAATGGACATTTTCCATATTTAAAGTTAGACTATTATTCGTAGTTCTTTACAAGGAGGCTTAAGATGGGAAAGTCAATGTTCCGTATGTGTGAGGTGGATTGTCCGCACGATAATAGTGTTTTACCTCACGGCATAATTGTCACGCAAGGCGATTATATTCGTCTGAATGACTCACCACCTTTCTATTCTCAAGTTGCTGGACTGGAAACTCTCGAAGGAGGGATTGGGCTTGGTCGTGTACTGGTAGAAGATAGGGTGGAAACGGCGAAGGCTATTCAAGCATCAGTTTTACCCAAACTCGAAGTTGAAGCCGATGTTGATGTAAGCGAGGCGCAGTTAGTGAAACAGTGCGCGGCCTTTGCTGTTTTGGCCATGTTCGGAGGCGGAATTGATGCACACACACAAAAGTGCATGCAAGAAAAAAGCGACGCACTCGTGCGTCGTAGGGAGGAGATCCGTTCGAGGAACGGTAGGTAGTTCCGGTCTTCCGTTCCAAAAGGAGGATTTTCCCCCGACTGACCTCGACACACGAGTCATCAGTCGGGGCAGTCACAAAAACGGTCTCTCGCAGGCCGTTTTTTTGTATTAAGATTCATTTAAACTCCAGGAGTTTCAAAAACTCCCGGAGTATTGTTTTTACAAAAGTTTGCGGTGTTTTCTACGCGCAGAGTTCGACAAAAAACTCCGGGAGGTTTGGCCGCGCCTCCCGGAGTTTAAGTCTTGCTTAGTATCAATCTTCAAGCGTTAAACTCTCTAACTTTTTTTGCAATTTATCTTGGCCGATAAAGTCCACCCATTCACCATACTCGCGTGGCGAGGCAAAGTACGACAAAATTAAATCTTTTTCGGGTAGTTTTCCATTTCTTAAACCAACATAATCTAAGAAACTTGACCACTGCCACTGGCGTAAATTTTGTACTATGCCAGATGATTTTGGGTTGGCATGAATATAGGCGGATAAATAAAGAAATTGGTTTTCTTGTATAATCGGTTTGGCTTTGTATCTGCCCTGGAATGCGTGGCCGATAAGTCCGTGGTTTTCTTGCAAATATTTAGCATAAAGCATTTGGATTCTTTTCATGAATTCAATTGGCCGTGAATTCTCGTCGGTGTGAATGAAAAGGTGAAAATGATTTGGCATCAGACAGTAACAGACGATGTTTACACAACAAACTCGGCGATTGTAATTTAAGATATTTATAAAAAATCCATAGTCATTTGGATTATGGAATATGTCGTTTTTATTATTACCACGATTATACAGATGATAGTATCCGGGTTCAAAGTTGATAGAACGGCGGGGCATATTTGTTTAAGATTCGTTTAAACTCCGGGAGATTGCGGACAAATCTCCCGGAGTATTATGTTGCGTTTGCGGTGTTTATAAGATAGTTATTTTTAATTCAAGCATTTAAACTCCGGGAGCTCGGCGAAAGCTCCCGGAGTTTTTTGTCCACGCTGTCCGGTCTTTTCAATACTCCGGGAGTTTTGGTTAATATTATTCTATCCAGAATCTGGCGGATCATAACTTTTTAACCATTCATAGGTCCGTTCTTGCACGCTTGTGGTTGTGTATGGCTGGTCAGAATGTTCATGGCCTCTCAAGCTTGCCGTTTCAACCTCTGTCTTGGTGAGCAGATCGACACCAGCTTCTTTGATTTGACGGAACCAACTCATGGCCCTACGTGTAGCATCTTGCTCTATCAATCTAAGTGGCAGGCAAAGAATTTCGGCAATTTGGTATTTCTTCACCGTATCTTTAATTTTGGCAGCAACCGATTTCTGTGCTCTCTCTATTTTTGCCTCCTCAGTTTCAATTGCAGACATCTTTTTTTCTATTGCGTCCCGTTGTTCAAGAAGGGTGTGTACGTTGTCCTGGTCGCTTTCGGGGGTCAAACCAGATAATTCCCTACAAATTTTTTGGTACTCGGCGTTTAATTTTTGGTATTTATCTGAGTTGTGTATAGTTTGTTGGTCTATTGGTTTTATTTCGTCATCAAATACATTTTCTAACCAACGTAGAACTTCTGTCGGGATTTTTTCAACCATTGTCTTTCCCGTTGGTATAAGTTTGGCGATCTCATTTAGTCGTGCAATTAATTCGGCATTTGGGTAGAGTAGCCACGATGGTAATTCTTCCGATTTGATTGCAATGTGGTCTAAGTTTTGAAATTTCTTTTCTGAAATTTGGTCCCCGTGACCCAGTTCGTGGAAAAGCACAGCCAGGTTTATTTGATTACGCGGTGCGGGTGCGTTAACATGTCCGGCGAGGAATGAGTGTATGCCCTGTTCGTCTAGTATTGCTATTGGGAAATTGCGTGGGTTTGCAATAGCCAACACGTCTATGTTTTTTTTCTGGCCGGACTCATCAATTGCCTCTAATTTTAAAGATTTTAGCATCGGACGTGCGGTCGTTTCTTTACTATCGGCGCTTTCTTCTGGTACAATTTCAAATTTAGCGACGCAAACAACATCACCTTTTTCATCTTTATATTCACACTCAAACTTGCCGAATTTTTGCTCTTGTTGTCTTTCTACGCCGCCGTGTTCTGTGTTTTCCATAATTTTTATATCAACCTATCTCTATTTATCTCAATGTATTTTTATCTCTCGCCATTTTTCTTAAAGGGATCCTTCGATTCGTCCTCACGCGAGTTCGGACTCACTCAGGATGACAATGTGATTGTCACCGGACAATGATCCGACCCTGTCACTTTATCCAAAATCTCCGCTTGTTTTAGCTGTTTTTTAAGTTTATCAGAAATACAGAAATAGTCAATCCGCCAGCCAATATTGCGTCGGCGCGCGCCAAAGCGATAAGACCACCAAGAATATTGGATTTTTTTGGGATATAATTCGCGAAAAGTATCTACAAATCCGGCGTTGAGAAATTTAGTCATCCATTTTCGTTCTAGCGGATGAAAACCCGGGTTGCCATCATTCTCTTTTGGATTAGTCAAATCAATTTCTTCATGCGCCACATTTAGATCTCCCGTGAGTATGACAGGTTTGCTTTTTTCAAGTTTTTTAAGATGAGACAAAAGCGCTTCATCAAAATCTAATTTAAAATCAAGTCGCGATAAATCATGGCGAGTGTTTGGAAAATATGTGTTCACTAAATAAAATTTATCAAACTCAGCGGTTTGCACTCGGCCTTCTGTGTCGTATTCTGGCTTATCAAGTCCGTTGGTGACAGTTGGTTGCGCTAATTTTTCACTAACTAAAATCGCGGTGCCGGCATAACCTGGTTTTTGCGCCGAATTCCAGTATTCTGTATAATTTTGAAAATCAAACGTCTCTTTATCTCTTGCCGAGTCGCTAATTTTTACTTCTTGCAAACACAAAATATCAGGCCTTTCTGTCTTCAAAAAATCAACAAAGCCGTTCTTCACCGCGGCGCGGATGCCGTTGACATTCCATGAGATTAATTTCATATGCTAATACTATACCAGGTTTTAAAAGATTTATCCACACCCCTTGTTGTTGCCAAACCCATGGTAGTTGTGGTATATTTTTATAAATATTTATCCGCCGATGAGGCGGAAAAAAATAACACAAAATTTTATGTCGGAGGACAAATTTGATAAAACAAAAGATACGGTCTTGGCGCATATTCAGAATTTGTTTGAAGAAATGGAACAAGAAATGGCGGTGTCGCATCAGGAAAAATACGCGCTTTTAGAAGATTCTTTTGAAAACGCGTCTGACACGGAAGAGTTGAGGGTGGCGTTTGAGCAGTGGTTTTCTGAACATGCCAATGATTTAAGCTTGGACTACGGTGATGCCGACGAACTTTGGGCCGAGGCAATGGGTGAGGATATTGGAAGCAAGGACGATGACGAGAAGGTTGGTTTGGGTGGCGTTGAAAAAGAGTTGGGGGAAGAAGAGGATTTTTGATAAATATCTAATGTCTAATTTCTAATGTCTAAATACGGCCTGGCGGCCGTTTTTTCGTCATTGCGAGGAGGCCTTTGCCGACGAAGCAATCTGCCGTCAACACTTGAAACCCGCCTTTCCCTATGATATATTATATTCACTATGAACAAGCAAAAAGCAAACGCGTTGGTACTTCAGTCGGGTGGGCCTACAGCGGTGATAAACCAGACATTGGTTGGTGTTGTTTTGGAATTAAGAAAGAATAAGCAGGTGTCTAAAATTTATGGCGCCAGACACGGGATTGCCGGCATTTTGAAGCAAGATTTAGTTGATTTGACTGACTACCCAGCGGATAAGCTGGAATTGATTGCCAAAACACCAGGCTCAGCTCTTGGTTCCACGCGCGACAAAGCGGATGATGAGTATTGCAAAAAGATATTCGCGGTTTTAAAAACTCGCGATATTGAATTTTTGTTTTGGATTGGTGGTAATGATGGCGCGTCAAATTGCGGAATTATTAACGCGGCCGCGAAAGCGGAAAATTATGAATTGCATGTTATTCATGTTCCAAAAACAATTGATAATGATTTGTTAGTAACTGATCATTGTCCCGGATTTGGTTCTGCCGCGAAGTTTGTCGCGAGCGCGTTCTCCGGAGTTAATTTAGACAATGCTTCGCTCCCAGGCGTGTATATTGGTGTAGTAATGGGCAGGCACGCGGGATTTTTGACTGCTTCGTCAATCTTAGCAAAAAAATATCCTGACGACGGTCCGCATTTGATCTATTTGCCGGAGAAACCATTTAACATTATTCGCTTTGTTGAAGACGTAAAAAATGTTTATGAGAAATATGGTAGATGTATAGTGGCTGTATCCGAAGGTGTTGCTGACGAAGATGGCGTGCCGATTGCAATTAAACTTTCCAAACAAATTGAGCGCGACGCGCATGGCAATGTGCAGTTGTCAGGCAGTGGAATGCTGGGTGATTTGTTGGCCGATGAAATAAGAGCCAAGGCCGGAATTAAACGTGTTAGAGCAGATACACTTGGTTACTTGCAACGCTCATTTCTTGGTTGTGTAAGTGAGACCGACTCAAAAGAAGCGCGCGAGGTTGGCGTGCAGGCAGTCAAATTCGCCATGAGCGGGGATGTTGATGGGTCGGTTGTGATGAAAAGAACTGGCGATTATAAGATAAGTTATGAGTTGGTTGATTTATTGCGAGTTGCCGGCGGGACAAAGGCGATGCCGGATGAGTTTATTGATGGAACGAATGGGGTGACGGATGCTTTCATAAACTACGTTAAACTATTGGTTGGTGAATTACCGCCGATCTATCGCCTTTAGTTGTCATTCCAAGCGCGGTGATTTTTCACCCCTTCTCCTCGTAGGAGAAGGGTCAGGGATGAGGTCTCAACGGCGCTTGCAGATTAAGAAAGTCTCGACAAGACCTCACCCTTACTCCCTCTCCTACGAGGAGAGGGAAAAATAACTTTTACTAAAATTAATTTTATATTATGACCGAATTAAATAAAATAGCAAAACAGATGGTTGCGTCTCACAAGGGAATTTTGGCCGCAGACGAAAGCACACCAACAATTGGCAAGCGACTCGCAAAAATTAACGTGGAAAATGTGGAAGAAAATCGCAAAGCTTATCGCGAATTGCTTTTCACCGCGCCAAACATGGGCGAGTATATCAGTGGCGTAATATTATATGATGAGACAATTCGCCAGCGCGCCAGTGATGGTCATACTTTTGTTACTGTTTTAGAGAAACAGGGTGTTTTGCCGGGTATTAAAGTTGACGAAGGCACAGAAGCCATCGCCGAGTCGTCAAATGAAGTTGTGACAAAGGGTTTGGAAGGGCTGCCAAAGCGACTCCCGGAGTACGTGAATATGGGCGCGAAGTTTTGCAAGTGGCGCGCGGTGATAAAAATCGGCGATGGGATTCCAACTGACAACTGCATTCAAATTAACGCGGAACGCTTGGCCAAGTACGCGAAATTGTGTCAAGAAAGTAATTTAGCGCCGATTGTAGAGCCCGAGGTTTTGATGGATGGAAGCCACACAATTGAAAAATGCTACGAAGTTACAAAAAAGACACTTACAGTAGTTTTTGAAGAATTGAAAAAAGCCGGAGTCGCGCTTGATGGCATGGTATTAAAACCAAATATGGTTTTGTCTGGAACTGAGTGCGAGAAACAAGCATCGGCAAAAGAGGTCGCGGAATTGACAGTTAAATGTCTAAAAGAAACCGTGCCAGCGGAAATGCCGGGAATTGTCTTTTTGTCCGGCGGGCAGAGTGAAGAGTTTGCTTGCGAGACGCTTAATGAGATAAATAAATTGTCAGCCGGTTGCCCATGGCAGTTATCATTTTCCTATGGACGGGCGTTGCAGGCATCTACATTGAAGGCGTGGGGTGGTAATCCATCTAATGTCGCAGAAGCACAAACTGTGTTTTTAGAAAGATGCAAGCAAACAAGCCTTGCGAGGGACGGACAATTGTCATCTCGAACCCAAAATGGGTGAGAGATCTTTCCGTCTGAGTATAAACTTTAATAAAATAAATTTTGTTTTTCTGAGTAGAGACAAAGAACAGAAAGATTCCTCACCCCGACTGCGGTCGTGGGTTCGGAATGACATACTGATGATATGCTCATAAAAAAATTCAATAATTGTAAAGAAATCATTGCTGGCGACAACTGTATTTTGCGGGAGTTTTTGAATGTTGAGCACGGCGACAAAGTGGAATGCCGTTATAGTTTAGCTTGGGCCAAGATGCCGGTCACTAAGGCCACATGGAAACACGCGATGAAGACGACCGAAGTTTATTTTATTTTGAAAGGCAAAGGGAAGATGCATATTAACGATGAAGTGGAAGAAATCGGTGTACATGACATGATTTATATTCCGCCAAACGCAGTCCAGTACATTGAAAATACGGGCGATGAGGAATTGGAATTTATTTGCATCGTTGATCCGGCATGGAGAGCGGAGGATGAAGTGGTAGGGTGAGGTCTGGTTTTGGTTCACCCCTTCTCCTCGTAGGAGAAGGGTCAGGGATGAGGTCTAAGCGGGATTTGCCAGTTATCACACGCTAAAAACACAATAATATATTACTCGACCGTTAAGACCTCACCCTCGCTCCCTCTCCTACGAGGAGAGGGAAAATTGTCCCCCCCCCAAAAAACCCACGACTCCAAAAATCAAAAAACATCCGCCGAAGAGGCGGATGTTTTTATTTTCGTCTTGCCACCTCCGCAAGGGTAAATTATTTTACCGTTACGGAGGGTCGGTGGCGAGACTGGATTGAGGGTCCAGTGAAACTGTGCAGAATGCACATCACCGAGCCCATAGACGGATGAGGTTGGTGGGTGTGGACTCGGCCATTGTCACATATCTGCGGGATCCAACATCTCAATGGCCTTGAGTAATGCCGCATCCACATTTGACTGGATCTTGTTGCGCCATGCGCGAAGTCGTTTGGCAACATCGGACTTGTGGGTGTTCTCCGCGCATCCGATGGCGGCTGCCATAACTGCCAGGATGGCAATTGGAATCACCAGCGACAACAGCCCAACCTTGTCCAGTACAGTCTCTCGAGGTGGCCAGTCAGTCTTCTTAGGTTTTGGATTCATCATCTCCTCCTTTACGGGTGTAAATCAGTTATATATAATTTTTGGTTAATTGTCAATCTGTGTAATCTGTGTATAAAATCCGCAGTAATTATCCACAGGCACTGTCGGAAATAATTTGACAGTTATTTGTATTTATGCTATGCTTAAATTAGCCAAAATATGTATAATGAACTATTAAACAAGCTGGGTTTTTCTGACAAGTCAGCTAAATTGTATCTGGCCCTGCTTCAGCTTGGCCCGAGCTCGGTGCGCAAGTTAGCGGAATTTTGCGAGTTGAATCGAGGGACAACTTATGATACCCTTAAATGGTTGCAAGAAAGGGGTGTGGTGACTTTTTATCAAAAGCAGACTAAACAGTATTTTGTAGCCGAAAATCCAGAAAAATTGCTTAATTTAGCTAAAAACCAAGAAGAAGAGCTCAAAGAAGCTCAAAAACGCATCAGTAAGGCAATACCGGAGCTCCAGGCATTATATAACAAAGGCGGGGAACGACCTGTGGCCCGTTATTATGAAAAAGACGAGATTAGCAAAATTTTGCAAGACGTTTTGGACACTTGTGAAGAGACCGGCGAAATGGTGTACCGAATTTATTCAGCCGAAGGCATTCGCGAGTACCTTTATGATAGTTTTGACACATTTAGCGATGTAAGAATCGCTAAAGGGATTGCGGTAAAAGTGATTGCCATGGGCAAAGGTGGTGAGTTGCGCGGTTTAGATGAGAGAAAATGGTTGAAGGTGACCAGAGACCCCCACCTGACCTCCCCCTACAAGGGGGAGGAATATATAAATAATACATACATTATTTATATCCCTGGCAAAACGGCGTATGTGTCGCTGAACGCGAAAAAAGAACCGATTGGCGTGGTAATAGAAAACGATGGGGTATTTGAAACACAGAAAATAATTTTTGATAATTTATGGAAAACATTATGAGTGGAGTAACAGACGTGGTGTATGATTTGGATAATACACTAATTGACGCAGAAAGAGTCAAGTGGTTTTTTCGTCAATTGGCGAAACGTCACGGTCTTACCGAAGAAGAAGCAAGAGGAATTTATAGACAGGCGCGAAATGAAGAAGATGGTAAAATTGCCATAACTGATGAAAGATTTTTACAATTTTTGAGACAAGAGCTTGTGGAGCTTGGAAAAGAATTAGACACTGATATTGTCGAAGATGTTTTTTCTAAAATCAAAAAAGAAAAGGAGAAACTTTTACTTCCTGGAGCGGTTGATCTAATTAAATTTTGTGGAAAGCGCGAAATTAGAAATCACTTGTTAAGTTTGGGTGTTGAAGAGTGGCAGAAAAAAAAGATTGGCTGGGTTGGTTTGGATGAATTTTTTAATGATGAAAACACGGTTTTCACAATTGAAGAGAACAGTGGCAAAAGTGGGGCATTACGGAAAATTTTTGGAGAGAATTTTAATGGCACTGGCGTGGTTTTATTTAATGACAGAGTGGATGAATCAGCTGAACTTCTAGATGCTTACCCAGAGTTGAAAGTATTTGTGCGCAGAGACATGAACGACACGCGTCATAATGATGCAGTTTGGCAAGAGTTTTCAAGAAAATACGAGGGCAGGGCAGTCGTTGCCACAGATTTAAACATTTTATTAGAAAAGTTTAGAGAATATGTTGAACCAAGAGAAAATCGGGGCGGTGATACTTGCCGCCGGTAAAGGTACGCGACTTAATTGTGCGGACAAACCAAAAGTGATGTTAGAGATTGGCGGTGAGCCGGTTGTTAGTTATATTATTGAGACATTGAAATCAGTCGGATTTAAAAAAGAGCAAATTTGTGTAGTGGTTGGTTTTCAAAAAGAAAAAGTGATGGAATATTTTGGCGACACAGTTAGCTATGCGGTCCAAGATGATCAAAACGGCACAGCGCACGCGGCATATACCGGCATGATTGCGCTACCAAAAGAAATTGAGCAAGTGTTGGTGTTGGGGGGCGATGATAGCGCGTTTTATACTGAAAAAACATTGTTAGATTTTATCAAAAAACATATAGAATCTGGCGCAAAGTTATCTCTGTTGTCCGTAGAACTAGAAAATCCAAGCAGGGTTGGCAGGATAGTGCGTTACCCGGACAAATCAATCGCGATTGTGGAAAAAGAATATTGGACAGAGGTAGAAGAAAAAATTAAAGAAATAAGCACAGGAACTTTTTGCTTTGACCGAGCGTGGTTTGAAAAAATGTATCTGATAATGCCGATGTTGAGAAAATTGGGTGAATATGCCTTGCCTGCGGCATTGGCCGTGGCGCGCGGAGAAGGGGCGAAATATCAAGTGATAAAATTAGAAAATAGCGACGAATGGTTTGGGATAAATACCACGGAGGAGTTAAAAAAAGCAGGTGAGTTGAAAAACAACTTTAGATAGAACACAGATTTCCAGGATCATCAGGATTTGCCAAGATTTTTGATCATGGTTTATCATGGAAATCATGGTAATCCGTGTTCTATAAACGATTTATATGAGCAAAGAAAAACAATTTTTAACAGGCGCGGAAGTGGTGGTGCAGGCGGCGATTGACGCGGGCGCGACGATGATGTTTGGTTACCCGATTACGCCCGGCACAGAGATTTTGTCGCATTGGATAAAAACCGCGCAAGTAAATAAAAATTTAAGATACTTGCAAACTGAAGACGAAATCGCGGCTGGTTTCGCGGTGTGCGGGTCGGTCTTGGCTGGCGAAAAGGCGTTCACAGCCACAGCCGGGCCAGGCACTACTTTGATGCAAGACGCAATGAGTATGGCTGATGGCATGCGTTTGCCTTTTGTCGCGATTGTTGTACAACGTGGCGGGCCAAGTTCTGGCACAGTAATTTATTCCCAGCAAGAAGTTAATTTGGCGATTCATGGTGGCAATGGCGAGGGCTTGCGTTTGGTTTATTCGCCAAGCAATTTGTCAGAGTTGTACGAATACACACGACTAGCTTTTAATAATGCTTGGAAATATAAATTTCCAACCGTGGTTTTATCGGACGGATTTTTGATGAAAACCAGACAAACGGTGGATTTGAATTTTGAGATTGAAAATATTAAATCAGAAGCAACAGTGTCGGAAAATACGCAGAAAAATATTAGAAATATATATAGTTTTGAAGAAGAACTGGGAGAGAAGTTGGCGCAGGATAAAAAAGATTTTGAGAAAATGGCGCACGAAGTTGTAAAGTTTGAAAGTTATAAAGTTGAAAGTTGTGAGACGTTGATTGTGGCCCACGGTATTGTTGCCGGTGCGGCGAAGATGGCGGTTGATGCCCTTCGACTCCACTTCGACAAGCTCAGTGTCGCTCAGGGTAAAATTGGGTTGTTTAGTCCGATTACTTTAAGTCCGTTTCCGAAAGATGAATTGAATAAATTAGCCAGCCAAGTCAAAAAAATATTTGTTGTTGAGTCAAGCATGGGACAGTTGAGGGATTTGGTGATGCAGAATTTGGAAGTTGGTGTCAAAGTTGAAGGACTATATAAACCAGCAGAGGGGATTGAGGCCGAAGAAATTGTGAGCGCGTTATTAGAGTAACTAAACACTAATTTTTAAATATGGACACAGAACAGCGTAGCGGTTCTATCGGAGTAATAACCCCAGATGAAGAATTGATGATTAGAAAGAAAGGGTGGGGAGAACAAGAAATTTTGGGGTGGAGAAAGGAGAAAAAAGAAAAACGGAAAGCAGAAGTTGAACATACCGTTCAGTTGACCGGGCTGGACCATGATTCATTTAATGGGTGGGTTTCATTGTATTATGTTACGGCAGAGGGAATATCCGGTCTTACGCCGCGCCTTACATATGAAGAATATGTGAGGAGCACAAACAAAGATCCAGAACTGATTGAGTTTATTTTGCGTGTGAGTAGGCCGGAGGCAGTTAATGCTTTTGATGATTTGGCAGATGAATTTAATAAAGATTTGGATAGGATCAAAAGAGACAAAGATCTGGTTGCTGTGAAGAATTTTTTTGAAAGAGCGCAACTGTTAATAAAAGGAAAATAATATGTCCAAGGAAGCAAAATTTTGTCCGGGTTGCGGGCACCCAATCGTGCTTAGATTTTTGTACTCTGTTTTAAAAGAAATGGGGTTAGAAAAAAAGGCGGTTTTGGGTTTGGACATTGGTTGTTCGCTTTTGGCCTGGGATTTCTTACCAATCAACACTTTTCAAACTCATCACGGCCGGGTTACTCCCACTATGGTTGGCTTCAAGCGCTCTCAACCAAATTCAGTCAGTATTGGCTACACAGGTGATGGCGGCGCGTATGCGATTGGCATGCAAGGATTGTTTTGGGCCGCTTTGCGCAATGACCCTGTAACAGCGATTGTGGTAAACAACACGATTTATGCCATGACTGGCGGTCAGCTCGCGCCGACAACCATGCCTGGCCAAAAGACCGATACCTCACCGTCAGGAAATGAGCAGGCAACAGTTATGGGCCCAGAATTAGTTCGCTCACTCAACGCCAAAGCGTATGTGGCGCGCGCGGCAGTAAATGATGTTGTTGGTTTGCAATCAGCTCTACGCAAAGCATTTGAAGCGCAACAAGCAGGCAATTTTTCTTTGGTAGAGGTCTTGTCGTTTTGTCCAACTAACTGGCGCACCAAAGGCGTGGAGACGAATGATTTTTTGGAAAATATGAAGAAGGTGTTTAAATTAGGGGAGTTATAATATTCGTCAATATTTGTTAATATTTTTTTAATATTTGACATATATTAGACAGATATTGACAAATATTAACAGATATTAGAATCAATAAATTATGCTTATCAAAATATTATTAAGTGGCGACGGCGGCCAGGGCATCCAACTAATGTCTGATTTGATTTGTCGGTCTGCGATTGAGCAGGGATTTTTTGTCAGTCACATCCCAAACTACGGCTTGGAACAGCGCGGCGGAGTGTCGCTGGCGTTTATTCAAATTTCCGACAGCGAAATTGCGTATCCGAAGTTTTCTAAACCAGATTTGCTTTTGGTGATGTCTCCACAGGCGGAAGAAAGGACGAAACAGTACCAAAATGCAGATTTCAAATTGCAAATTTCAGAATACAAAGAAATTTTAGAAAAAAATAAAGTGCCGGTGCAGAGTTATAATATTTTTTTCTTGGGTTTGATTGCGAAGATGCTGGAAGAAAAGGGCGTGCTAAAACGAGACACCGTGTTTGGGATGTTGGAGAAGAAGTTGTGTGCCAAGCCGGGGTGGGAAGAAAACAAAAGAGCCTTTGAATTAAGTTTATAATTTTTTAATATGAAAAAACCAAAAATTTTGATTTTATTTTGCGGAGGTACTATTTCCATGACCAAAAATAAAGCTGGCGCGTTGGTTGGTCATTATACTGCCGACCAGCTGTTTAAGATTGAACCAAGAGTAAAAGACTTGGCGGATTTGGATGTGGAGGTTGTCACCGATGTTGATAGTACAAACATGGATCGAGGACAGTGGGAAAAGTTGGTTGATTTGATTGTTAAAAATTATGACAGGTATGATGGGTTTTTAGTAACTTGCGGTACAAATACTATGGCTTACGCCTCTTCCGCCCTGTCTTTTGCCTTGAAAGACATTGGCAAGCCAGTCGTGTTTACTGGAGCGCAAATTCCAGCTGAAGTTATAAACACCGATGCTCACAACAACTTTGTCAATGCTTTGCGGGTGGCAATGATGGATATTGCCGGAGTATTTGTGGTTTTTGGCAGTAAAATAATTCTTGGCTGTCGAGCGAAAAAAGTGAACGAGTCAGAACTCGAAGCATTTGATGTTTTTAATGATACTCCATTTGGCGAAATAATGATTAAGATAAGAATAAATAGAAAAAATTACAATCACCGACACAATAAAAAGTTATTGGCGAAAAATGGGTTTGATGATAATGTGGTTTGTCTGACACTAATACCAGGTCTCAAATCAAAAAATTTAATTAATTTGATTGATAACGAAACAAGGGGTATTATCCTTCGGGCTTTTGGTTCTGGCGACATCCCATATGATTTATTTTCAGCCCTAGAATATGCTCGTAAAAAGAAAGTGTCGGTCTTGGTTACTACTCAATGTCCACGCGGCGCGACTGTGATGGGAATTAACGAGCCAGGCAGGCGAGCGCTGGAATTGGGCGTTATTCAGGTTTTTGACATGAGCATGGAGTCGATGAGTACCAAACTGATGTGGGGCTTAAAACAAGGAATTCCCTATAACAAAATGAAAAAATTTATTCAAACAAATTTTGTTGGTGAAATTAAAGAGTAATTTTAATATTTAAAATTTCCCCTCGGCCTGAGCTCGGGACGAAGGCTAAATTTCTAAATTCAACCCTATGTGTGGAATCGTTGGCTACATTGGCAACAAAGAGGCCTTACCAATTTTGCTCCAGGGCTTGCGCCGTTTGGAGTATCGCGGATATGACAGCGCCGGCATTGTGGTGCTTGATAAAAAAGCGCACCGCGTCAGAGCAGTTGGTAAAATTGACTCACTGGCCGAGAAACTCAAGGGCAAAGAGGTGGCTGGCACAATTGGCATAGCGCATACGCGGTGGGCAACGCATGGCGGAGTAACAGAGGAAAACGCTCATCCGCATTTTGCTTGTGATGAAAAGTTGGTAATTGCCCACAACGGCATTATAGAAAATTATCGCGAGTTAAAAGAGAAGTTATTAAAAAATAAACACAAATTTACATCAGAAACCGACACCGAAGTTTTGGCGCATTTAATTGAAGCGCACTATTATGGCGATTTACGCAAAGCTGTTGAAGTCGCGTTAAAACATGTGCGGGGTACCTATGGTTTGGTGGTAATGCATGCGGATCACCCGGACAAAATTATTGCCGCGCGTTTGGGCAGCCCGCTGGTGGTTGGCATAGGAGAAGATGAGTATTTTATTGCTAGTGATGCGACCCCCATTTTGGCCTACACAAAAAAGGTGTCCTATTTAAATGATGGCGAAGTGGCCGAGATCTCTCGCACTGGTTTTCAAACATATAATTTAAAAGATGAACAAGTTACAAAATGCGTGGAAGAAATAGAGTGGAATGACGAACAGGCGCAAAAGCAGGGTTATCCGCACTTTATGTTAAAAGAGATTTTTGATCAGCCCACTGTTTTGGAAGATGCCATTCGCGGACGTATAAATTTGGAAGATGGCACTGCGCATTTGGGCGGGTTGAATATGTCGGAAGAAAAAATGCGTGGAATAAATCGTATTATTTTAATCGCTTGCGGCACGGCTTCTTACGCGGCAATGGTTGGCAAGTACGCGTTTGAGCGTCTGGCTGGAATCGCCACCGAAGTTGATGTAGCGTCCGAATTTCGTTATCGCGATCCAGTGTTGGATGAACACACATTGGTTTTTGCAATTTCTCAATCCGGTGAGACAATAGACACTCTTGCGGCAGTACGCGAGGCCAAGCGTCGTGGAGCGTTTGTGCGCGGGGTTGTGAATGTGGTTGGTTCCACGATTGCTCGTGAAACTGGCGCGGGCGCATATATCCACGCCGGGCCGGAATTGGCCGTGGCTTCTACCAAGGCCTATACTAATATGGTAGTGATTTTGCTTTTGCACGCTTTGCAATTTGGCCGTCTGCGCCACACTACGCTGGCGACAGGCCAGCGCTTACTTCGGTCGCTTTTGGAAATTCCTGAAAAAATGAACAAAATTTTAGAGCAAAGCGAAACAATCAAAAATCTCGCTGAAAAATATAAAGGTTATAAAAATTTTCTTTATCTTGGCCGTGGCATAAATTTTTCGGTTGCCTTGGAGGGTTCTCATAAACTTAAAGAGATTTCATATATTCACAGCGAGGCCTATCCAGCCGGCGAAATGAAACACGGCGTGAACGCGTTGTTAAGTCCGGATTTTCCCGTCTTCGCGTTGATGACGCAGAATCAGTTGTATGAAAAAATGCGCAGTAATATAGAGGAAGTAAAGGCGCGCAAGAGCAAAGTGTTGTTGATTGCCAATGAAGGCGACGAAAACGCCAAAGAGTTGGCTGATGATGTGATTTACGTCCCGCAGACAATGGAACTTCTTGAGCCATTGTTAAATACTATTCCACTGCAATTGTTTGCGTATCATATGGCGGTGATTTTGGGGAAGGATGTGGATAGGCCAAGAAATTTAGCAAAAAGTGTAACCGTTGAATAATATGAAAGACATACAAAAACAACGAGTGGTAATTATAGGTGGTGGCAACGGAAGCGCCTTTTCCATAAATGCTTTTAAGCCTTGGCGCAAGGATTTCGATATTTCCGCCGTGGTCTCAATGAGTGACTCTGGCGGATCTACCGGCCGATTGCGTCAAGAATTTGATTGTCAGCCTCCTGGAGATGTGATGCGGGCTATTTTAGCTATGTCTATTTACGATTACGACATATTAAGAAATATATTTTTTCGTAATCGTTTTACCGAGGGCAAATTAGAGCGTCACAATCTTGGCAACATGTTTTTGGTGCTGGCCAGTGAATACACAAAAAATTATTTTCAAACTATTGGCGCGTTTGAACAAGCAGTAGAAGCAATTGGTCACGTCTATCCTAACACTTTAGAAAAGAATGATTTGGTGGCGGAGTTGAATAATGGCGAGGTGGTAGTTGGCGAGACATTTATAGATAGACCCAGACATCCGCGCGAATGGAGAATTAAAAAGGTGTGGTTACAGCCAAAAGTGAAAATATTTGATGAGGCGCGAAGTGTGCTGGAATTAGCAGATTATATAATTTTTAGCCCTGGTAGTTTGTATACTAGTGTAATTGCCACAATTTTGCCGGACGGTTTTAAGGACGCGATTGCTGAGTCAAAGGCAAAATTAGTTTATATTTGCGGGCCAGCTTATGAGGTTGATGGCGAAACTGGGCCAATTAAATTGAGCGAGGCAGTTAGTGAATTAGAATCATATTTACCAAGAAAATTGGATTTAGTGGTGTATAATTCACACAAATATAACAAATTAGAAAAAATGTTTTACGATAAAAATCGTTGGGCTTTTAGTGATATGGATTTTTCCAGATTGCCAAAGGAAAAGACATTAGGATTTGATTTTGAAAAAAAAGGCGGCGGGATTTGCTCTGATAAAATTTCTAAAAATATTAAAAAAATATTATATCAATGATATAATCTCATTCATTCGGAAATGTCTTTGTAAACAAATCCATTTCACTCATTCATTTCGATTATGGAAATCAAGACAGAAATAAGACGAGACTCATTCGCTGTTAAGATTACTCTGGAAGATGGTGGAAAAATTTTAGGTTGGGCGTATTTATATGTGATTCTTCAGGACAGGCATAAGGAACCATATGGATTGATGGAAAATGTTTATGTTGAACCAGAGTATCGTAATCGCGGTTTGGGCACTAAATTAGTGGAGCTGTTGGTTGCGGAGGCAAAAAAACATAATTGTTACAAGTTGATTGGTACGAGTAAAAAAATAAAATCCGAAGTTCATGCTTTTTATAAAAAACATGGTTTTGAAGAAATGGGGTTGGAATTTAGAATGGATTTAATTAAAGATTCAAAAGTGTTAACAAAAGATTGATAATTTTATGACCAACTCAACAATTTTGGTTACAAAAAAATCAAAGGATTACGAACTTATTGACAGTGGCGAGGGAGAAAAGCTGGAAAGATTTGGAAAAATTGTGGTAGCCAGGCCTGATCCACAGGCCCTTTGGCGTAAATTAAAGCCAGATTTGTGGAAAAAGGCGGATGCGATATTTCTTCGTGAAGGTCGTGATGGTGGCTGGAGTACAAACGGAAAAGTGCCAGACAATTGGTTTATAGAATTGGGCGGGTTAAAGTTTAAGATTCATTTGTCCGCGTTTAAGCACGTTGGGTTGTTTCCGGAACAAGTGGAGAATTGGGGGTGGATGATGAAATGTCTGACCACCTCACCCCTAACCCCTCTCCTTGGTAAGGAGAGGGGAAAATCACAAGTGTTGAATTTGTTTGGGTATACGGGCGGGGCATCGCTTGCTTGCGCGAAAGCTGGTGCAGAAGTGTGCCATGTGGATGGGTCAAAAGTGGCGATAAATTGGGCCAAGGACAATGTCGAGGCATCGGGTTTGAGTGATAAACCGATTCGGTGGATTTTGGATGACGCGGTTAAATTTGTCACCAGAGAAATCAAACGCGGCCGCAAATATGACGGCATTATTATGGATCCGCCGGCGTTTGGGCATGGGCCTGGTGGGGAGATGTGGAAAATAGAAAAGGACTTTTTGATTTTAATGGATTTATGTTTTCAGGTTTTGTCTGACAAGCCATTATCTTTTCTTATCAATGGCTACGCGTCTGGTTACTCTGCCTTAGCTTATGAAAATAATTTGTTAGAATTAAAAAAGAAATTTGGGGGTGAGATTGAGTCTGGGGAATTGACGATTGAAGAGAGTGGTGGTGCGCGAATATTGCCGTGCGGGATCTTCGCTCGTTGGTCGTCATAATCATGGTAAATCATGGTGATCATGGAAATCAGTGTTCTATTTTATCGTTTTGAACACAGATTACCAAGATTTCCAGGATTAATCAGGATTATGTTAAAAGTACTTTACGAAGACAATCACCTAATCGCTGTTTTTAAGCCCGCGGGAATTTTGGTGCAAGGTGATGAAACAGGTGACAAGTGTTTGATGGATGAGGTAAAGGAATATTTGAAGAAAAAATATAAAAAGCCCGGTAATGTATTTTTGGGTTTACTTCATCGTCTAGATAGACCAGTGTCTGGTATTGTTTTGTTTGCCAAAACCAGCAAAGGTGCGTCGCGATTATCAGATCAATTTAGAAATCACAGTGTGCAAAAGATTTATCAGGCGTTGGTTGAAAAAAAGCCCTTCGGCTCCGCTCAGGGTAAACTAATAAATTATTTAAAAAAAGATGAGAAACAAAATTATACAACCGTTTTTGATATACCGACAGATGGCGCTCTCAAAGCGGAATTAGATTATGAGGTGGTGGGCAAAAATATTTTAAAAATTCATCTCAAAACAGGGCGATCACATCAAATTCGCGCGCAATTGGCGCATATTGGATGCCCAATTGTTGGTGATACTAAATATGGTAGTAAGGTGAAGTACAAAGACGGACAAATAGCGCTTTGCGCGACAAAGTTGAGTTTTGAGACGGCAACTACCAAGGAAAGAATAGATTTGAAAACAGATTTACCATTTTGATTATGGTAGAAAATGCTTTAGAAAAACTATCTGATCGTCGTCAAAATAATTTTAATCTAATACGTCTTTTGGCTGCCATTGGCGTCATTATTACACACTCATACGCTGTGCTTGGCCAACCAGAAAGTGATTTACTAGCCAAAGCCACAAACGGTATTCTTTCGTTTAGTCGGTTGGGTGTTTATGTATTTTTTATTATTAGCGGTTTTTTGATTGCGCAGAGTTTGGAAAGAAGTAAAACAATCGTGTCTTTTTATTGGAAGAGATTTTTAAGAATTTTTCCAGCTTTGGTTGTCGCAATCGTTGTGACGGTGTTTGTGTTGGGATCAATAATGACGACGCTATCATTAAGTGATTATTTTAAAAATCCTGGTACATATCGTTATTTGGGTGGTATGACTTTGTACCGCATAACATATAAACTGCCGGGAGTGTTCGCCGACAATCTTCGTCCGAACACAGTTAACGGGTCGCTTTGGACATTGCCCTATGAGTGGACGTGCTATGTGGTGCTTAGTTTTTTTGTATTTTTAATCAAAAAAAAGAAAAAAGCAGTTTTTTTGCTGTTTTTCTTCCTGGTTTTAATCGTCCGTATTACGTGGGGCGATCATTTATCAGATAAAATTATACCAATTCTTTATTTAAATGCTCTTCACATGATTAATTACAGCCTATTTTTCTTTTCCGGAGTTTTGTCTTTTGTGTTCAAAGATCATCTGCGTTTTTCACCGTGGTATGCCTTGATTGGTGTTGTGATAATTTACTTGGGGTCGAGAAGCTTTTGGGGCATCTATGCGCTTTATTGCATTTTAGCTTACCTGGTATTATATTTGGCCATAGTAAGAATGCCACTAAAGAAATTTTTTTTGGAGAGAGACTATTCTTACGGAATGTATATTTTTGTGTTTCCAATTCAGCAGGTGTTATCTCAATTCTTCTCTACCAGTTTGAATGTCGCCTCATTGGCCTTGCTAGCTATCATATGTACGGCGCCATTGGCAGTTTTATCTTGGCATTTTGTAGAGAAGCCAGCGCTTAAATTAAAGTGATTATGATTCAAAAAATCCTTGACCTTCACATCCACTCAAAATATTCCCGCGCGTGCTCGCGTGATTTGGAATTGCCAAATATCGCCGCGGGGTGTGTGAGAAAGGGAATTGATATCGTGTCCACTGGGGATTTTACGCACCCAAAGTGGTTTGAACATATTAAGGAGAGTCTTGTGGAGGACGGCGAAGGGGTGTATAGACTTATGACATATGACGTAGGACGTATGACCGATCGAGTGAGATTCATACTCGGAACCGAGCTTTCGTGCATCAAAAAACACAAAGGTGAAACGCGGCGGTTGCATTTGTGCGTTTTTGCGCCAAATATTGAGGCAGTTGAGAAGTTTAATAATAAACTGGAAGAAATGGGTTTTAATTTAAAATCTGATGGCCGGCCGATTTTGGGTTTGACTGCTAAACAGCTGTTAGAAATAATGTTAGAAGTTGATAAGCGAATGGTTTTGATTCCAGCCCACGCTTGGACGCCGTGGTTTGGAATATTTGGGTCTAAGGGCGGCTATGATTCGCTGGAAGACTGTTTTGAAGAATTGACTCCGCACGTATTCGCCATTGAAACCGGATTATCCAGCGACCCAGCCATGAATTGGCGTTGTTCTGTGTTAGATAAAATTGCGCTTATCTCAAACTCCGACGCGCATAGTTGCGCCAAGCTTGGTCGCGAAGCCAATGTAATGGAGTTTGAGTCAGAAAAAGATATTACTTATAATAGCATTATAAATAAAATTAAAAATCAACAAATCAAATATACCATAGAATTTTTTCCAGAAGAAGGTAAATACCATTTTGATGGCCATCGCGACTGTAAATTTGTGTGTCATCCCAAAGAAACCAGACGATTGGGTGGAATTTGTCCTAAATGCAAAAAGCCGTTGGTGATTGGGGTAATGAATAGGGTAGAAGAATTAGCAGATAAAGATGTTGATGGAAATGGTGTGGTGCCATATAAAAGTTTGGTGCCATTACCAGAGATAATTGCTGATGTTTTTGAAGTTGGTGCTAGCTCAAAAAAAGTAAAAGGTGCGTATGAAGATTTGATTAAAAAACTTGGCAATGAATTTTATATTTTAATTGATGCAAAATTGTCTGAAATTGAAAAAGCAAGCTCAAAAGAAATTTCCGACGCGATAGATCGCGTGCGTCATGGAGATATTTTTGTTCAACCGGGATATGATGGAGAATTCGGAGTTGTAAAAGTGTTTGGAGAAAAATTAAAAAGAGAAAAAATTAGACAAGGAACGCTATTGTTGGATTAAGCCATTTAAAATTTTAGAAAGTTATACACAGGGTACACCTTGAAATCATTCCATTAATGTTCTTTTCATTCTATACTATAAGTAGGTCGAGTTTTACGCACATGCTTGTCGCGTAAAAAACTTCGCGTTTTATTTGGTATGTACCATGGTCATAACAAATAACGCAAAAAATAATTTTTTTGGAGAGGAGGTAAACTTTATGGCTAAAAAGAAAGCTCACAAAAAAGTGAAGAAGACAAAAAAAGTTGTTAGAAAAACACACAAGAAAGTAAAAAAAGCGAAAAAAGCGAAAAAGAGAAGATAAATGGTATAACCCGCCTCATCGGCGGGTTTTTTGTTTGTGCCCTCGGCGCGAATCGAACGCGCATCATCTCCTTCGGAGGGAGGTATTCTATCCATTGAAATACGAGGACGATTTTTTCCTATCCACCCCGACGATCCGCCTTGGGCGGATGTCGGGGCTCCGACCCCCAAAGGGGCGTCGGAGTTGAAATACGAGGACTTTTGACCTGTCTATTTTATTAGAAATGGGCCTTTCTGTCAAACCTTGATTTTTCTGTGCTTTGTGGTAAAATAAGCTCATTATGTATTTATGGGCATGTAGCTCAGTGGTAGAGCACCACTCTTATAAAGTGGCCGTCGATGGTTCGAATCCATCCATGCCCACAATATGATTGAACCAAAAATTGTCCAAGTAGAAAAGGATTACGTCGTCGTCGAGAAGCCGGCCGGTATTTTGGTGCACCCTACTCAGGCGGGCGAGAAAGATACGTTGATTGATTTTGTATTGAAGAAGTACAAGGAGATAAAGAAGGTCGGTGATTCACCAGAACGACCAGGAATTGCACATCGGTTGGACAAGGAGGCTTCGGGTTTGTTGGTGATAGCGCGGACGCAAAAAATGTTTGAGCATTTAAAAAAACAATTTCAAGCCAGGACGATAGAAAAGGAATATTTAGTATTGGTTTATGGTAAAATGTCTAAAGAGCATGGGATAATAGATTTTGCTATTGACCGCGGCGGAGAGGGCAGAATGGTCTCTCGGCCAAAGACGAATGCATTTTCAGTCGCTACTGCCGGCAAGGTTCAACCGGGCAAAGAAGCCATCACTGAATATTTTTTAGAAAAAACAATCGGCCGTTTTTCTTTACTGCGCGTAAAAATTCATACTGGTCGCACCCATCAAATCCGCGCGCACATGTTTGCGTTTAATCATCCGGTGGTGGGTGATACTTTGTATTTGAATAGAAAGTTGGTCAAAAAAAATCAGCCGAAATTAGATAGATTATTTTTGCACTCAGCAAGATTGTGTTTTGATGATTTGGCGGGAGAAAAGAAGTGTTTTGAGGGTGGGTTGCCGGAGGAATTAAAGGAATATTTACAGAAATTAGAAAGAAATTAGAGAAATTACACAGAAATTTAAAATATGAAACAGGTTGTAATAATTTCTGGACCCACGGGGAGTGGAGAGAGTACGATTACTAATGCAATTATCAGGCGGCATCCCAATTTTGCTCGTTTGGTGACAGCAACATCGCGTCAGCCGCGGCTAAAAGAAAAACATGGCAAGGATTATTATTTTTTTTCTAAAGATAAGTTTTTAAGCGAAGTTGAAAAAGGGAACATCATAGAATACACGTATATAAAGAATAGGGACAGCTATTATGGAACATATAAACCGGATTTAGATGAGAAGCTGAATAGGGGCCTTACAGTGATGGTGAACGTTGATGGCGTGGGTGTGGATTATTATAAGAGAAAATATAAGGCAGTGGCTATTTTTATCAAGCCCGGCTCAATTGAGGAGCTTCGTGGGCGGTTGAAAGGCCGCGATTCATCTATAACTGACGCTGAATTAAATAAGCGGCTGGAAAATGCCAAGGCAGAGATGGTGAATGAGGAAAAGTACTATGATTACATCGTTTATAACGAAAATGGCAAATTAGAGGAGGCGATTGGTGAAGTTCGTGGTATCTTACAGCGGGAAGGATACGCTCTTGACAAAAAACCTAATATTTAGTAAAATAACGCCACCTTTAATTATCGACGTTGGGTGATATTTCCTCAACCTCTCATAAAACAAATAATATGGCTGAAGACATTAGATTAGGACTTGAGACAGGCATGATTGTGAAAGTCCACCAGAAAATTAAAGAAACCAACGCCAAAGGCGAGGAAAAAGAGCGTATCCAAGTCTTTGAGGGTATGGTGATTGGTGTTAAACACGGCAGCGGTCCTTCAGCTACTGTTACGGTACGCAAAATTTCTAACGGCATTGGCGTGGAGAAGATTTTTCCCATCCACTCGCCTTCGGTTGCTAAGTTTGAATTGGTGCGCCAAATGCGCGTGCATCAGTCCAAAGCAGGGTATCTGCGACATTACAAAAAGAAATTAAAGGAAGTGAAACATGGTGGAAAAATAGAGAAAGTTGAAAATGTTGTTGCGGCAGTGGAGAAGCCGGTGGTGGAAGAGGTAGTGATAGAAGAGGTGAAATAAGATATTGACGAATATTGACAGATATTAACAAATATTGGAAGAAGAGACGCATTAAGTGCGTCTCTTGATTTTTAGCCAAAATATTGATAGAATTGTGTGGTATAATATGGAGGCGTGGCTGAGTGGTCGAAAGCACCGCATTCGAAACGCGGCAGACCTTAACCGGTCTCAGGGGTTCAAATCCTCTCGCCTCCGCAATTTTAATAAAGTTTTTATGAAAGAAATTTTCAAAAAAGGATTTAGCTTTGGATTAACGTCCGGGACAATTACGACGCTGGGTTTGATTATCGGCCTGCATTCTGGTACGCACTCCAAGTTGGTGGTGCTGGGTGGTATTTTAACTATTGCCATCGCCGATGCGTTTTCCGATGCTTTGGGCGTGCACATTTCTGAAGAATATGAAAATAAAAAAACTACCAAAGAGGTCTGGGCTTCTACAATCGCGACATTTGTGTCAAAATTTTTCTTTGCTTTAACGTTTGTAATTCCAGTGGTTTTTTTGCCTTTAGAGTTGGCGATTTATGTCAGTTTATTGTGGGGTTTGCTTATGATAGGCCTTTTAAGTTACAAAATGGCTAAAGCGCAAAATAATGGGGTTTGGAAAGTGATTGGCGAACATTTGTTTATTTTCTTTTTGGTGATGGTAATCACTCACGCGGTCGGCGATTTTCTTGGCACGCGTTTTGGAAATTTATAAAGACTTGTTAATTAAAAAATCACCCTTCGGCAATGCTCAGGGTGATTTTTTTGGTTTTTTTATTCATCGTCTCTCTCTGGTTCCACAGGCACGTCTCCCCTTACTGTATCTCTTCTGTTCGGATTTCTGCGATTTGGTTTATCATGAGGGTGCGGACCTTTTGTTGTTTCTTTTAACATTCTACCGGTGCCGGGGATTGCTCGGACATCACCCGCCCTTGTTTTTCCTGCTTTTCGTGCCTCTAAAATTTGTAGAGAAATTTCTTCCTCTTCTGCCAGACGTTCTGTGTGTATTGGGTTGCCTTCTTCTTGTGGTACTGTTCTTGCTAGTTCCATATGTTTGTTGGGGTTAATTTAGCTCTAACACTCTACAATATATATTACCTCAGATAAATTGCGGCGTCAACGCCTTTTGACATTAATCACGGCTCTCGTCATCCTTACCTTTCAATATCTTTTTTACACGATGATATGCTGCATTCCTGATTTTTTCACCTTCGGGTGTTTGGTGAACTAAACCGAATGAGCCGGTACTCAAATTTCGTCTCGGATCATCGGGTGTGTGTGGAGTATTCCAGTTGATATATTCAAAAATAAAGTGAGCATCAATCTCGTGTGCTTCATACATTTTTATTAGCCTTTCTAAATAATCTGCTTGTGCCTTTTCATCTCGCAGGGCTGGTATAAATCCCATCCCTCTTTTTAACCGGCCATGTTCCCAATCTATAACCGAGTGAGCATAACCACCCAAATGTTTCGCGCCTTTGTATGGCGCGGTGCCAAATTCAGTAATAGCAACTGGTTTTCCATGGCTTTTGTATCTTTCCAATTCGCCAGCATATTTGCCTTTGTTTGATGCATCCTCGTAGAGATTGACCCCCACAATATCAAAGTCCTTCCAATCAATATCTTCATCGGGAAGTGAAGCATAGGTAATTTTTCCATTAAATTTGCTTCTAGTTTCAGTCGCAAGAGTTTTAGCAAGTTGTCGGGCTCTTTCTTTGTATTTTTCTGTGTCTGGAAGGACTTTATGCAGGGCAATCAGCCGCAAATATTTTTTTGCCATTTCTAATGCTTTGAATTTTTTGAATCGGCCGATTCTGTCCGCGTATTGTTCCTCCTCAAACACAACTTGTGAATCAAGCATAAGCTCATTTCCGATAACAAGCGTGATGTTGTCGCTGTGTTGTTGTCGCAACGTCTCCGCCTGTTCAGCCATGTTTAGTAACAGGTCTAGAGTTTCTTTCTCCTGGCCGTTTATAAGGCGAGGCGATAACCAAACTTTGAGTCCTTTTTCAAGCGCGGTTTTGGCGGCCAGCATTAAATTTTTCGGGTTATCTCCGTAAATGCGAACCGAATCACACCCCATCTCTTTTATATCATCCAAATCTTTTTCTATATTTTGGCTGATTGCCTCGTAATCAACCTTGTGTTCGGGATGAAATTTTAGTCCGACTTCGTAATTTATACCGCGTGTTTTTTCCATATTTTTATTTGAGAATTGGTACTTTTATTGAATTATACCTTATTTTAGATAAAAAGCAACTAGGATAAGGGTACAATTTGGAATAATTTGGCTTAATTTAGCAAAGTTATTACACCTCCCCCTTGACAAAACTTCAAAAATGTGGTATACTTTATTGTCCGAATTTGAATTCGGGTCGCCTGTCTGTGGTGTTGACTTTCAACTTATGGAGGTGGGTAATGTATACTTTCGTGTCGATTCTTTTGGCTCTCGCTTGCCTTGGCTTGGCCAATTGGGGCTTGGGCATTAGTTCAGGCCGTACCGCGTTAAGGACGGCGCGCATCTGCAACAGGCTGCGAATTCCACCTGCGCCGTGGTACAGGTGGAGCTGGCAGAAGAGGATGTTGTGGGTCTTGGCCTGCGTCATCCTCGGCGTCGTGGCGGTCGTCGTGTTCGTTATCGGCCACCAGTGAGGTCGCTGCATTTCTCACGGGTAGGTGAGAGCAACAACGTTCGTTCTGTTCAAGTGGCCTGGGAGCTGGAGCTACCCCTCCCTCCCTGGCCCAAGTGTCTGCGCGTTATCCGCGCACTGATGAGTCAAATTAAAGACGAAACACTTAAAAACTACTTTTGAAAGTAGTTTTTTTGTAACGTCAATACCTATTTGGATACTTGTTTTTTATTCATAAATGGGGTATGATTGGTCGTGCAAGCGTGTTAAAGTAGTAAATTTATGTGTTATAACCCAGCAGTTTCGTTGTTTACAGCCATAGTTGAATTTGCTTTGTCCGGTTATATGTTGTTTAAGTACCGTCTGGCTACGACGCGGTATTTTTTTGCCACCATGCTGATAGTTTTGGGTGCGTATCAATTTTCCGAATTTATGCTTTGCCAAACCAATTCTCCCGAAGCCTGGGCCACGGTTGGGTTTGCGATTTATACCTTTTTGCCCGCCTTGGGACTGCACGGCACCATGACTTGCTTGGGGCGAAAAACCAAGCCGTTTTTTCTTTACGCGTTTCCGGTTTTTTTTGTAATTTTGGCAATACTGTATCAAAATTTTATTTTGTTAAGCCAGTGCCAAACAATTTTTGTCACCGTGCATAATGCTTTGTTTCAAACCGGAAATCTTTCGCAAACCCTTCTGTTTTCATTTTATAGCTTGTATTATGCTGGTTTTATAATGTGGTCTTGTATATTGTGTCTAATTGCGTTTAGAAAAGAGCCGAATTTTAACAGAAAAAGGGTGCTTTTGTTGTTTCCTGTTGGCGTAATTTTTATGACTTTGCCTACCTATGTCTTAATGGCAATGTTTCCCGCCTTAAATCTTCGTTTTCCCTCAGTTTTGTGCCATTTTGCTCTGCTTTTGGCGTTAATAGGATTTATTGGCGTGCGGTATGAGGAGAAATATTTGAAAAAAAATATTTTCTAATTTTTATATATGTCAGGAGAAACGCCGTCGCGGGAAGTTATGGGCGCCGAGCAAGACGAGGTTTTGTTTCCAGATCTAAAACTTAATCCGCCCATAGTGATAACCGCCACAGAAAAAAAGAGATACAAAGCCAATGAAGCTTTTTCAGAAGCGGTTTTTGATGATTTTTTGATGTTCATTAATAAGGAGGGTGATACGGGGCATTATGATGAGATTTATGATAAGGCTGAACAAATATCGGAAAGTTTGTCTGCGTCACAGAAAGTGGTGTTTGGGCAAGTGCTTGGGGAGATTAAATATATGCGGCAAGAAGCAGATCAAGTAAGTCCGGCTACGTATAGAGATGAATTTAGAAGGATTTCCCGCGTATTGAATATACCAGAAGATAAAATATCCGATGATGATATGGAAGTTACGCCATTGGGGGCTTTGGTGGTTTATGTAGACGGCGATGTAAAGAAAAAGGTGTTGGGCGACAACGCGGATGGTTGCGTTCACGATCGCGATGATAGATTTCGTATGTCTATGGCTTTAGACAAAGCTGGTTTGGGCAACACAGGCGAGACAGAGCGCGTTTTGAATAGGGCCTTTGGCACGATTTTTGTTGGGCGCAATCCCAATGATTTGGAGAAGACGGCTCAGGTTCGCAGGCATGAATTATTTCACCATCTTTATTTACGCGCGTTGGCTCCATTTACAGAGGTGCAGTATCCGACAAATTGCGAGAGAGAGTTCTTTTCACAATTTAAAAACGAACTAATTGCTTATTTGTTGGGCGACAAATGGCGAAATGATGAGGCCGCCTTTTTGGATACTCAGACGTCTAAAAAACTTAAAACCAGTGGGAAGGATCTTTTTGAATATTTGGGCGACGATATTAAAAATGAGTTGCGGCCGGAGGAAGGTCAAAATACAGGCCAAGGCCAAGACGGGCAGAGTAGTGAAAGCGAACTTAATCAATTTTGGCTACAATATTTGGTTACTATTCGTGAATTGTCGCGGTTAAAATACCTTCATCATAATGATTTTTCCGAAGCGATTAAACAGGTTTTGACAACTCAGGATTTTAAGGAGTTGGCCTACAAATTGTCTAGTCTAGATACAGGGCGCCCGGTTGATGCCATGGCCATGGTTGCCGGCATGGATAACATGGAAAATCTTTTGGAACCCGATGTTGCCAGAGTAGTTAATGCCATATATTCTATAGTTAAGTATAGTGTGTCATGCGCCAATTTGGATGTATTAATTAGCAAACTAAAGGACGCCGTGTCTAAAGGAACCGATTCCGGATTTAATACCAAGGCGTTGGGGTGGTTTAAAGACGTAATAGATTATTATGAAGAGTCGCAGTCAAAGGAAAAGTCCGCATGAAATATGATGAAATTTTTTATCAAAAATAGAAAAAAGCAGAAAGTGTGTGTTTTGGTTGAAGAAAAAAAGAAAGCGCGAGGTTTGGTTTTCGTTATGCACGGATTGGGCGGATTTAAAGAATCAGACCCGGTACAAAGCGTGGCGAAAGTTTTCAATGATCTTGATTTTACAACTGTTTTGTCTGATACCACCAATTCTATTGGTGAAAGTGGGGGAAAATACGAAAAAGCAACGACGACGAGTTACTATGAAGATCTGGTTGATGTGATTGGCTGGGCAAAGAAGCAGAAGTGGTATGTAGAGCCGTTTGTGTTGGTGGGGTTTAGTCTGGGTGGGTTTTCTGTGGCTTATTACGCGGAAAATTATCCCAAAAAGGTTGTGGCTTTGTTGCCAATATCACCCGTGGTTTCTGGGCAACTTTCTTTGGAGGCTCGCAAAAGACACGACCCCGCGGGATTGAAGGACTGGAAAAAGACGGGTTGGTTTGTTAGAGAAAGTCTTTCTAAACCCGGTAAGGTCTTGAAGCTGCCATGGTCTTATGTCATGGAGAAATTGAAGTATGATTTATTGCCAAATGCAAAAAAAATAACTATGCCGGTTTTGTTGGTGGTAGGGGAGAAAGATGAATCTACGCCGGTCGATCAAGTAAAATTGTTATATCGGGCTTTGTCCGGTCCAAAGGAAACGCATGTCATAAAAGGCGCTGAGCATGTTTTTCGAACCACGAAGCATCTTGGTGAAATGCAAAGTGTAATGCGGAAATGGGTTAAAAAATATATTTTATGAAAGTCAAAATAGAAAAGATAGTGTTTGGAGGTGCGGGTTTGGGGCGTCTAGAAGACCCCGAAAAGCCTAACGGCCTCGGGGCAAGTGGCCGCGTTGTTTTTGTTTGGAATGCTTTGCCAGGCGAGGAAGTGGAATTTGAGTTGATTAAAAAGGAAAAGACTCACTGGGAAGGAGTGGCGACAAAGATTTTAAATCCATCGCCGGCGCGATTAGAGCCAAAAGAGGCCCATTATTTATCTTGCTCGCCGTGGCAAATAATGACACCGGAAGAAGAAAATAAATGGAAAATAGAAATGGCGAAAGAGACGTACCAGAAAATTGGGGGGTTTGATTGTGAGTTAGAGTTGGCTGGTAATGATGTGGATTGGGGATATAGAAATAAAATGGAGTATTCTTTTGCCGAGACGGTGAACCACCTCACCCCTGACCCCTCTCCTTGTAAAGGAGAGGGGAATATTATGTTGTCCTTCTTTGAACGCGGAAAGAAGGTGAGGCAGTGTATAGAGGCGTGCGAGTTGGCGAATCCGGAAATAAACAGAGTCGCGAAAGTGATTTTGAGTTGGATAAATAAAAATAAAATACCCATGCGCAGTTTGAAGGCCATGATTCTGCGCTCCAATCTTAAAAATGAGGTAATTGCGGCGCTGTTTATAAAAGATAAATTGGAATTTAAAGATTTTCCAAAGTTAGATAAAAATTTTGTCGGTTTTAAATTGTATTATTCCACGCATAAATCGCCGGCCTCGGTGCCAACCGCGCTTTTGCATGCGGAGGGGCAGGACTACCTAACGGAGAAAATATTAGGCACGGAGTTAAAGTACGGCATATTCAGTTTCTTCCAAATCAACATCCCGGTGTTCGAAATGGCACTCAAAGACATCGGACAACACATATGTAATCCGTGTAATCTGTGCCCAAAATCCGTGGTAAATTCCGTGGTGGATTTTTACTCGGGTGTGGGTTCAATCAGTTTGCCTTTGTATAATATGTATAAGGGCGCGGTGTTGGTGGACAATTGCGCGGAGGCGATTGAGTTTGCGAGAGAGAACATTGATGCCGTGGGTAAACCACCTCACCCCCGCACCCCTCTCCTTGGTAAGGAGAGGGGAGAATTGGTGGCCGAATGTATGCCGGCGGAGAAGATGACAGAGTTAATAACTTCTGATAAGATAATTATAGTTGATCCGCCACGGGCTGGATTGCACGAGGATGTGGTGAAACGGATTTTGGCGCAAAAGCCGGCGCGGGTAATTTATTTGTCTTGCAATTTGTCCACCCAAGCGCGGGATATCAAATTATTGTCCGAAGGATATGGGGTGGTATTTACAAAATTATATAATTTTTTTCCAAGAACACCGCATGTGGAAGGGTTGGTTGTTCTTGAAATTACAAAATAATTATCCCGTCATCGCGAGGCCCGAAGGGCCGTGGCGATCCAGTGTCGGTTGGCGACTAGATTGCTTCGTCGCTCGTTCCTCGCTTCTCGCAATGACTTAACACAAAATTATGTCAATTCTTATCTCCGGTTCGCTCGCATACGACTATATCATGGATTTTCCGGATAGTTTTAAGAATCACATCTTGCCGGAACAAATCCATATTTTAAACGTGTGCTTTGTCGTGGATAAAATGCAGAAAAATTTTGGTGGATGCGCGGGCAACATGGCTTATACCATGAAATTGTTGGGCGCGGAGCCATTAATTTTTGCGCCACTGGGCAGTGATGCCGGCGACTATCTTAATTGGATAAAACAAAATAATTTGGAAACAAAATATATTCCAATTGTAAAAGAAAAGATGACCTCGGCGGCATATATAACAACTGACAAAGACGACAATCAAATTATTGCTTATTACAATGGCGCGGCGGACAAGGCGATTGATTTAAGTGTCGGCAATGTGAGTGAAAAAATTGACCTGGCGCTTATCACGCCGACAAAAAAAGAAGCAATGTTAAAGCACGCCAAAGAATGTCATGATAAAAAAATTCCTTTTGTGTTTGATCCATCGCATCAATTGACCGCGTTCACTCCGCAAGAATTAATGGCCACGCTCGGCATGGCGAAATTTTATATAGGCAATGATTATGAGATGAAGTTGACCCAAGAAAAAACTAGCTGGAATATTAAAGAATTATTAAATCATGTTGAAGTGGTTATTACGACACTGGGCGAACGCGGGTCAGTGATTTGCACAAAAGATAAGACGATTGAAGTTGGCATTTGTCCCGCGCAGTCAGTGGATGATCCAACTGGCGCCGGCGACGCGTATCGCGCCGGCTTCTTCTCGGCCTATGTGGATGGGCAGGATTTGAAGACATGCGGGCAAGTTGGGGCCGTAGCCGCGACTTACGCTGTGGAGAATTATGGGACGCAGAATCATCGGTTCACATTAGAGGAATTTAAGGCCAGACTTGACAGTTCAACCGCACTTTGATATAGTAAGTGCACTATAAATTATCAGCGCAAAGTTTTCGGTCCGTGGGTCGAAGCGGGCGGGGAGGCGAAAACCATTAAATACTTATGCAAAATTACGAATTATTGTTCATTTTGCCTGGCACTTTGGCGGAAAATGAAACCCAGCCAACAGTGGAAAAGGTCAAAATGATTGTCGAGCGCAATGGGGGCGAGAATATAGAAATCGTTCCTATGGATAAAAAACGCTTGGCTTATCCGATGCAACAAATCCGCTACGGTTATTTTTTTCTGGTATTTTTTAAGGCCGGAAGTGCAGGAGTCAAACAAATGCAAGCAGACTTAAAAATTATGCCGGAACTTTTACGCGCCGTGATTCAAAAATTTGATTCAGAATTGGGTTCGCGTAAAATTGAATTTGGCCAATTGATGCCAACCACTAATGATGTTGGCGCTGTGGCCATGGGCATTCCGGTCGGAGCAGTTATGGCCGAACAAATCAGGGTTGAGCCAGTTAAGGATGAAACCCAGGTGGTGGCGGCAGAAGAGGTGCCCGCCTCCGTCAGCCAACTGGCTGACTCCGGCGAGGCAAAGCCCGCTTTCGCACAAGGCTCCGGCGAGGTAAAGCCAGCCGAAGTTAAACCAACTCCAGCTAAGAGAGAAGAGAAGAAGAAACTAAATTTGGATGAGATAGACAAAAAATTGGATGAGATATTAGATATTGACCTTGGAAATGTTTAATATTTAATATTAATTTTATGGATTTGAATCGTGCTACGATCTTGGGTCGACTAACTCGCGATCCAGAAGTTAAGACAACTCCCACAGGCAAATCAGTGGCAAATATTGGCGTGGCCACAGGCCGAGTATGGTTTGATGCCGCTGGCGCTAAACAAGAAAAAACAGAATTTCACAATTGCGTGCTTTGGGGTAAGTTGGCTGATATTGCCGGGCAATATCTTGCCAAAGGCCGGCGCGTTTATATAGAAGGTCGTTTAGAAACCCGCAATTGGGAAAAAGATGGCGTAAAACATTATCGTACAGAAATTATTGTTGACAACCTAATTATGCTTGATTCGCCTCGCGGCAAATCAGCCCCAGCGTCTATTGTTGCCAATGACTCAACTCCACCAGTACCAACCGAGGTGGTAGAAGAAGAAATTAAGGTTGAAGATATTCCATTTTAAATTTTATGTTAACCAGAACCAGAGAAAAAAAGAATCTTGAGCCAAAAGTTTGTCATTATTGCAAGAATGGCATTAAGTTTGTTGATTATAAAGATGTGCCGACTTTGCGAAAGTTTGTATCTTCATATTTGAAGATCGCTCCACGACGCAGAAGTGGTTTGTGCGCGTTTCATCAACGTAAGGTTGCCCGCGCAATTAAACAGTCTAGAATCGCAGGATTGATGGGATTTGTGCCGCGATAGCCATCTACCCTGTGGATAAACAGGGGATTGGAAAGGTAATGAAATTTTGATTTGGCTAGAATAAGCCAAAAAGTGTGGTCTTGACAGAGCGGCAAAGAGCCGCTTTTGTATTTGACAATAAGCGAAATTTGTTGTATTATGTAGGCACTTCAAATAAGCGCGTGCGCTTCAGGCAGAAAAGGCGGAACCTGTATGGCTGGCCAAACAATGCGTGCGTGTACTCTGGAATACCCCTTTGGGGATTCATGGGGTACGTGCGTTTTTACATGCCTGTATTTTTCTTCGTAAGACAATTTTGATGACGATGTAGAACCCCCAAAGAAAGGGTTAATTTTGTTTTTTTCGGAGTTGTCATTCCGAGCGGAGCGAGGAATCTTTCTGTTCTACGTGTCCACTCAGTAAGACAAAATTGGATTTTCAAAGTTTCTACTCATACAGAAAGATTTCTCGTCCGTCTGTGGACGGCCTCGAAATGACATCGTTGACACCCCACCACTTAATTCAATCATCTTATTTCTTACTTTCGTTGAAATATGCCAACTTATAAACGCCAGCCCACAAAAGAAAAAGAGCGTAAATTTTTTACAGATCTGCGCGATGCCACGCCGTTGCCAGATTTGATTGAGGCGCAAAAGACCTCCTATTCATGGTTTTTCAAGGAGGGCATCAAGGAACTTTTTGAAGAAATTTCCCCAATTACTGATTTTACTGGACGCGACCTAGAATTGTCTTTGGAAGATTATTATATTGATGAGCCTAAATTTGATGAGTATACATGCCGAGAAAAAAATATAAGTTATGAGTCGCCATTGCGAGTTAATGCTAAACTAGTAAATAAGCGCACTGGAAAGACAGAGAAGCAAGAGATCTATTTAGGCGATATTCCGGTAATGACTAGTCGCGGCACATTTGTGGTTAATGGTATTGAAAGAACCGTGGTAGCGCAATTGATTCGAAGTTCCGGTGCTTTTTTCACTGCCGAGACAGTGCGTGGCCGCAGATATTATGGCGCTAAAATTATACCAAATCGCGGGGCTTGGATTGAGATTGAAACCGATTTGAATAATGTAATTTGGATAAAGGTTGATCGCAAGAGAAAAGTGGCCGCAACATCATTGTTGCGTGCTTTTGGTTATAATAGTGATGAGGAGATTGCCAAATTATTTGTTGGTGTCAACAAGCATTCTACGATTGATTTTATAGATGCTACTTTGAAAAAAGATCTTGCTAAAAATGAAGACGAAGGCCTGATTGAAGTTTATAAAAGAATTAGGCCGGGAGATTTGGCTATGGCTGATAACGCCCGCTCTTTGATTCATGCAATGTTTTTTAATTTTGAACGCTATGACCTTGGTCGGGTTGGGGTGTACAAATTTGGTACGAAGTTTCAGCTCAATTTGAAAGACGCTGACTACGATAAAAAAGAAAATAGGGTCTTGTCACCAGAAAAATTACTGTTGGTTTTAAAAGAAATTGTCCGTTTGAATGTAACACAAGAAGAGCCAGACGATATTGACCATTTGGGCAATCGCCGTATTCGTTCAGTTGGTGAATTGGTGCAGAATCGCTTCCGTATTGGTTTGGCACGCATGGAGCGTATTGTTAAAGATCGCATGAGCACCTACGAATTGGACAGTTTGACTCCAAACAGGCTTATTAATGCTAGACCAGTGATTGGTTCGGTGCATGAATTTTTCATGAGTTCGCAGATGTCACAGTTCATGGATCAAGTTAATCCGCTGGCCGAACTGGAACACAAGCGCCGTATTTCTGCTTTAGGCCCAGGCGGTTTGTCACGCGATCGCGCTGGTTTTGAGGTGCGCGATGTACACACGACTCACTATGGACGTATTTGTCCAATTGCCACGCCTGAGGGTCCAAACATTGGTTTGGTCGGCCATCTTTCTAGTTTTTCCAAAATTAATTCTTTTGGGTTTTTGGAGGCCCCATACCGCAGAGTGGAACAAAAAAATGGCAAAGCTCATATCACTAGTGAAATAGTATATCTAAATTCTTTTGAAGAAGAGCGTGTGGTTACAGCCGCCGCCACTACGCCAATAGATAAAGATGGATTTATTGTTGGCGAGCGCGTTCCGGCTCGTATTAAAGGGAAGCCGGGAATTATTGAGACTGATAAAATTGAGTATTTAGATGTTGCTTCCAATCAGATTTTGAGCATTGCAACCAGTTTAATTCCTTTTTTGGAGCATGATGATGCTACTCGTGCGTTGATGGGTTCAAACATGCAGAGGCAGGCTGTACCATGTATAAAACCCGATGCTCCATTGGTTGGTACTGGTGTTGAGCATGACGCAGCGAAAAACAGCGGTTATGTATTTTTAGCTGATGCTGATGGGGAAATTACCGCATTGGATGGAGGACTTATTGAATTAACAACCAAAAAAGGTGAGGTTATTATTTATCGTTTAAATAAATTTTTACGTTCTAATGCATCAAGTTGTATAAATCAGAAACCAATTGTCAAATTGGGGGACAAGGTTAAAAAGGGCCAGTCACTTTGTGATGGTCCATCTATTCAAAATGCTGAATTGGCTCTTGGCCAAAATGTATTGGTGGCCTACATGGTGTGGGATGGCTTTAATTATGAGGATGCGATAATTGTTTCAGAACGTTTAGTACAGAACGATCGATACACATCAATTCATATAGAGGATTATTTAATAGATGTGCGTGAAACAAAGCTTGGGCCCGAAGTTGTAACTAGCGATATTCCGAATGTTAGTGAAGAAAAATTAAAAAATTTAGA
>Ga0208373_1001132_pt1 | contig 37645 bp, 32 predicted proteins | sample RifOxyC2_FD_184036 | JGI IMG/M metagenome (GOLD analysis project Ga0208373, IMG submission 184036) | Soil microbial communities from Rifle, Colorado - Rifle Oxygen_injection C2 (SPAdes) | ecosystem: Environmental > Terrestrial > Deep subsurface > Rock core/Sediment | place: Rifle, Colorado...
GGGGATAGCTGTTTTTGTATTGTTAGCAATAGTTACAGGATGTGCCAAATTAATCATTATCATGTTTATGTTTTTTTCCTCAAAAATTTATTAAGCTATCCTTTTACAGATGCAGGTATAAGTTGACTCATGTATCCTGAAACTTCTTTTGCTCCCCAAATTTCATTATTAAATCAATATCGAAAAATTAGACAATATAAAAAAATTCTGGTACAATTTTACTTCAACGTATGAAAAACATTAATCAATTCCGTTCACTCATTATTCTTTTTGTTGTAGCGGCTTCGGTGTTTGTTATTTACAGTATGCCCATAAATCTTGGGCTCGACCTTCAAGGCGGAACGAGGCTTGTTTTTGTCGGGCAGGATACTTCTAAAGTTAAAGTTTCAGATGATGCGATGGCGGGGGTTGCCGCGGTTATAAGAAATCGTATTGATTCTCTCGGCGTTTCAGAGCCGGTTATTCAACGTAAAGGAAAAGATCAGGTTATTGTTGAGCTTCCAGGAGTTAAAGACCCTGACAGGGCTATCAAGCTGATAGGCGATACGGCTCTCCTTGAATTTGTTGAAGCCGAATGGGCTCCTGGAGACGAATCGGTTCTTACCCCGCAAAAAGTAAAAGAATATTATGGAGATTCTGCGCGATTGGATAAAGTGGAATCTGTAAAAGATGGGCAAGTTGTAAGGTCAACCCCCATCATATTGAAAGATACTACAATTACAGGGGCAGATGTTAAAGCTGTTTATCCTCAAGTGGACGAATATGGAAATCCGTCTGTTGGGTTTGAATTAAACTCTACTGGCGTAAACCTTTTTGCTAGGCTTACAACTAGGCATATAGGTAAGCCGATAGCCATTTTACTGGACAAGAAAATAATTTCCGCCCCTAATGTTAATACCCCTATAACAGAAGGAAAAGGAATAATAACCGGCTCATTTTCCGCAGATGAAGTGCGCGATATGATTATAAAACTTAAAGCAGGCTCCCTGCCAATTCCGGTAAAAATGGTCGAGTCTCGAATCGTAGGCCCGACTTTGGGTCGTGATTCTATTGATAAAAGCAAAATAGCGGGAATAATAGGATTTGCGTTTATCTTCTTTTTTATGATTTTTTATTACAGGCTGCCGGGATTTGTTTCAACAATAGCTTTAGTTGTTTATGTTTTACTTACTTTGGCGATATTGTCCATTATTCGTACAACTTTAACTTTACCCGGAATTGCCGGCTTTTTGCTTTCCATGGGAATGGCTGTTGACGCAAATGTTATTATATTTGAGCGCTTAAAAGAAGAATTGCGCGCCGGCAAAAAAATCAAGATGGCTCTTGACGCGGCATTTGAAAGAGCTTTTAATGCAATACTTGATTCCAATGTTACTACCGTGGTTGCTGCCGCGACCTTGTTTTTTGTCGGAACAGGAACGATTAAAGGGTTTGCCATAACTCTTTCAATTGGTATTTTGGTTTCTATGTTTACCGCGATTACCTTAACTAAAATGATGATGAATATGCTGGCTGACAGCGGGATTATTTCAAAGCCGGATACTAAACTGGTGTATAAATGAATTTAAATATAATAAAAAAGACAAAACTTTGGTTTACCTTGTCGGGGATGTTGATAGTTCTGGGCATTTGTGGTCTTCTTTTTAATTCTGTAACTCGTGGAAAACCGATGAATTTTGGCATTGATTTTACCGGAGGAACCATGATCAATGTCCGCTTTAACTCTCCGAATATATCTGCCGCGAATCCTGTTAAAATTGCCGATGTTAGGGATGTCCTTCATCATTACAAGCTTGGAGAAGCTGTTATCCAGAGGTCAGGAGAAAGAGATGTTTTTATTCGTACAGAACCGATTGAAACTGAGACAAGACAGCAGATAATACAGGAATTGTATCAAAAGTATGACGGGGTTGATCTTTTGGAAGCGGATACGATAGGGCCTGTTATAGGCGCGGAACTTCGCGCTCAGGCTTTTTGGGCGTTGGTTTTGGCACTGATTGGCATATTGATATATGTTTCTTTCCGTTTTGAATTTGTTTTTGCCACAGCTGCTGTAGTTGCCCTAGCGCATGATGCCATTATTACAACGGGAATTATGGCTATTTTGTGGCGCAGCATAGATATTTCTTTTATTGCCGCGATACTTACGATTCTTGGTTATTCTATCAACGATACAATTGTTATTTTTGACAGAATCCGTGAAAACTCAAAAAAACCGGCATATCGCAAACTTTCTTTTGCACAAATGGTTAATGAAAGTATTTGGGAAACAATGGCTCGTTCAATCAATACTGTGTTAACTGTTCTTGTTATGGTATTGGCTTTTCTTTTCTTCGGAGGAGAAACTCTGCGAGAATTTTCTTTGACCTTATTAATAGGATTTACCGCGGGCGCTTATTCTTCGATTTTTATCGCTTCTCCCCTTGTTGTCATGTGGAGCAAGAAAGAAAACCCATAATTTATTTGGGTTTCTGTCTTGCAATTGGATTGCTCGGATTGATTTTGCTATAATGGGTTCACTGTGGCTCGAAAAAAAAATGACTCAAAGCAGGAACCTTCACCTTTTGCTCAGGATTTATCGGGGATACTTCTTGTGGCATTATCTGTTTTTATATTAGTATCCAATTTTTCATCTTCGACCGGATTAGTCGGCCTTTATCTTATAAAACTTTCTCTGCGAGCAATTCTTGGAATAGGAATTTATTTGCTTCCGTTTTTTATTGGAGCTTATGGCGTAGTTTTATTGTTTCGTCATGAAATAGCGGAACTAAGGATCAGGTTGGTCGGCCTCTTTACTCTTTTTTTGGCTTTTGTAACCGCAGTCCAATTTTATTCTCCTTTTTATTTTAAAGCAGAAATTTCTCATAATATCATACAAGGCGCCGGCGGCATTTTGGGATATTTTTTGAAATTTGTTTTGGAAAGAACGGTTGGGACAGTCGGTGCTTACATAGCAATAACTGTAATGGTTCTAATTTCAATGCTCCTTATTTTTAACATTACCGCTTTAATGGCGTTTAATTTTTTAAAATCTTTATTTGTTTTTATTCCTAAAAATTCCGTCCTTCAACAAAAAACTAGGCTACAGATAAAAGACAAAGAATTAATTACTGTTTCTGAGGGCTCTTTAATCCCTTCTCCGGCTCCTCCCCGGGAAATAGTTTCGTTTCCTGTTCCCCAGTATTCTTCTGATACGGAACCGGCAAAAGATTCTCAGCCTTATCCTCCGCTTGACCTTAATAATGAAACTGTGGGAGATGATGACTTTGATATTATTGAAGAGAAGCAGGAAAAAAAGAAGGCTTCTTATGCTAAATATAAGCTTCCGCCAATTTCTTTACTTGAAGATCCTTCTTCAAAGGATAAACAGATGCAGGAAAAGATCAAGGAAACTACAGAATTCAGAAAAAAACTTTTGGAAGAAACTCTGCGAAATTTTGGTGTCGGCGCTAGAGTTGTTTCCATTAATCAGGGGCCTGCTGTTACAAGATTTGAGCTTCAGCCCGATCCGGGAGTCAAGATCAGCAGGATAGCTTCTCTATCCGACGATATAGCCTTAAATCTTGCGGCTCAGGGGGTTCGTATTGAAGCTCCGGTTCCTGGGAGATCGGTTGTTGGAATAGAGGTTCCCAATACCAGTGTTACGGCTGTAAAACTCAAAGAGATAGTAAGGACCGATGAATTTCAAAAGAACCGGTCAAAAATTTTTATCGCGCTTGGAAAAGATTTGTCAGGGACTCCTGTTTACGGCGATCTTGCGAAAATGCCGCATCTTTTAATCGCGGGAACAACAGGATCGGGGAAATCTGTTTGTATAAATTCACTTATAATAAGTATTTTACTCAGGGCGAGGCCGGATGAGGTCAAGTTCATAATGATTGATCCTAAGATGGTTGAGTTGTCTCTTTATGATGATATTCCGCATCTTCTGGCGCCTGTGGTAACCGATCCGCGTCGTGCGGCATTAACATTGAAAGAATGGGTCATGCGGGAGATGGAAAAAAGGTACCAGCTTTTTTATGATAACGCGGTAAGGAATATAGATGCTTACAATGGCAGACATGCCGATGAAAAACTTCCTCATATTCTTGTAATAATAGATGAGCTTGCTGATTTGATGATGGTTGCGGCTTCTGAAGTTGAGACGACAATTTGCCGTTTGGCACAGATGGCGCGTGCGACAGGCATACATCTTGTTATTGCTACACAGAGGCCTTCTGTTGATGTTATAACTGGGCTTATTAAGGCAAATGTTCCTTCCAGAATTGCCTTTGCTGTGGCGACACAAATTGATTCAAGGGTTATTTTGGATTATTCCGGAGCTGAAAAACTGCTGGGAAGGGGAGATATGCTTTACAGTCCTATTGGAGCAATGAAACCTACAAGGATGCAGGGCTCTTTTGTAACAGACAAAGAAGCGGAAAAAATTATCGATTTTATCAAAAGACAGGCTGCTCCCGATTATCTCGAGGAGATTACAGACTTAAAATTGCCGGATGGAGATGCAAAGGAGTTTGGTGCTCACGGAGCTTCGGGGAGAGACGCGTTATTTAATGATGCGGTAAGGCTTGTGATTGAATCAGGAGTTGCTTCGACCTCTTATCTTCAAAGGAGAATGCGTATAGGATACAACAGAGCAGCTAGGCTTATGGATGAAATAGAAGCGGCCAATATTGTAAGCAGGCCAGAAGGTGACAATAAGGGTCGCCGAATAATAGCAAGCGCAGAAATGCTTGCGGCGCTTAATATTTCTTTGATCCGTCCTTCGCAACCACCGCAGAAAGAAACGCCCGAATCAGAAAAAATTCCCGCATAGCGTTTTGTTTTTTTATTACTTTCTTATTTGCGAAATTTCCTCTATTTTTTAACGATATATATGCAGGAAATTGATTTCTCTAGAAATAAATAAAACGGAGGAAAATATTTTATGACAATTAATCCAACTTCAGGGGCAAAAACAAGAGCTGAAACAGTAGGGGGCCCAAGTTTAAGGGTGAAAATACCATTATGGAGAAACATGTTAGCTATGTGTAAGATGGCTAAGCCTTCGGATATTTTTCCTCTTGATGATGTTCAACAAGAAGGAATGTTACCTCAATTGAAATCCGACTGCCGCGCACTAAAACTGGAATACCACCCTGATAGAATAGAAGGAGAGGGAGAATTTGTAGCTACACTTAAAGAACTTGGCGGTCAAATTTGTGGCGAAATAGATAGGCTTTATGGTTTGAGAAAAGCAGAAATTGAAAAAAAGTTGGAACCGGCAGGCTCACCTCATCAAGCCCAAGCGCCTAGAAGAGGAGATCAGGGCAAAAAATTAGTCAGAGATTACCAAAAACCGCCCAGCTGGACAGAAGAAGAATGGCAAACTCTTCTTAAAGCACATCCATTGTTGGAGACAAGCAGCCCTCTTAGTGATGAAAAATTTTCTCAAGTAATAGAACGCCTTAAGCCTCGCAAGCTTCAAGATTGCCCAAAACCTCCAAATTGGGAAAATTGGGAATGGACAAAGTTTATTAATGAACATAAGGATTGGTACTTCTCTCATGGCAAACCTTGGGATAATGATGCATTTTGGAATAATATAGAAGCTAATAGGCCGATGCCAACAAAGAGAGCCCTTCATTTCTTTAATCTGCCTGACGGAGTTGAAAAGTGGGAGTGGCAGGATATTCTAGAGAGAAACCCGCATACAGAATTTCCTGTTGAACCTTTTAACAAAGATAAATTTATTGCTTGGGTTGAAAGTCAAAGGCCATATCCTTATGAGAAAAATGCGATTACTTCTGACAAAATGTATGAATTGGAGAGGAGGCAAGTTAGCGATTTAGACTATTCTGGAAGGAAGGAGCTCCTTTTTGATAGAAAATGCTCTAAACATAAAAAAGAAAGGAATGGCTCCCCTGCCGTTTTGTGGATACCTAAAGAAAATATAGCTGAGTTGATAACAAAACATATAACAGCTGAGCAACAGGATGCTTTGTTTAATCTTTTAGGTTTAGAAAAACCCACACCAGCTTGGTATGAGCTACTTCAGCCTGAGTGGAAAACTGTATATACTGCGATGATGTTGGCTAAAGAGGGAAAGCATCCGGATATTTCTTTGTCACCTTTGTACTCTTACGGGAATAGTAAATATGAAAATTGCCCAAGTGTTAGTTGGGGGTATAGATGTGATGCATGTTTTGAGGGGACCAACATTGTCTGGAAATTTCAGAGAAAAATAGAGCAAAGTGGGGCATATACTCAGCCGCCATTTTTAGTGACATCTCCCGCGCTTGTTGAGCATTCGTTTGGAAATCATGGGTCTCTAGCTGTTTTTGAAATTGATATGCCAGGCTATAGTTGGTATCCTTCACGACCGGATGTATATGGAGCTGAAGTTGATAAAAGTGCAATTTTAGTATTTTTTGGTGGCAAGAAAAATGATGCGAAAATTATAAACCCAATGTTAAAAAAAAGGCTTATTAAATGAAAAAATGCGAGTTTAGGCTTCTTGCCAAATTTAAGGATGACAGTTCTTTTATATTTTGTTAGAATGAAAGCAATAAGCAGGAGATAAAAAATGACCAAAACTATAATAAAAAAAGGCTTTTTAATTGAAATGCTTTTAACATGATTTTCAGGCGTATTTTTGTTTTTCTTATAATTTCTTTTCTTCTTGCAGCTGCTTCATTTGCTCTCCCTTCACGCATTATTTCTACCATGCCTTCGATTACAGAAACTCTTTTTATTCTTGGGGTTGGGGATAAGGTTGTAGGAGTAACCACAAACTGTAATTATCCAAAAGAAGCCGCGACAAAAGAAAAAATCGGGCGGGTTACTGTCAATGTTGAAAAAATATTTTATTTAAAGCCTGACCTTATCCTTATGCTTGAAGATGCCCAGCTGCGCGACATTGAATACCTTAAATCCAAAAAACTTCCGGTTGTCGCAATTCAGGCCAACACCGTGCAGGGGGTTTTTGATTCTATCAATCAAATAGGCTCTTTGACGGGAGCAACCAAAGAGGCGGAAAAAATTGTTATGCAGCTTAATTCTCGTTTGCATAAAATTAAAGAATCGGATAAGGCTAAAATAGCCAAATCTATATTTGTCATGGCGGGATTTAAGCCTTTGGTGAGCGTGGGGAGAAGCTCTTTTATTAATGATATATTGGCAAAAGCAGGAGGAGAAAATGTTATCATAAGTAAAGTAGCGTATCCGCAAATAAGTTTTGAAGAATTGTACAGGTTAAATCCTGATATCTTGATCGTGCCAAAAGGTCTTTTTGGCGGGGATCAAATTAAAAAAGAAGAAAAATTAAGAAGACTTTCGGCCGTACAAAATGATAGAATATTGTTTGTGGAGGATGATCTCCTGTTTCGTCCCGGGCCGAGGGTTGTTGACGCTATAGAAATTATCGCAAAGTTTTTATCCAATGAAAATTAATAAGAAAAATATATTATACGTTCTACTGTTGGCATTGGCTTTGCTTTCGATTGTTTCTATGTTGCTTGGGCCTGTTTTTATTTCTCCCAAATATCTTTTTCAGAGTGAAATTCTCTGGCAGATCCGATTGCCTCGCATTATTTTGTCGGCATTGGTTGGCATAATGCTTGGTATTTCCGGTGTTATTTTGCAGGGTATACTGCGCAACCCTCTGGCAGATCCATACATTTTAGGTGTTTCTGCCGGCGCTGGGGTTGGGGCTGCTGTTGCTATGGGGGCAGGTTTGAATTTTGTTTTTTTGGGAATGAGCTCAATTCCGATCCTTGCATTTATGTTTGCGCTTGGGGCGGTTCTTATTGTTTATAAGCTTGCTCAAGTCAAAGGCGAGACCTCTACAGAAACTTTAATATTAGCAGGAATAGCGGTTTCTGCTTTTTCTTCGGCAGTTTTAGCTTTAATAATAATTATTACGGGTCAGCTCCAGTCGATTTATTTTTGGCTTTTGGGTTCTTTTTCCATGGCCTCTTATACCGATATCTTTACGTTGCTGCCTTATTTGCTTGTCGGATCAATCTTTGCTTTTTTCTATTCAAAAGAGCTTAACGCCCTTTTACTTGGAGAAGAAATGGCGTTAACTCTTGGCGTTGATGTCGAAAAGGTTCGGCTGATGATGGTTATAGTTGCCAGCCTTATGACTGCGGCAGCGGTTTCTGTTTCCGGGCTTATAGGCTTTGTCGGTCTTATTGTCCCTCATTTTGTAAGGCTGTTTTTGGGGCCTAACCATAAGATGCTAGTTCCTACGTCAGCTCTTGGCGGGGCAATTCTTATGATGGGGGCAGACACTTTGGGAAGGACTCTTTTTTCTCCGATAGAAGTTCCAATCGGAGTTGTCATGGCTCTTGTCGGAAGTCCTTTCTTTTTGTATGTTCTAAGAAGGAGATATAAAGCAAAAAGATGAAAGCTCTTGAGGTAGAAAATTTAATTTGCGGGTATAAAGATAAAGTAGTAATTAAAAACCTGTCTTTTACTGTAACGGCCGGTGAATTTGTTGGAATTGTAGGGCCCAACGGATCAGGAAAGACAACTCTTTTAAGAACTATAAGTGGTCTTTTGCCTCTTACTATGGGAGAAATACGGTTAGAAGGCGGGAATTTCAAAAATCTTACCAGAAACGAGCTTGCCAAAACGGTTGCTTTTGTTCCGCAGCTGATGGAGCCAGTCGAAGGTTTTTCTGTTTTAGATATGGTCCTTTTAGGCCGAACCCCTTACGTTAACCGTTTTAGCTTTGAATCTGCCGAAGATATACAGGTTGCTAAATGGGCAATAAAAGAGCTTCAAGCGGAAGAATTTACAGATCAGGATGTAACAAAACTTTCCGGCGGTGAATTTCAGCGGGTTGCGATTGCAAGAGCCTTGGCTCAGGAGCCTAAAATATTGCTTCTTGATGAGCCGATTTCTCACCTCGATTTAAGATATCAGGTTAAAATATTAAAACTACTTCGCAAATTGCGGCAGCAAAGAACTATTGTTGCCACTTTTCACGATTTAAATATGGCGTCCCGTTTTTGCCAGAAGCTAATGCTTCTTAAAAAAGGGGAGATAATAGCTTATGGTTATCCCGATGAAGTTTTAACTGCTGAGAATATCTGGAAAGCTTACAGAGTCAAGGCTCAGGTCAAAAAAAATCCCCGCACAAAAAGAGCAAGCCTAGTTTTCCTCCCTTAATGTGAGTGTGTATAATTTGTATTTATTAGCTAATTACTAACTACTCACACTATTGCTAAAGACTTGAATGGGCGGTGTAGGAGTCGAACCTACGACCTCCTCGGTGTAAGCGAGGCATTCTAACCAGCTGAACTAACCGCCCGTTTAACTGATAACTTATAACCAATAACCTATAACAGAGAACCGCAAAATTGCCTTTGTTATAAGTTATCAGTTATAAGTTATTAGTTACATGGGCGCGAGAGGGATCGAACCTCTGACCTCTTCCGTGTGAAGGAAGCATTCCACCACTGAACTACGCGCCCTTATAGTCGATCCATTTCGCGTTGCAAATTTACTGGCGGACAGGGATTTGAACCCCGACTGTCGCCTCCAAAGGGCGATGGCCTACCATTAGCCGATCCGCCATTATAGCTAATAGCTTATAACTAATGGCTTATGGCCAAAAGCAAAAACTATTAACACAAAAAAACAGCCAACGATAAAATTATATCACACTCTTGCGCCCAGAGTGATTCGAACACTCGACCTTCTGTTTCGTAGACAGACGCTCTATCCATCTGAGCTATGGGCGCATTTAGACTTAAATTATACCGTATTTAGGGACGTTGCGCTATTCCTCAAGAAATCTGACGAGATTCCGTCATATCGAGGTTGTTTAGGTAGGCATGAAAATTGCTAGAATAGCTTAGGAAAATGTCCAATTTCCAATGTCGAATGTCGAATGGAGGTATCGCTTTGCGATATTTATATAAAAATGCAAAAATATGATATTTATGAGAGAGTGACTGTTTTTGTTGTTAAGATCATTAAATTTTCTGAAAAATTATCAAAAAGTTTTTCAGGTAGGATTATAGCAAAGCAAATGATTAGATCCGCAAGCTCAGTTGGGGCAAATATGCAAGAAGCAGATGGCGCGACATCAAAAAAGGATTTTATTAATAAGGTTGGAATCTCGAGAAAAGAGGCTCAAGAGACAAGGTATTGGTTGGATTTATTAAAGAGAGCAAATCTTATTGGGAATCAGCAGAATGTGGAAGAGCTACAGTTTTTATTTTCTGAGTGTGATCAGATTGCTAGGATTTTGAGTAGTATTATTAATAGTGCGAGGGAAGGGGAGGGGGAAAATGTCTAATGTCGAATGTCCAATGATGGTATCGGGAAGCGAAGAAATGTCCAATTTCCAATGTCGAATGTCCAATGATGGTATCGGGAAGCGAAGAAATGTCCAATTTCCAATGTCGAATGTCCAATGATGGTATCGCCTTTGGCGATTTTTTATATATGGAGAAAACTATTTAATTCATCGCAAGCAAGATCAATATTAAATTCTTTGATTGTTTTATTTTTTTGTCTATCTAAATTGTGAATTGATTGTAGTTGTGTTTTATATTTCTTTAATATAGCAACTGTTTGCTCTATAACATTATATTGGTTATAAGGATTATGTTTTACCAGCAACTTATATTCTTCAATGTTTTTAATACTAGCTTTATCATGAAGAAAAGCTTTTATTGAATCATCCCCAAATAAAGTGTTACCTGTTCGCCATGCCGATAATTCGGCATCTAATTCCGTAGGAACAGTTATGTTAATTTTTGGTTCTTCAATTTCAATCCTGCCAAGATTATTATACAAAAAACAACCTGCCCAGGATAAGATAAAACTCTTTACATCCTGCTCAAGATGACGCAATTCGTGTGCAAAATTCCATGAAAATTCAATATCATCAGCAAGAGAAACCCTTTTAGAAAACCAAATAAAATGAGTATATTTTTTTGATTTTATTATTTTTAATATATCATCTGGACTACATTCTTCAATCTCACCAAGCCGCACATTCATATGTAAACCATAGTTTTTGCTCCATAGATCATTTGGATGACTCTTATAGTCTTCATCGTCAAATAGCAAAACAACACCTGAATCAGGCATATTAAAGTTAATCATTATTTTTTCGAGCAACTCTTTTTTCTCTTTTGACAGATCTAATTTATATATTATTTCGTTTTTTTCATCCCACATGCGATTATTTAAACATAAGATTGTTATATAGTAAATTGTTTTTGTAGTGTAGCCACAATATGACTATAATTTAAAGATAATCCGTCATCCATTTGATAAAAAATAAAATTAAGTGGTTGCAAGTTGTAACTGTTTAAATTTTAAAATAAAAAGTCAACCAAAGTGTATAAATCTAACATACACTTTCAATTTCTTTATCTAAAAAATCGCGAAGCGATACCATCATTCGACATTCGACATTGGAAATTGGACATTTGCATTTCCCCTCTATCTGGTATAATAAGCCAAAATGGACATCCTCCACAGCATAATAATCGGCATCGTCGAAGGAATAACCGAATTCCTCCCAATCTCCTCCACAGCCCACATGGTTCTTGCTGCAAAAGTTTTAAATATCGCCCAGTCTGATTTTGTAAAAAGCTTTGAGATAATTATTCAGTTTGGCGCAATTCTTTCTGTTCTTGTTCTTTACTGGCGAAGATTTTTAGTTGATTCTGAAAGCTTAAAAAGAGTTCTTGCTGCATTTATACCAACCGCGATTCTAGGATTTGCTCTTTATAAGTTTATAAAGGGCTATTTAATATCAAACGAAACTATAATAGTCTGGTCTCTTTTGCTCGGTGGTATTATTTTAATAATATTTGAGCTTTTTCATAAAGAAAGTGACACGGCGGTTGAGGATATTTCAAAGATACCGTACTCAAAATGCATTACAATAGGGCTTTTTCAATCACTTGCGATGTTTCCTGGAGTTTCAAGATCAGCCGCAACAATAATAGGGGGGCTTACTCTTGGGCTTAAGCGAAAAACGATAGTCGAATTCTCTTTTCTACTTGCTGTCCCCACAATGCTTGCGGCATCGGTCCTCGATATTTTAAAAACAGGTAGCTCTTTTACAGTTAATCAAGTAGGTGTTTTGGCTGTTGGATTTGTTGTGTCGTTTGTTGTCGCGCTTCTTAGTATTAAGTTCTTATTGAGATATATTGAGAAGCATTCTTTTATCCCATTTGGAGTTTACCGTATAATTATCGCTCTTATTTTCATGTTTGGGTTGTTTCGTTAAAGACTAAAGACTCACACTCAAACTAACTACTTAAAAGGGGTGTTTTGTTGTGAAAAAAACTTTGATGATTATCCTGTTTTCTCTTTTTCTGTCCCCTTGTTTTGCAGATAGCCAGATGCTTGTTGTTACAGGAACAGGCAATGTTAATGTAGAACCTGATACAGCAACAATTACTCTTGGCGTTCAAACAGAGGATAAAACCGCGTCAAAGGCGCAATCTGAAAATGCAAGACTTATGCAAAAGGTTATTGATTCCGTCAAAAGCTTTAACATACCAAAAGATAAAATAAAAACTTCCAGATTTAGTATCGGACCAAAGATGAAATATGAAAACGGAAATTCTTATCTTGTAGGGTATATATGTAGCAATCAAGTTTCGGTTACAATAAGCGACGATCTTGAAAAGGTTTCAAAAATAATAGACAAAGGTACATCTGCAGGCGCCAATCAAATATTAAGCGTCAATTTTTCAAGAAAAGATATTTTGCCTTACAGAAAAGAGGCACTAAAGCTTGCTGTTGAATCTGCAAAATCAAAAGCACGCGCCATTGCGGATGCGGCTGGGCTTACTCTTGTCAGGATAGAAAAGATAGAAGAACAGGGAGTAAATAATTGGGGAATAATCTCACAACAATCAAATATTTCAGCCGATAGGGTGCTTGGAGGCGAATCTTCTACCCCAATTTACAGCGGAGATATCAATGTTACGATGAGTGTTAATGTTGCTTATGTTGTGAAATAAATTGAAATTTTCTATTTTAACCTCCGAAGAAGCTGTGTGTATAAAAAAGGGTTCAAATAAATAACGGAGGAATTAATTATGGGAACATCAGTTGTACCAGTCGGATGTGGGTTTTCAGCTCCTGTCACAAAAAAGGATGATTTAACAACAGCGCCAGAAGTTGTAGAAGAAGCAAATAGCAATTCCTGCCAGGAAATTTATATAAACCCGCCAATTTGTTGTAATGATATTGATGTGTCTGATGCTAATGCTGTTGAATCTAAGCTATATGATGAAATTGCGGAATTGAAAACTTTGTTATCAGCCCCCTCCCAAGATAATGAGATATCATCAAGTGCCGAAAGAATTGCTGAATTAATCACTCTTATTTATTGTGCGAAAGGAATGGATAAAGCTTGTGAAGCGTTTTCTCTCCTGTATAGCGATGGTTATAATTATATCAAGGCTCATTCTTTTGTAGAAAATGAAGGGGCAACTCCTCTGGTTTTTGAAAAGCTTGTAAGCAAAAATCCGGAAATAGCCACTGCCATTGCCATAGGATTTTATTCCGATCAATCCTATGTAATAAAAGAGGTTTTTATCACTAAATCAATGTTTGCTGCATCTCTCTCTCCAAAAGAAAGCGCGGATTTGATAAGTGAAATATTTAAAAGAGATAAAGATTTGGCAATTGATATATTTTTATTGATCGACGATCGTAAGAATTTTTTTACAAAGCCCATTCTTGCATCTATTAAAGATCGTGAGCTTCTGGCATATCTTTTTTTAAATCCTTTACTTCTTGAAGATATAATTACGGTTTTAAATTTAAATAGCACCCAAACAGCAGATTTGGTTGTATCGGCTTATGATATAGCAATAAAAGAAGATGGCGATTATGCAGAAGTCAGAATCGACAAATTGTTTTCAGCTCTTACTCGCATAGATGACAAGGGTTTGAAATTAAAAACATTTCAGATTCTTATTAATAAATACCCAAAACAGGCAATTGGCCTTTTGACTTTTGGGGCTATTAAGGAGAAAAATATTTCAAATGAATTAGCAGAAAAACTATCTCAAAGGTTTAAAACCAGTGGTTTGACGATCCCTGCTATGCTTGCCTCATTTGTATTATTTATTTATGACGAATTTGGTCAAAAAGAAGCAGGAAAGGTGCTTAATAACTATTGTCAGGGGAATAAACTTGCAGTAAGAAAAATGTTTGACTTACTCTTTTCTCAAGATCGAGAAACAACAAAAAAACTTTTAGCTGAAGAGATTTATTCAGCCTATCTATCATATGTTGCGCAAGCATGTGAAGATGCTGGCATTTCAGATTACGAAATAAGTCAACTATTAGTTGACGCTTATAAAAACAGAAAAAACGGCGGTGAAATAGCTGGCAATATTTTTTATTCGCTTAAAGATAAAGATATAAAGAAAACCATTGCCCTTTTTCTCTTTCAATTCAATTCCAAATATGCGGCTCCTATTATGACTTTCGGAGAAATTACAGAGGAAGAGTTTACTGGAAAGGAAATAGATGAAATTGCAGAAAAAAACTCCTCATGGCAAGAGGCAATAGCTTTGATGATTTTGAAGACTTATGAAAAAAATAATAAGACTGGAATATCTGTATTTAATGGCATAATACTCCGTGATCATTTTTACCACAAAGATAAATGGGCAATTTTGTATGAAATTGCGAAACAAGAAAGAAGTGTTTATGCTGGCATTACTTCATGTGATTATTGTGACCAAGTTCTTTGTAATATTATAAGTTTTCCTTTTGAAAACGAAAGCACTCCAGATGAAAAAGAAAAAGCAAACCTAATATTATTAGCTAGGCCTTATTTGATGCATAATATTAGCGATAGGGTAAAGGCCTTGATTGATCCAACGCATCCAATTCCGCAATAAGGATTTCAAGCTCTTTATAACCGTTATCAACATCCTGCTGATGTTTGTGCGATTTGATCTGAAGCTGAGAAATCTCTTCACCTTTTAATTTTGCAGAATTATTGGCTATTTCAAGGTTAACTGCTTCAAGTGCCGTCTCATCTTTATCAATCTTTTTTTCAACCTCTTTTACTTTCGCAAGCAGTGCTTTGTGCTTTTTGTTGTATTCTTCCTCTAAATCTTTCTGGCTTTTCTGCTCAGATTTTTTCATTTTAACTTTTTTAGGTTTTTTTATTTCCTGTTCCCATCCAACTCTGTCCAAAAAGTCCTGATATGTTCCGTCAAAAACAAAAACGCGATCTTCATTGAATACTATAAGCTTTCTAGCTAAATGATGCAGAAACATTTCGCTATGTGTTACGATAATTACAGCTCCAGGGAATTCATCAAGCGCTGTAATCATAGAATCGCACGATTCTACATCTAAATGGTTAGTTGGTTCGTCAAGCAGTAGCATATTGGTAGGGGAGAGAAGGATTTTCCCAAGCGATACCCTGCTTTTTTCGCCGCCCGAGAGTACTGATATCTTTTTAAGCGCCGCATCGCCAGAAAACATCATGGCGCCGCAGGTTTTTCGAATGTCCGTATAAGTCATATCCGGTCTTAATGCGGAAAATTCTTGTTCTATTGTAAGTGTTGGCTTGAGCCGCTCGATATTTGTTTGTCCGAAATAGCCAATTTTGCAATTTGGATGGCTTGTTATTTTGCCTTCATTTGGGTCAAGTTCCCCTGCCAGCAACCTAAGCAGGGTGGATTTTCCCTTGCCATTTTTTCCGATAACGCAGATCCTATCATTTTTGCCGATATAAAGAGACAGTTTTTCTATTAGAGTTCGTTCGGGGGAATAACCGAAAGATATTTCCTCAATATTCATAAGATAGTTGGCTTCAAATTCTAAGGAGTTAAACCTAAACCCCAAATCAGTAACCTTTCTAAGTTCTTCTTTTTTGCCCATTTTTTCCAACGCTTTGATCCGTGATTGAACAAGGCTTGCGCGAGCTGCCTGGGCACGAAATCTGTTAATGAACTCTATGGTTTCTTGCCGTTTTTTGTCTTCTTTCCGGCGAGTCTTTTCATAAACTTCTTCTTCCAATGCGATCTGTTCAAAAAGTTTTATTGTGTCTCCTTCTATTTTCTTGATTTTTTTACGATGTATACCCATTGTATGAGTTGTAATGCTGTTCATGAAATCGCGTTCGTGTGTGATGATTATCAGTTCATTTTCCCATCGTTGCAGGAAGCGGGTTAGCCATCGTATAGATATAATATCCAGATAGTTTGTAGGTTCATCAAGAAGCAAAAGATGTGGTTCTGCAAGAAGTACTTTAGCTAGATTCAATCTAACTTGAAAGCCACCTGAAAATTCCAAAGGAGATTTATAAAACTCGTCTTCAGAAAAGCCCAAACCACTTAAAATCTTTTCAGCTTTCCAGATTTGATCTTTGTCATCCTCTTTGAGTCCAAGACAAGCCTCTTGTAGTACTGTGTCTTCTGTAAATTGCAAATGCTGTTTAAGATATCCGATGGTGTAATTTTTTGGAATAGAGATGTTTCCTTCATCTGTGTGTATTTCACCTGTTATAAGCTTAAACAGAGTAGTTTTACCCGAACCATTACGACCAACAAGCCCAATACGTTCGCCACTGTGTATGTTGAAACTTATATCATCAAGCAGTTCTTCCCCGCAGAAGGATAATGATAGATTGTTTATTTGTAGCATTCTTTACCTAATATCGAATCAAAAATTTCTAATTTCGAAACGGAGGGGGAGAGATTCGAACTCTCGGTACACGTTAATGTACACACACTTTCCAGGCGTGCTCCTTCAACCACTCGGACACCCCTCCTTCTCTCTCAACTTTCCAAAGAACTCTTTCAATAATCCTCTGCACTCTTTCTTTAAAATCCCGCGAGTCAGTTTGACATTGTATTTTTTTAAAAGCCTTCCCGCGCCGTTGTCCGGAGAGTTGGCTCCGATTACAACATTTCTTATTTTAGCATGAATCATTGCTCCGGCACACATTAAACATGGTTCAAGCGTCGTATACAACACAATGTTATTTAAATGCCACCCTCCCATCTTTTTTGCGGCTTTTTTTATGCAAATAATTTCCGCGTGCGCTAAAGGATCCTGCTTTGTCTCCCTTATGTTATGCCCTCTTGCGATAACTTTATCGTTTAACACCGCTACACAGCCGATAGGGACTTCATTTTTTTTAAAAGCTTTTTGCGCTTCCCGCAGGGCCTCTTTCATATGGATTTCATTCATGTTAAAATTATAGCATAATGATTAAATTTGGAACCGACGGATGGAGAGCAATAATATCGGACGAGTTTACTTTTGATAATGTCCGTAAAGTCGCGCGCGCCATCGCATTATACTTGATAGAGCAAAAAAAAACTGATAAACCTATTATCATAGGATACGACCCAAGGTTTTTAGCCGATGAATTCGCATTTGAAGTTGCAAAAGTTATTAAATCGGCTGGAATTGATGTTTTCCTGCCCAACCGAGATACTCCAACCCCTGTTATTGCCTGGTCAATAAAAGATAAAGGTGCGTGCGGGGCAGTAATGCTTACCGCTTCGCATAATCCGCCGCAATATTGCGGCATAAAATTTATTCCGGAATATGCGGGTCCTGCAAACGAAAGAATTACATCCGTACTACAGGAATATGCGAACAAAGAAATTAATCTTCCGAAACCTTCAAAACAGGGAGAGGTCAAACATTTTAAGCCGCGAGACAGATATTTTGAATATTTAAAGTCATTGATTGATTTTGAAGAGATAAAAAAATCAAAATTAAAAATCGTATATGATTCGATGTTTGGATCAGGCCGGGCTTATACCGATTTTATTCTTGGAAAATCCGGATGCATTGTTGAATCTATACATAATTACCGCGATGTTTTATTCGGCGGGAGCAATCCTGAGCCTTCGGACGAACTTCTCGGAGAATTAAAGCAGAAAGTTGTTGAGAGGAATTTTGATCTTGGCTTGGCGAACGATGGTGATTCCGACCGCTTTGGCATTGTTGACGAAAAAGGCCTTTTTTATTCTCCTAATCAGATTATTGCCATCCTTTTTGATTATCTTGTTTCAGACAGGGGATTTGACGGTTCTGTTGTAAGAACAATTGCAACCACTTCTATGATCGATGAAATAGCAAGGCAGCATAATATTGAGTTACATGAAACTCCCGTCGGGTTTAAGCATATTGCGGAATATATGATGAAAGAACCTGTAATTATTGGTGGGGAGGAGAGCGGGGGCCTTTCTATTAAAGGGCATATCCCCGAAAAAGACGGCATTTTAGCATGCCTTTTGGTTGTTGAAATGATGGTAAAACGAAAAAAAACATTGTCTGCTATTTGGGCGGACACCGTAAAAAAAATAGGCTTGTTCAAAGAGTTGAGGAAAAAACTTGAATTGCCGGAAGAGAAGAAGAAAAAAATCATGGAAATATTGGCTCGAGAACATCCAAAAGAAATTTGCGGGATTAAAGTTGTAAAGGTTAACAAAGTAGACGGTGTTAAGGTTATCTTTGAAGATGGGAGCTGGTTTCTTGGGCGGCCGTCAGGAACAGAGCCGATTATAAGAATCTACGCGGAATCTAGGAATGCCGATTTATTGCGAAATATAGATTCTTATTTAAGCCGGTTAGTGGTAGAATTAGGATAATAAAAAGGAGAAAAGCATGACAAACAATAAAGAAAAAATTTTAATGGATGAGGTGGCAATGAATAGGGCGCTAAAAAGAGTTGCCCATGAAATAGTAGAAGCCAACCGCGGAGCAAAAAATGTGGTTCTCATTGGAATCATGAATAGGGGTGTTCCTTTGGCAAAACGCATTGCAAAGATTATAGATCAATCTGAAAAAGAGCTTATTCCTGTGGGCTCTCTGGACGTTGCTTTGTATCGCGACGATCTTGCCAATAAAGGAGATTATATTACCGTTAGAAAATCCGACATGCCTTTTTCTGTTGATGACAAGATTGTAATTTTGGTTGATGATGTTATATTTGCAGGTCGTACAGCGCGGGCGGCTCTTGATGGATTAAAAGATTATGGCAGAGCCGCAAAAGTTCAACTTGCCGCCTTGGTTGACAGAGGGCATAGGGATCTGCCTATACATCCCGATTATATAGGCAAAAAAATACCTACCAATATTAAAGAAAAAGTAAGCGTTGAAGTTCTTGAAATAGATGGAGTGGATAGAGTTATTATTAGAGATTAATAGTAGCCCTTAACCTTTTTATCTATAATGTCGGAATCTTCATGGGCAGATAAGGATAGTTTGAATACATAGATGACCATCCCCGCTGCAGTATTGTATGATCTACGACTTGCGAAAGATAGATATAGGGTCTTCCTTCTTTTCTTGCGCTATTCATTGCTTCTTTTAAATCTTTTGTTTCAAAATAATGCTTTGTATCACAAACAGGTTGTGTGGAATATTTAGGATATTCTGTACATTCTCCAAGGGTAATATATCGTTCATCAACTAAAAACGATAAAAGCTCTTCTACTTCTTGCGTGGTCGCATAACTGTTTATAGCAAGCCCGACTTCAAACGAGTCTCCCGTGCTTCTTACTACCTTATAAACAATTAACGGCATTATTCCATCGGGAGTGTTTGTTTGGTTTAAAAATTCATTTGAATGGAAAAGAACCCCTTTTAGCCGAAAAAGCTCCTTTTCTGCGGTGATGACATTTTTCTCAAGCTCTCTTATTCTTGTATATGTTTCTCTAATATATAATTGAATTTCGTTTGTGAAATCCGAACAGAAAAATTCAATTTCTTTGAGTTGTTCTCGCGCAGATTTAAGCGCTTCTTTTATTTGCCCTGTTTTATTGAGCTCGGCTCTAATGGCTGCGAGAGTTTGTGGAGAAATGGGATTGTTTGTTGCTTTTGAATTTAAAGTTTCAAAAAAACGGGTTGCTTCTCCCATCGTATCGTTTAGCTTTTTTGACAAGGCATCAAAAATATCTTTTATCGGGATATTTTTTTCTGTTATATCCAAAGCTTTTTGCACCATGTCAAGCCTAAGTGAGATGGCGGCGATTAAGTTTTTATCTTCAAGGGCAAGTTGTCGATTAAACCTTCTTATCTTATCTATGATTTCTTTTGCTTTTTTTATGTATTCTTTTGTTTTGCCGACTTTTAATAGATCTTCAAAAACCAAAGAAGGTTTGTTGGCTTTTAATTTGCCAGTTGAAGAATCCGGAATTTCCAGACTTAAATCATCAACCGCGTCTTCCAAATCATTAACTGCTTCATCCAAAGAATCAAATAAATCGTTTAATGCCTTTGAATATGAAGGACTCTCGGCTTGCGGCAGCGCGGCCGGTTTTTGAGACTGTGAAGAATAGCCTGTTCCTGTTATTTCAACCATATAAATATATCTCGTTAAGTTTTACAAAAAATTGCAAGGTGAAATACTTAAATTCTAACTGTATAATAATATGTCATGCCTTCAATAAAAACTTATGCGACTCCAAAAGATATTTTAGAAGGGCTAAATGTCGATCAGGAAGAAGCGGTAAGACATGATAAAGGCCCCCTTTTAATAATTGCCGGAGCCGGAACGGGAAAAACTACAGTTATCACCCGCAGAATTGCTTATCTTATTTCATTAAAGCTTGCGAAGCCGAATGAAATTCTTGCCTTAACATTTACGGATAAAGCGGCAAATGAAATGGAGGCGCGAGTTGATAGGCTCGTTCCTTACGGTTATATCGATGTCGCAATATCAACCTTCCATTCATTTGGAGACCATATTTTGCGGGACTATGCGATCGACCTTGGGCTACGACCCGATTACAGGGTTCTTTCGCATGAAGAGCAAATGGTCTTTTTTCGAGAGCACCTGCACGAATTCCCTTTGAAGCACTACGTATCATTGAGCGATCCGACGCGCCACATTGAAGCTATGATTGGGATCATATCCCGCGCGATGGATGAAGATGTTCCCGCCGATGAGTATGTGCAATGGGCGGAGATTAATTTAAAACGTGTACAGTATGCAGTTAACAGTTTACAGAAGGGACAAAATGATGATACTTCTGTGAATGAGATGGAAAAACAGCTTGAAATCGCACAGGTTTATAAAAAATACCAGGAATTAAAGATTAAAAGCGGGTTTGTTGATTTTGGGGATCAGGTTAGCCTTGTTTTGAAGCTTTTTAGAGAACATCCCCGAATATTAAAATTTTTTCATGATAAGTTTAAATATATCCTTGTAGATGAATTCCAAGACACAAACTATGCCCAGTTTGAAATATTAAAATTATTGGCAGGCAAAAATAAGAATATTACAGTTGTAGGGGATGATGACCAGAGCATATACAAATTCCGTGGAGCTGCCATATCAAACATCCTAGGATTCACAAAAATTTACCCAAAAGCAAAAAAAGTGGTCATTAACAAAAACTACAGATCGACACAATTAATACTTGATGCCGCGTACAGGCTTATCCAACACAACAATCCCGACAGGCTGGAGATCAAAAATAAAATTAATAAGCGTCTGACCTCCGAGAGAAAAGAGTGCGCAAATAAGCCTGAATATAAAGGGTTTGACAAAATAACGTCAGAGGCCGACTTTGTCGCAAAAACAATCAAGGAGAAATGGGAGAGCGGCAATTATAAATTGAAGGATTTTGCGATTTTGACGCGGTCGAAAGCAAATGCGGAACCATTTGTCCAATCTCTCAACCTCCTGAATATTCCTTATCTCTTCTCTGGTGGTGGGGGACTGTATGTTCTTGAAGAAGTAAAACTTGCAATCTCTTTTTTGCGCGTAATAGGAGATCCCTCTGACAGTAGATCATTATATAGCCTAGCAATATCTCCTATATATGGGCTTGATCCCCTTGATATGCAAAAGATAAATACTTTTGCAAAAAGGCGGAATTATACTCTTCATTATGTTTTTGCAAACATTGAAAAGACAAAAATTGAAGAATCGGAATTTACCGTGCTAAACGACTTAAAACAGAAATCAATTGATGTGATTGCAAATATTATGCAGGATATTGAGATTTATCTTGAATTTGCGAAAGACCATACAACGGGTGAGGTTCTTTATCGTTTCCTTAAGAAGTCAGGTTATTTAAAAACTCTTACATTTTATGAATCAGCAGAAAACGAGAACAAAGTTAAAAATATAGCCGCTTTTTTTGATAGGGTCAGGAAGTTTAAAGAGATTGCAGAAGTTGACAGAGTTTCTGAATTTGTAAATCATTTGAATATATTAAAAGAGGCAGGAGAAAATCCCGAATCTGCAACTTACGATTCGGATATTGACGCGGTAAGTATCTCAACAGTTCACAAATCAAAAGGGCTCGAGTTCCCTGTTGTATTCATGGTTTCTTTAACATCCGACAGGTTCCCCGTTCGCAATCGAAAAGACCCTATAGAACTTCCTGATGAGCTTTTAAAAGAGAGTTTGCCAAAAGGCGATGCCCACGTACAAGAAGAAAGGAGGCTTTTTTATGTCGGGGTGACGCGTGCAAAAGATGAGCTTTATCTGCTATCTTCTCTTGATTGCGGGGGAAAGAGGGACAAAAAAGTTTCTCAGTTTGTCCTTGAGGCTCTTGATATGCCAAAAGTCAACCTTGAAGTTTTAAAGAGAAAACCTATTGAGCAGATCGAACTTTTTGCCCCGCAGGATTATATTTGTCCTCCTATAAGGAAGATATCAAAAGATGAAAGACTCTCACTCTCTTTTTATCCTATTGACGATTATTTAACCTGTCCGCTTAAATATAAGTATGTTCATATTTTAAATGTTCCTCTTCTTCCAAGCCATACGATTATGTACGGATCGGCTTTACATAAAGCCGTACAGGGGTATTTTTCTGCCAAAATCCATGGCAAGGAATTTGCTGAAAAAGAGTTGCTTCTACTGTTTAAAAATAACTGGAGTTCGGAAGGATTTATTTCTCGCGAGCACGAAGAGGCCCGTTTTGAAAAAGGGGAAAAAGCGTTGAAGCAATTTTATAAAGACCAAGAGAAATCAAAGCTTATTCCCAAGTTTGTCGAAAAGGAATTTAAATTTGTAAAAGGGAATATCCAAATAGCCGGCAGATTTGATCTTGTTTTAGAATCCTTGAATCCTCGAACCCTTAAATCTTCGAGCCCTTCCACTATTATTGTAGATTTTAAGTCTACTGAAGTAAAAGATCAGGAGAAGGCTGATAAAAAAGCAAAAGGGAGCATGCAGCTTGCGATTTACGCGATGGCATGGAGGGAGATGATGGAGATGCTTCCCATGTCTCTTAAGTTATATTTTCTTGAAAGCGGACATATCGGTTCGACGCAGATAACTGCAAAAGACCTTGAAAAGACATGGGATGAAATAAAAAAAGTGGAAGAGGGGATACGATCAGCTGATTTTCGTGCGACACCGGGGAAGATTCAATGCGGATATTGCCCGTACAACGAAATCTGTTCAAGCGCGGCGGTTTAATGCATCTGGACAAACTCTTGTGTCTCTATATTTTTGGGTTCTTGCTTTTCTTCGAGGGAGTCAAGCTTTGTTTCAAATTTCCCCATTCTTTTTTCGGTAGATTCATATGCGGAGGTCATGTTTTTGAGATGGGTTCCCATTTTAGTGAAATCATCTAAAACTTTTACGAAATCCCCTTGTAATTGAGAGATGTTTTTCAATATCTCCTGTGCTCTCTCTTCTATCTGCATCCCTCTAAATCCAAGCAAGATGGTTTGCAGGTATCCATAAAATGAATTTGGCGATACCGGGAATATTTTGTTCTCAAGGGCGTATTTAAAAACACTTTTATCCTCGTCTAAATTTTCATCTTTTATTATTATTTCGTAATATACATTTTCCGCGGGTATATACATCAGTCCAAAATCAGAGGTTCCTTCATCGGGAAGGATATACTTCTTTTTTATGTCTGAAATATGCTTTTTGACATCCCGGACAAAAGCCTTCTTGGCATTTAACCTTTCCAAATCTGTTTGCGCTTCAGATATTTTTTTGAAATTTTCCAGAGGGAATTTTGAGTCAATGGGGATCAGCAGGTCTTTTAATATAATTACGGCATCAACTGCCTCCCTGCTTTTGAATTTATATTGTTCCTGATATAGTGAAGGAGGGAGAACTTGTCCAAGCAGGTCACTTAAAAACAATTCCCCCATACCGCCGCGGATTTTTGGTGATCTTAAAATTTCCTGGAGGGAGGAAATGTCTTTGCTTAACTCTTTCACCTGTTCTGTTGCTTGGTGGACTTCTCCCAGCTTCCTGTGCACATCTCCAATTACTTTTGCCGCGTTATCCAGCCTTGAATTTACGTTTTTATCCACATTTTGAAGGGTCTGGGTCAAATCGGTGTTTACTTTTTGAAGGATGCTCTGGTTGTCTGAATACAACTTTGCAATTTGTTCATTTACCTGTCCCATTTGAAGGATTACCTGGTTTCGAAAACCTTCTAATTGTTGCTGGATGCCGTCTTGGTTTGAGCTTTTATCTGCAAAAGTTAGCCTGTATATTATAAAGCCTAAGCCTATAATTGAAACAGCGGAAAAAATAACAGCAATTAATATCATTTTGCTATTATAACATCAAAAAAACTACTTGACAAAAATTTGTTGAAAGGTATGATTAAACTTAAATTTATTAAATAAAAAGGAGGTGAAAAATAAATGAAAAAGACAATTGCTTTATTTGTAGCGCTTGCTTTTATACTATCTGTTGCAAGCTTGGCTTTTGGCCGAACTCTTGAAGAAGAAAAGGCTGCTGTTCGTGATTACCTGAAAGTAATTGATGCCAAAATCATCAAATACAGGAATCAAGGAAACACAACAAAAGTTACAGTTTTGCAAAAAGAAAAGTCAGCAACGTTAAAAAGGTGGGAAAAGGTTAAAGCGGAATTAATGGCGCAGGATGAGGTTACTCCTCCTCCACAACCAACACCACCGCCACCACCACCAGTCAAAAAACCTCAGATGGTTTCGGCTCCTTCAGCCGGTTTACTCGGCATGGGAATTGAGACAGCTGTGGAAGTTGGTATGATTGGAGGATTGGTTGGATTAACGGGCAATGTCATTATCCCTGATCCTATGCAGCTTGGATCAATGATCGGCTTGTCAGACAAGGCCATCAGCTACAAGCTTGGCGTGGGGTATGCTCAAGGAAATGACGTGAATAGTAATGCATGGAAAGCAGTCCCTATTATTGTTGACGGAGTAATAACTTTACCTGCAGACATGATGGAAGGGCTTTCAACCTTTATCGGAGGCGGCATTAACTATGTTGCTTATCGTACTGGACAAACTTCAGGGTCTATCGGCGGCCAGATTTATGTTGGAGCTGAAGGGGATCTTGGTTTGGGAGGCAATACTTACGGAGAAGTCGGTTACTCAGTTTTGAGAACAGGAACTTCGACTAAGGGACAATATACCAGTAAGAGTGTTACGGTTTTGATAGGACAAAAAATAATGTTCTAATTGAGTAAGGACCTTTTACTTTTAAAGGAAACATGGAATCTTTAGAAGTCGGGGTCCTTCTCTTTTATTCAAACTCATAAAATATTTGCGCGAGTAGAGCGATTGCGGCTGTTTCCGTTCTTAAGATTCTTTTACCGAGGCTTATCGGAATAAAACTGTTTTGTTTTGCTGATTCGACCTCATTTTGTGAAAATCCGCCTTCCGGCCCGATGAGAATTAAAATCCCATTGTCAAGCAATGGCGGCGATTTCAAAAGACAACGATTTGAATCGCTGCCTTTAGGATTAAATTTTTCTCTGCAGCAGATAAATTTTTTTAAATTGTTATTTTGTTCCCCTTCCCAAGGGATAAGCTTCAAATCGTACTTTGGGCAGGACTTAATTAAAGTTTCAAATTTTATAAGAGGTTTTATTTCAGGGACAATAGTCCTTCCGGATTGTTCTGATGCTTCCTTTGCTATTTTTTGCCAATGCTCAATTTTTTTATCTGCTTTATCCTCAATTTTAGGAACAGATCTTTCAGATTCAACAGGAATAATATCAAAAACTCCAAGCTCAGTGGTCTTCTGGATAATCAAGTCCATTTTTTTGCCTTTTGGCAGGCATTGCGCCAAAGAAACTTTTACCGCTGCTTCTTTATTGTCTTTGCTGGTTTTTAGTATTGAACAGATTATCTTGTTGTTTTGAATTTCTTTGATTTTCGCTTTGTAGGTATTTGCGAAACTGTCGAAAACTTCTAATTTATCGCCGTTAGTCATTCTAAGAACATTGACTATGTGGTTTATATCACTTCCAAAAATAAAAATCTGGTCTTTTTCTATTTGGTAATGAGGGACAAAAAACCTATGCATTATAGTTCTTTCCGTAGTTCTCCAAACTTTTTCAGAAGCTCTTTTTGTTCGTTTGTCAGGGCTTTTGGCGTTTCAACCTCTACCACAACAATAAAATCTCCACGCCTGCGGCTGCCGACATAGTGCATCCCTTTTTCTTGAAATCTGAACATTGAGCCTGTTTGTGTCCCCTGAGGTATTTTTAGTATAGCCTTGCCGTCTATTGTTTTAACTTCAACTTCACTTCCAAGCGCCGCCTGCGCGAATGAGATGTTTTTTTTCTGATATAAATCAGCTCCTTCACGCTCAAAAATAGGGCTGGTTTTGACATTGATAAATACATATAAGTCTCCGGGTGCTCCCCCTTTTATTCCTGCGTCTCCTGCTCCCCCAACTCTTAAACGATATCCGGATTCTATTCCTTGCGGCATTTTTATTTTGATTTTGTGTTTTGATCTTTCACGGCCTGATCCCGAGCATATATGACAGGGTGATGAGTTTATTGTTCCTGTGCCGTGGCATGTCGGACATGTTGATACTTGAGTAAAGGCGCCAAGAGGAGTCCTTTGTGTCCTTCTTACCTGACCTGCTCCGTTGCATGATGAGCATTTTGATGTGGTAGTTCCAGCCTTTACTCCACTTCCTTTGCATATGTGGCAGGCTACGAGATGTGTTATCTCGATCTCTTTTTCTACCCCTAAGAAGGCTTCTTCAAGTGTTATTTCAATATCATATCTCAAATCCGCTCCATCTTGTCTTCCTGAATGGCTTGTTGTTCTTCCTCTGGTTCCTCCAAAAAACATATCAAAAATATCGCCAAATCCGTTGAAGTCCGAAAATCCGCCGCCAACATCAAAGTCTGAAAAGCCTCCAGCCCCTCCGGCATCAAACCCTCCCGAGCCAAATTGGTCATAATGCTGGCGTTTTTGCGGATCACCCAAAACCTGATAAGCTTCGTTTATTTCTTTGAATTTTTCCGCGGACCCCGATTCTTTATTGACATCAGGATGATGTTTGCGGGCAGCACTTCGGAATGCTTTTTTTATTTCATCCTGTGATGCGTTTTTTGAAACGCCAAGGAGGTTATAATAATCTTTGTTGGCCATATATTTTATTCTATCAAATAGCCGGTTTTTAAGCAATTTTACATTGCAGGCAGAAATTTCCCTTGACAGGACGTTCTCATCTTGTATAATCCATTTTAAATATAGTAGTTCCTTTGTGAGTCTTAAGTAATTTTTAAATAAAAAGGGGGAGAGAAACAATGGCAGAAGTAAAAGGGTACTGTGTAAAATGCAAAGAGAAACGTGTTATGAAGGAAGCTAAAGCAGTTACATTGAAGAACGGAAGAAAAGCCACAAAAGGAGAATGTCCAACTTGCGGCACCAAAATGTTTAAAATAGGCGGCTAAAATTGTAGTGGGTTGTGGGTAATGGGTTGTGGGTTTGGTAATGTGTTGTGAGGGTGAGGGTGAGAGTAAGACACATGACCCCTTTCTCACTACCAAACTCGCAACTCATAACTCACAACTCACAACTTTTTTTACAGCTCTTCTTACATTGAGTCCTTTCTTCTTTTTTGTTATAATCACTAAATGCCTCGCCAATTTGTGCATCTCCATGTTCACTCCGAATTTAGTTTGTTGGATGGCGCTATAAAAATTGCGGAACTTGTAAAAAAAGTAAAAGAACTTAATATGCCTGCGGTTGCTTTGACAGACCATGGGAATATGTATGCCGCCGTAAAATTTTTTATCGAATGTAAAAACAATGGCATAAAGCCTATTCTTGGCTGTGAGCTATATCTCGCTCCTCGCACACGGTTACATAAAGAGACAAAAGAAGATCGATCCCCGTTTCATTTAACTCTTCTTGCCAAAAATGAGGAAGGATATAAAAACCTTGTAAAACTTGTTTCATTGGCTTCCCTTGAGGGATTTTATAATAAGCCCCGCATAGATAAAGAGCTTATAGAAAAATACTATAAAGGGCTTGTTTGTTTGTCAGGTTGCCTGCAGGGAGAAATAGGCGCCCATTTGATTGACAATCAAGAAGAAAAGGCAATAGAAGCTATGTCTTATTATAAAAAACTTTTTGGCGAAGATTTTTACATAGAAATTATGGATATGGGGCTTGCTGATCAGAAGGCTGTAAATCCAAAGATTGTTGAAATTGCAAAAAAGCTCAATATAAAGCTTGTTGCGACAAATGATGCCCATTATTTAAACCAAAAAGATGCTTTTGCGCAGGATGTTCTTTTGTGCATAGGAACCAACTCGTTTTTAGATCAGGAAAAACGTTTGAGGTTTGATAACGATCAGTTTTATCTCAAATCACAGGAAGAAATGGCTGAGATTTTTAAAGATATACCGGAAGCGCTGGATAATACTTTGGAGGTTGCAGATAAGTGCATGTTTGAGCTTGAAACTGGCAAGCTCCATCTTCCTAATTTTGAAGTTCCAAAAGGTGAAACGCCTGACACCTACCTTGAAAAACTCGTTTGGGAGGGAATTAAGAAAATATACGGAAAAAAAATAGAAGGGATGGGCCAGGAAAAATTAATGGTTCCTCCGGAAGTAAATGATCGGGTTAAATATGAGATTTATACTATAGAAAAAATGGGATATTCGGCTTATTTTTTGATAGTACAGGATTTTATAAATTTTGCAAAGAATAATGGCATACAAGTAGGGCCAGGAAGAGGATCTGCGGCAGGCTCTATCGTATCATATGCTTTGGGAATTACAAATATTGATCCTTTAAAATATGGACTTATCTTTGAGAGGTTTTTGAATATCGAAAGAGTGTCGATGCCTGACATAGATATAGATTTTTGTTTTGAACGCCGCCAAGAGGTTATAGACTACGTCAATAAAAAGTATGGCACCGACCATGTGGCGCAAATAGTTACGTTTGGGACAATGGCCGCGCGTGGTGCCATTCGTGATGTTGGCAGAGTTCAAAAATTCCCGCTTTCTGAAGTTGATAAAATTGCCAAGATGATACCATTTGGTCCAAAAATGACAATTGACGACGGTTTGAATCTAAATAAAGAGTTAAAAGAGCTTTATGACAAAGATGAAAAGGTTAGGGATTTAATTGATACCGCAAAAAAACTTGAGGGATTGTCCCGTCACGCATCTGTCCATGCTGCAGGCGTCGTTATTTCTGAAAAACCTTTGATGGACCATCTTCCCCTGCAAAGGCTTGCTGAGAATTCTATTGTAACGCAGTATCAAATGACAGACCTTGAAAAGATAGGTCTTCTTAAAATGGATTTTTTGGGACTTCGCAACCTTACAATGATAGCTCATGCCGTTGTTCTTGTTAAAGAAAACCATGGAATTGAACTTGACATTGATAACCTCCCGTTAAATGACCAAAAGACTTTTTCTCTTCTTATGTCAGGTGAAGCTGTTGGCATATTTCAGCTTGAATCAAGGGGGATGCGGGGGCTTATAAAAGATCTTCAGCCTGACAACTTTGAAGAGATAATAGCACTTCTTGCCTTGTACCGTCCCGGGCCTCTTGAGTCGGGGATGGTAGATGATTATGTGAAAAGAAAACACAAAAAAATTCCTGTCCATTATGAACTTCCTGAACTTATTCCTATTCTTGAAGAGACGCACGGGGTTATTCTTTACCAGGAGCAGGTTATGGGAATAGCAAGTAAAGTAGCGGGATTTACCATGGGGCAAGCGGATGTTTTGCGGGCGGCTATGGGAAAGAAAAAAGTAAAAGAAATGGAAAAACAGAAGGAGCGATTTATTGAAGGGGCGGTTAAGAGGGGAGTGTCGAGGCACAAAGCGGCCGAACTCTTTAATATATGCGCGAAATTTGCTGGTTATGGCTTTAATAAGTCCCATTCGACTGCTTACTCTATGATTTCTTATCAGACGGCTTATTTGAAAGCAAATTATCCGCAGGAGTTTATGGCAGCCCTTTTGACTTCTGTTATGGGAAATACCGACAAAGTGACCCTTTACATATCCGAAGCTCAGAGAATGGGGATAAAAATTCTTCCTCCGGACGTAAACTTTAGCTCCCGCACTTTTACCGTTGTTCCTGAAGGGATAAGGTTTGGTCTTACGGCAATCAAAAATGTCGGGGTTGGGGCAATAGACTCAATTTTGGAATCAAGGAAAAAAGAGGGTAAATTTAAATCTCTTCTAGACTTTTGTCGCAGAATAGACACAAGGGCATGCAATAAAAAGGTGATAGAGAGCCTTATAAAATCAGGGTCAATGGACTCGTTTCAAAAAACAAGAGGATATCTTCTTTCGATTTTTGAAAAAGTTTTATCAAAAGCGTCAAGTGAACAGAAAGAAAGAGCAAGCGGGCAGATATTTTTATTTGATGTAAAACCGGAAGCTTATCAGGAGCCTTCTGATGATTATTTCTTAGGGGATGTTACTCCTGTTGAGTTTGCTCCTGATGAACTTTTGCGCATGGAAAAAGAGCTTTTAGGCCTTTATATTTCAAACCATCCGCTGGAAAACTTAAAAGACTCTTTGGAAGGACAAGTAGAATATCGTATTGCCGATGTTGCGGAAAAATACGAAGGAGATATCATAAAGATCGGGGGGCTTTTAACGTCAATCAGAAAGATCACAACTAAAAAAGGGGATTTAATGATGGTTGCTACTTTAGAAGATTTGTCAGGGAGTATCCCTCTTATCATTTTTCCAAAAACTTATAACAAATATGTCCATCTCTTAACCGATGATGCTGTTATAATAGTAAAAGGAAAGTTAAACAGGGATACAAGGACAGAGGAGATGAATGTGTGGGCAGAGACAATTGACACCCTTGTTGAGCTTGAAAAAGTAAGATCGCTTCATATTGAGATAATCGATATCAAAGATAAATCTATTTTGGAAAGATTAAAAGAGGCTTTGTTGTTTTACAGGGGGAATGAGCCTGTAATGATTTATTACGATGGACAGAGAGTTTCGGCCGGTTCCAAATATCGGGTTGATATAAATCCGGAACTTGTAGAGCGGATCGAAGGACTTTTGGGGACGGGGTCTGCAAGAGTTGAACAGAGGCATACAAAGAAAATGACCAATGACCAATGATTAATGTCAAATGTCAAATGGAGGTTGATTGTATGAATTTAAAGTTTAATAAAGATGGGTTGATCCCTGTTATCGCGCAGGATTATAAGACAGGAGATGTTTTAATGCTGGCTTATATGAATGAGGAGTCCTATAAAAAAACCGTTGAAACAAAAGAGATGTGGTATTGGTCGCGATCAAGAAAGGTTTTGTGGCACAAGGGTGATACTTCTGGTCATGTGCAGAAAGTAAAAGAGCTCTACTATGATTGTGATGCGGATGCCCTTCTTGCAAAAATCGAACAGATAGGGGATATTGCCTGCCACACAGGCAATAGGAGCTGTTTTTTTAATAAGGTAATATAGTTTTTCGTCAAGGGTTGCGGAAAGGGGAAAACTAATGTTCTTTATTTTGGAGTAGAGAGTTAAGACGGCTTTTTCCTTCTTTCTTTATATATGTAAACCAGTGAGTTGTTTTTTCAAACCCTTTCCCTATTGATAGATCTCTTAATTTGCCAAGATCTTTTTTATCGATCAAAATATCCATTAACCTGTGTATTGCGGAAATAACACAATCTTCATCACTAGGAGAGGCAATCTGTTGAAAAGGATGAAAAATATTCTGTTTGATAAACCACTCTAAAGCTTGTATTTCTGCATCAGTACCTGTAAGTCTTTCTATGGTTTCCATTAACAGTTGGTTTGGTTCTTTTTTTGCATTATTTAAAGAGATTACAAGATTCATAAGCTCCAATAAATGTTCATTAGGATCATTTTTATAATGTTCAATTAAGCTTAAAATAACATTATCTCTAAAAAATTCATGAATTTCGCTTCCGAGCTCAGACTCTATTTTTTGACCTAACGCATCAATGTCCTCATCTTCTAATTTTGGGATCAATTTGCATAATGTTTCTTTTGTGATATCAGCCGTGAAATAAGATAGCCCCATTATTCTTAAAAAATTCACCCAATCTTTTTGTCTGCTATAATATTCCGCTAAACATTCACAAATTTTATTTCCTACAGTTTCAAACTCAGGATTAATTGGAAGAGTTCCTCTATTAAATAAACTCCTTATTGCTTGAAAATTTATTTCTTCTAAAACACCTTCTAATGCCTCACAATTTCTTTCTGCTAGAATTCCTATTGCGGCAGATTTTATGTCTGTCAGAGAATAACCATATTTAGGGATACTGGATTTTATTATTTCCAAAATGCCATCATCAGTTAAGGAATGACCGTTTTGGACTAAAGCCTTAATGGATGCTTCTGCGTTAGGGTAACAAATTGCTATTTCCCATAAATTTTCCCATTCATTACTACTATCATAATAAGCTATTGCTAATTTGCCAGCAGATTCTCTTGTTGATGACGGATAATCGTCATTCAGTGCTATATTTTTTATGGCTTCCCAATCAGAGTCTGCTTCATATCTTGCAACTAACGTATTCCCCGCATGTTCTCTTATTGCAAGGAGAATTCTTTTATCTCTTGCAACCTCATCAACAAATCTTATCCCCCCATTTAATCTTTCTGCCGCCGCAACTAAAGCTTCTCCAAGAGGATTTTTATAAAGATCAATAGATTCGCCAAATAAAGTAACTAAAATATATAGATTGTGAAAATCTAAAAATGGATGTGGGCTTTCTTGTGTGGCAAGATCTTCTAGTTGAACTAAAAGCCCCCCACCTTTATCTCCTCTTCTCAAAAATTTTGTTACCGATGCTCTTTTTTCTAATTGATTCAAGCAAACCATGGCTCTCAATCGCTCAACAAAAAAAGCCCCTTCATTTTCCATAATTTCCGTATAAAATTTTACTCTAGCTTTTTGATCAACTGGGGCAACATCACTTCTTAACAGATGTCCTTTTAACATAAATTCGGTTGACCCTAAATACTCCTCTCTCATCGCGCAAAGACCAATTAAAACTTCTATCCATTTATTAGAAACTGCGAGAGATTTTACCCCTTCCTGCAAAATTGTGTAAGCCGCTTCTTTTGTTTCGAGGTTTCTGCTGTTAACCATAGTTTCAAGCATTGGAACAAGTGTTTCTGAATGAAGCAGAGCGCGAAGAACATTTTCAAGAAATTGGTCATAAACTACAAAATCTACGCTTCTATCGTCAAATTCTTTTGCTACTTGGACAAGAAAAGTTTGAAATTCTTGGTTGTCAAGGGCATGTAAAATATTCCATGCGTTAACTGGCTCCAATCCAGCAAAGATTTGTCTCAATTCAGATATTTCGCGGGGCACTCCAGAAATCAAACAACACGCGGAAGCATAATCTTCTTTGGCGGCAAGAAGCCGTCCCTCTCTTTCTAATCTCTCTGCCACAGGCACAATGTCAAGCCTTTGTCTTTCCGATGTATCTACTACTCTGGCAAAGTCGGTTGGGGTAACTTCTCTAGTAGAAAGAAATCTATCTCTTGCAATAAATCTTTGCGGCGTGATCACAGTAGAGGCCGATCTTGGTCTTGAGTTTGATCTTGATCTTGATATAGATCTTGATATAGATTCACCAACATGTTTTGCCATAAATGACTCTCTTTTTTTAAGTTTCTCTGCATTCTCCACACATATATCGTCATTTTTAAAGTTAAAATTCACCCAAGAAAAACGAAAAACGATATAATTGAATCAATATATAAATATCTTCACTTGGCGAATCTCCATTGTCCTGTTTTGTATTTGACATGTTCGGGTGTGGTTTGTTACACTTATCGGTGTAATTCATTACACCGATGGGGTGCATGTGTACAACCAGGAGGGAGCATGATATCTTTAATATCTAAGATAACAAGGGAATTGTTAAATTATTTTTTTGTCAATCCGCATGAAGGTTTATATGTTAATGAACTTGCAATAAAGCTTATGCTAGACAAAAGAAATCTTGTTAAAAAATTGAGGGAACTGGAAAAAGAAGGCATATTGAAAAGCCAAAAAAGGGGCAATTTAAAGCTTTATTCTGCAGATAAAAATTATCCCTTGTATGAAGAATATCGTAATATTATTCTTAAAACTTTTGGATTTGAAGATAAACTAAAACAAATTATACATAAAACAAAAGGAGTAAAAATAGCTTTTATTTACGGCTCATATGCAGCAAACAAGATGGAGGCTTATAGCGATATAGATTTATTGGTTGTTGGCAATCATGATATTATATTATTGCAAAAAATGATAAGTAAACTCCAAAAGGAAATTGACAGAGAAATTAATGTTGTAAATATGGATTCCTCGGATTATGAGAATAGACTGAAAAAGAAAGATCCTTTTGTAATGTCGATTATGAAAAGAAAGCATATAAAACTTTTATGAATAATTTTGAAGATAAATATTTTATCAAATTTCAATTTTCTCCTGAACAGGCTGAAGCTCATTTTAAGAATGCTTTAAAAGATTTCGACATTGCAAAAAAAGATAAAATAATTGATGTTAAATTCAATTATTCTTATACGGCGCTTATTAAGGCGGGGATTGCCTTGTTAAGCCACAATGAAATTAAAGTGAAAAGCCTGCCAGGGCATCATATAAAAATCATAGATAAAATGGCGCAAATCCTCAAAGATGAAGCCATTTCTGATATTGGCAATGCTATGCGTTCAAAAAGAAATATCGGTTTGTATTCCGGAGGCATTGAAATTACTGAAAAAGAAAGCAGGGAGTATCTTGATTTTGTAGAAAAAGTTTTGTTTTCAATTAAAGGGATAATTGAAACTAAATGAATATGAAAGGGAAGATTTGAAAAGAATAATCAGCCTGAAAGAACCTCGTCCTTGCTCGAGGCATCCCAAAAATCAAACAACAGGCAGAAGAGTAATCAAGATAGGTACAGTAGACAATCTTGAAATTTATGCGTGTATTATATTAAAAGGGATGTGGAATATGAAAGTTAGATTTGATCAAACTTTAGGAGTTCGACAAAAATTGCCAGGGATTGTTTTGGCTATGCCTAGTAATGCGAGGGATTCTTCTTTTGGAAATTTGGAGGCGCTTCCAGCCTTTGGTTTATGTAAGCCTTCTGATAAAATATTTAGAGAGATAATTTCTTCAGATCCTGAGATGCATTTTTTCTATTAACGGTGCCTCTTTTATAAAAAAAGAATATCAGCGTATGATAAGCGTTGAAGCTCTTTCCTCTCCTATGTTGTCTTTTTTGGAGCGAGAAGCAATAGCGCTAGAAAAAGCTGCCCTTGAAGCAGTTGATATATAGCTTGAAATTCTAATTGTCATATTTTTCTCCATATGGTAAGCTAAGATTAGCTTATGAAAGACCTCATATCTATTCATGATCTAACCTCCTTGCAAGTTGAGGAAATCCTTAGCCTTGCCCGCGACCTTAAACAGAAACAGAGAAACAAAGAGAAACACGAATATCTTTGGGCAAAATCTCTTGCAATGATTTTTGAAAAACCTTCAACCCGCACCCGAGTTTCTTTTGAAATAGGGATGTGGCAGTTGGGAGGGTTGGCTATCAATCTTGACCAGGAAAATATCGGGCTTGGAGCTAGGGAATCAATAGGCGATGTGGCAAAAACACTTTCCCGCTATGCTGACGGGATTTTGATCCGCACTTTTGAGCATAAAAAAGTTATCGACCTTGCAAAATCAGCCAGTGTTCCTGTTATAAATGGCTTATCCGACCTTCTTCATCCGTGCCAGGCACTGACGGATGTTTTTACTATAAGGGAAGAAAAGGGGTTAGAAGGGGCGAAAAAAGATGGAAAGGGATTGAAGGTGGCGTATATTGGAGATGGCAATAATGTTTGTCATTCCCTTATGTTTGCTTGTGCTAAAGTCGGGATAAATTTGACTATTGCGGTGCCGGTTGGTTATGAGCCTGACGAAGAAATTGTAAAAATGGCATTTTCTGACGCAAAGACGGCGGGGATCCAGATAGATATTTTAAATGACCCAATAATGGCGGCCAAAAATGCTGATGTTATTTATACGGATGTTTGGACATCGATGGGGCAAGAGGCAGAGAGCAAAAAGCGGAAAGCGGATTTTGAAAAGTTTCAAATTAACAAAGAGTTGGTTAAATTAGCAAAGCCCGACTTTATCTTTATGCATTGCCTCCCCGCGCATCGTGGCGAAGAGGTAACCGATGAGGTTGTTGATTCCACAAATTCGGTTGTCTTCGACCAAGCCGAAAACCGCTTACATGTCCAAAAAGCTATATTGACGATGTTGTTGAGATGAATTTTTGGTGTTGGGAGTCCTCTTCTTTTTTATTAAAAATCATCTGAAATTTTCATAAAAACATTAAGAAGATTATCTGATAAAATTCACCCCGATTATCCTAATCGGGATTTATAATAGGGGGAAATAAAAAAATGACAAGTTTTTCAACGCGAGGGAGCCTCGTTACTCCTGATTTTCCAAAACTTTTTATGGATATTCGGACGCTGTTTCACAGCCGCGCATTAGGGCAAAGAAAAGAAGGAAAAGAGCAAGCTGCTAGATTGCTTGTTGGCGCTGGGCACGAAACAGAATTTTTGAAATTTTGTGAGAACTTGCCGAGGCAACTTAGTCTCAGAGATATATGTTTTTTCCCGACGCAACCAGTGGAATCAAAGGGGGCGAATAATCTCCGGTTTGATGTGGGCATAGGAGTTGGTAATAAGATGACATGGACAAAGTTTTCTGTTGCGATTAGAGATGAAAACTTGGGGGGATCAGAAACACCTGAAGCTTATCTTGCAGGATTAAGGACGAGCTCTAGTTTTTTAAGCGAAACAATAACCCTTGATGACGGGATAGGTGCCGACTCTCCAAGTCAAGTAGAGTCCGCGAATTCAGTTCAGACATTAGCTGAAGTTGAGCAAGTCTTATTTTATTATGTTTTGAATCAAAGGCTTACAACTATAGAGCGAGCAATTGCCAGTAATTTGTCATTAGCTCAGGGAGATCAGTCATTGAGACGCGCGGAACAAGATGCTAGAATCAAAAGTCAGCGTCAACAATAAAAGGATATTCTGAGGATTTTATCTTTCTTGACTGAATTATGGGGCTGTTGCGAAATAGGCACCCCACATTAAAATGTGGGGAATTTGTGAGTAAATATTCCCCAGACTTAAGTCTGGGGTGGCATTATACAACAGTCCCATAAACACGAAAACAAGCAAACCCTTCTGAAGGGTTCATTTCTCGACGAAAGGTTTCAGCAGGAGGATAATAGTTAAGATTAACTTCCTTTGGCATCCATGAGAAACTCGATGGTGCAAGTTCTCTTATTCTATCATAATGCCATCTTCCATCAGATGAAGAGGGACGCATTGTGTCTCTTTCTTCTATAACGATAAGATAACTCTCTGGGTCTAACCAACCTATCTCTCCCTCGCTTAGAAGACATA
>Ga0208373_1001133_pt1 | contig 37627 bp, 31 predicted proteins | sample RifOxyC2_FD_184036 | JGI IMG/M metagenome (GOLD analysis project Ga0208373, IMG submission 184036) | Soil microbial communities from Rifle, Colorado - Rifle Oxygen_injection C2 (SPAdes) | ecosystem: Environmental > Terrestrial > Deep subsurface > Rock core/Sediment | place: Rifle, Colorado...
ATCAAGCCGCCTCTTGCCAGGTTTCCTTCACAAGCCGGGCTGTGGAGGTAAAATTTCCCGCCATGACCCACTCTGCAATATGATCCGCCACATCCGGGTATTTCCGTTTTATGGTCGAGGTTTGGGACAGCCATTTTTCAACACAGTGTTTGTCCAGGAACGACATGGTGACCCCCAGGTTCAGCAGGTTTAAGGCCATGGCGTTGGAAATCTGTTCGAACTGGCCTTTCAAGGGTTTTACCAGAATTTTTTTCCCTAGGGACAGGGCCTCGCTGGGAAGCTCAAACCCGGCATTGGAGATCACGCCGGCGCATCGGGCCAGATCCCTGTGAAACAAGGCTTTTGAAAAGGGGTGCCATTGGATGTGGCCTTCTTCGGCCGGTTCTTCTCCCCGGCTCTGGGCATAGACGGCAAACCTGAATCCCTTAAAGGGTAGAAGCAGGTCCCGGATCTGATCCCTGCTTTCAAAGGGGAGATAGACCAGGATCAGGGACTCGTCCACCGTATCCGAAGGGGTTATGTCGGCGGGAATCACCGGGGGGACAATGGGCCGGCCAAAATGATGCCAGTGCATTCCGATGGCAATATCGGCCGGTGCAAAATATTGGATGATCCATTTGGACAAGGGATTGGACCGGTCCATGGGGATATCATGCAAAAAAGCATACTGGTGGCCGATCCCGATACAGGGCCGGTTGATTTTCCGGGCGATCCATGCGCTGACGGGTTCAAAATCCGTGATCACCAGATCATAGTCCCTGGCATCAAACCGGGCCACATCCTTGAAGAATTGGCCCGGGGAAAGATGCTTCAGGGTGTTGAAGAGCCTGATACGGCCGTTTTTCACGGAAAAGGTGAATCCTTTGTAAAACCCCGGTGCTTTGATGATGGAGGCATCATAGGCCTTGTCCTCGGTGCAGCCGCTGAACATGACATCCACCTCGGAGTCCCGGTTTTTAAGCCGGCTGATGATCTGGGTGGCCCGGCTCACATGGCCGTTCCCGGTTCCCTGGATGCCGTATAGAATTTTCATGGTATGTCTCCTTTCAGGCAACGCCTTTAATCGGTTCGTCCCCATAATCCATGAGGATATGGCCCAAGGCGTTGTCCTGCTTGACGCCGGGCTTTGAAAACCTTTCTCCCAGAAGATCGTCAAAGGCCTCATCCCAGGAATATCTTTCCATGATATGGTTCCGGCAGGCGGCCCGCATCATGGCGAATTCATTGGGCCGTTCCGTTTTCAAAAGATGCATCTCTTCTATCTTTTCTACCCAGGCTTCTTTATCAGACAGGCTTAAAACATGGCCGGTCCTGCCGGCCTCAATAATTTCCTGGGGCCCTCCCACATCGGTGACAAGAGCGGGAAGCCCCCTGGACTGGGCTTCAAGAATGACCATGCCAAAGGTATCCGTTGTGCTGGGGAAGACAAACAAATCCGCTATTTCATAATATTGGAGGAGTTCCGCAGGGTCCACCATCCCAGTGAAATGGATCCGCTCGTGGGCGCTGCATTGGATCCGGTAGAGGTCCATCGCAGGCCCGTCGCCGCAAAGAATGAGGTTCAACTCCGGAATGGCGCGCCGGGCTCCGTGATAGACCTCCAGCAAAAATTCAATGTTTTTATCAGGGCTCATCCTTCCGGCCCACAAAAGGGTGGTTCCCCTTTGGATTCCCTTTTCATTCATGAGCCGTTTTTTCCCGGCAGGGTTGGGAATAAGGGGAGTGGCAACCATTCCCCGCCGGAACAGACTCATTTTTTCCAGACCGTGGCCCTGATCTTCCAGGATACGGATATATTCCCGGGTCGGCACCTTGATCCGGGTTGAAAAGGAATAGAACCGGTTGATGAGAAACCGGATCATCCCGGTCAGGTCGGCATCCTTAAATACCCAGTCGGCCTGGGCCGCAAAATCCGTATGATAAACGGAAATGCATTCCAGGCCCATGAGATTGCCCATGATCATTCCCAGCATGCCCACGGGTCCGGGCGTTGAAATGATCATCCGCTCGGGCCGGCATTCGTGGATCATTTCCATGGAGGCCAGAAGCGAGGGAAAATTCAAGGTGAAAGAGGCATAAAATTCCGGTGTAACAGAATAGATCCATGGCAGGTACAGGACGTTCCGGGCTTCCTGTTCACCCGGATCACGGACACAGGTGACAAAGGTGAGATTGAGGTCTCTTTTCAGGCTTTCCCGCCTGAAACTTTCAAGGGTTGTGGATACACCGTTCAGGTCATTGAGGGTATCGGTGAACCAGAGGACCCTTTCCGGGGCCGTATCGTCCTTGCCCGTATGGTGCTGTTTCAAAGCCGTCATCAGTTCCCGGTCCCTGGCCAGATGGTTCAGGGATGAAAAAAACGGGATGCTGATAAAAAAAGCCGGGAAGGAAGACATCAGGTTTCTGAAAAGCTTGCCGATATCCCCTTTTGCAAAATCCCCCACAAAAGAGTCCAGGAGCATTTTAAAAAACTCATCCAGCAAAAGCCCCATGCTCTGGTAAATATTGGCCAATTTGGTTTCCACATCCAGGCTCTGGTGATGGGACCAGTTGTAGACATCTTCAAAAAATCTCAGGATGATTTTATCCTTGATTGCTTTGCCCTTTTTGATCCTGCGGAGGGTTACCCATTCTTTTAACCGGCTTTGCCGGTCTTCAAACATCACATGGTTGATAATGGATAAAACACCGCCCGGATCATTTTTTCCGGCATGGGAGGAATAATCGCAGAAGATTTTGTAAATGGAAAAGGCAAAGGATTTGTAATCATTGCACCGGCCCATGCTGAGGGTTTTTCTTTCCTTTATCTGCCGGATGAATTCTGCCTTGGAGATGGCTTCCCCGGCAATGGTGGCGGTCCGGCCGATAAAAAGGCCGGCATGGTCATCGGAGCCGCCGGTAAATCCCTTGATCCAGGAATCCGGACCCATGGGGGTGATCTGGTATTTTTCCCTGAGACCTTGGATCTTTTCCGGGGTCAGGCCTTTGAGGACGCCCTGCCAGGCTTCATTGTAATAGCGGTTTCTGGCCCCGTTCAGACCTTCAAACACGTCAAACAGCAGCATCAGCTTTTCAAGAAGCTCAATGGTGAGGCGCTTATTGATGTTGTAAAACCCGTGGGCCACGGAATAGGCCAGGTCATGGGACCGGATAAGGTCCCTGAGCCGGTAAATATCATGCCGGACCGCCTGGATCTGTTCAAACCGGTCCTTTGTGATATCAAAGATCAGGATATGGATCTTGCACCCGTTTTCCGGGAAATAGGTGGTGGTTTCCACGCTGACAAAGGTATCGGCCGGATATTTTTCAACCAGTTCCAGGGCGCCTTCAATGGTATTGTGGTCGGTGATGGTGACAAAATCCATTCCTGCGGCCTTGGCCGTTGAATACAAGGTGTCGATATCGGTATAGGATTCTTTGGCCCCCACTTTCTGTAAAAACCATTCGGACGGCCTTTTGGACGCTTTTGAATGAACATGCAGGTCTGCACGTGTCATGATTTCTCCTTTTTTTAAGGGTTGCAACTGCCTGTTTTTAGATAAAAAAGATGAGGATTGAATTAAGAAAGGATTTTAAATTTGTAAAATAAGGGTTTCGGACGTTCAGCCCCGGCGGTTTTTGATAAGCATCCATCCGGCAATCAGGGAGGTGATGGGGGCCACCAGGGTTAATCCAAAGGTGCCGGACAAGGTCATGAGAAGTTCGGAGGCAATATGATTCATGTTCAGCAACCGGGAGATATGGATCCCCTTTGCCGTCATGAGCATGAGCAGGGTCAGGGAGGTCCCGGTATAGGCCAGGAGCAGGGTGGTCGTCATGGTGCCGATGACGGCCCTGCCGATGGTGAGCCCGCTTTTGATGAGGCCGAGCCGGGTGATATCCGGTTTTTTCTCCTTTATTTCACACAGGGAGGCGGAAATGTCCATGGCAATATCCATAACGGCGCCGGAGGCTGAAATGATAACCGAGGCATGGAAAAGCGATAATAAATCAAGGGACTCAAACCCGGAAAACCTCAAGGTGGTTGAAAACCCGGAGGTGGTTCCGTTGATATGGAGGTGCTTTGAAAAAACAAGAAGAACCACCCATGAGATAAGGCAACCCGAAATGACCCCGAGAAAGGCGATCAGTCCTTTTTGGGTGAATCCCGCCACCAGGAAAATGATGACAAAGGATAAAAGGCCGGTCATGAGGACCGAGAGCAGGACAGGGTCCACCCGGTTGTCCAGAAGTCCGGGAATCAGGAGCTTCCACAGGATCACCAGGGTAAAGACAAAGGACAATACCGATTTGACCCCGACCCAGCCCGTCACCGCAATGACGGTGACGAAAAAAAGACCGAACAATACCATCAGGCTGTCGATCCGGACCGGGTCCAGAAGCCTTGAGGAGACAATGTCCCTGCCGGATTTCGAATATCCGATAAGGGCCTTTTCTCCCTTTGTATAAAACCATTCCAGCTCTATGGCGCCCTGGAGAAGGTTGACGCTGTCCAGGACCCGGCCCTTGTCCGCTCCGGTGGTGAGCCTGACCTTTACCCGCTGTTCCCCCTGCTTGAAGATGCCCCGCTGAAACACGTAGGTGTCATCGGTTTCAAGGACCAGGCACCGGGCTTCAAATTCAGTATTTTCCCGGTTGAAATAGCGTGAATCGGGCAGGCTCAAAAGGATCACCAGAAAAATAAAGACCACAAGGGTGAAGATGATGTCACGGCCTTTGGCCCTAACGGTTACCACTTCATTTCAGCCTGGGCAACGATATTCAGAATTTTGCACACATCGGTATTATCGATATAGCCTGCAAACCGGTCGGCGCCCGCTCCTTCCGCCGTGAGCATGACCGGGATGCCGGTATGGGAATAGGAGGTCCAGTAAAGATTGGCTCGGGTATTGAAAAGCCTTTTAAACACCATGGAAACCGGTCTGTACCCGCCGTAAAGGGTCTTGATCAGGTCCTTGTCCCCGGTTTGTTCATCGGCAATGGATTTGACAATGGCTGTTTTTTCCGTTTCCGTGAGCGAGGCCAGCCCGAATTCTTCCGCAAGCCTGAAAACAGCTTCCTCATTCAGTTCTTTTTTCCCTGTCAGGGTTTTTATCTTTTCATCCACCACCTCATGGGAGATTTTCTGGCCGTAAAAAAGTTCAGGATTCACCCGGTAGGTATTGCCCATGGACAGGCCCAGGCCGCCGCATTCATGATCACCGGTCACGATGATCAGGGTGTCGGGGTTTTTCTCTTTAAAGGCCAGGGCCGTGCCAATGGCCTTATCCAGGTCCAGCATATTGACAATGGCGGCCCCGGTGTCATTGGCATGGCAGGCCCAGTCAATCTTCCCGCCCTCCACCACCATGAAAAACCCCTTGGGGTTCCCGGATAAAAGGTCGATGGATTTGGATACGATCTCATCCAGGTTCAGATCGGCCCCGGTCCGGTCCATGACATAGGGAAGGGCCTCGCCGTAAACATCACCCGGCAGGTTGGCCAGCACCTTTGTTCCTTTTTTCAAGGCCAAAAATTCATCTCTGGTCCTTGCCAGGGCATAGCCCCTGGATGCCGCCTCGGCATAAAGGTCTTTGCCGTCCTTGCGTGTGGCCGGGTTGAAATGTTTGTCTCCCCCGCCCCCCACAAAAAGGTCAAAGCCTGAATGGATGAGCTGGGAGGCGATCTCATCGTATTTGTTCCTGGAATCGATATGGGCATAAAAGGCGGCCGGGGTGGCATGCACGATTTTTACATCGGAAATGATGCCGACTGACAACCCCTTTTGTTTTAGAAATTCGCTGATCAGGGGCACCTTTGTGACCTTGTCTTCTTTCATGCCGATGACCCCGCTCAGGGTCTTATACCCCGATGCCAGGGATGTGGCCGTTGATGCGGAATCCGGGACAATGCTGGTGGAATCATAGGTGGTATTCATCCCCAGGACTTTTAATGAATTCATATTCAGCCTGACTTTCTGGCTGGTTGCCGTTACACCGGGTTTGTTGTTAAGCTGCAATTCGGCAATCTGCCGCTGGGCCACGCCCATGCCGTCTCCGATAAACATGAAAATGTGTTTGGGGGCTTTGTCCTGGGCATAGGCAAAGGCCGTGACCAGCAATACCATGAGCACGAATAGGGATAATCTTAATTTTCTGAACATTCTTCTTCCTCCTGCATGTAAAAATTGATCTTATTCTCTCTCCTGATCATTGGCAATAACCTGATTCCAGTTCTTCCAGGGCTTCAATGGAAAGATTGGCAAAGGGCAGGGCTTCCAGCCGCTCCAGCCCGATGGGCTTGCCGGTGAATTCACAATAGCCGAAACTGCCGTTGCCGATCCTCTCCAGGGCCTCGTCAATCTGCCGGAGGACCTGGCTGTACCGCTCATAGGTGCGGATTTCCTGTTCAAGGTCCATGGTATACAGGCTCCTATCAAGGATGTCCGCATGATTGGTTTTCAGGGTTTTGATTTTTTCCCGGTGCAGGGAGATTTTCCCCAGCAATTCCATTTTCCTGCAAATGAGTTTGTTTTTAAAATAATCCAGTTGCCCCTCATTCATATACTCCTTGAGGCCCATGCTTCTGATGACGGCTTTTGTTTCCATAACCCACCTCCTGTTGCATTAGATGTTTTACTGACCGCTTTCGCGGCTGATCCTGACTTTTGTAAAGGCAGTATCTCAGCCCTTTATTAAAAAATGATTACCGGGATGCTAAAAAATGGTTTGGGTTTATGGGGGGTCCCAAATCTTAACCAATCCATAACAGAACGTTAATCATTTCCTCATTTCCATTGTGTCAAATGCATTTTTAAATACGAACCCGGTAATAGGAAAATTTCATGCAAATGAAGAGAGAAAACTGGATAGGACTTCTGGGCGGCGCAGACCCGGCCGATCTTGAGTCTGCCCTGGAAGAACAGGGCATGGATTGCGACTACACCTCCATAGCCGGCCCGGAAACCGGGATGCTCATGGTTCAGGCCAAAGCCGACGGTTCCAATTCACGGTTCAATCTGGGAGAGCTGACGGTTTCAAAATGTATTCTTGAAATTAAAGGCAAATATCTCGGCACCGGCTGGGTCATGGGGTCCGATCTTCGCCATGCAGAACTGGCCGCCTTGTTTGACGGTCTTTTGCAAGACCCGGCCCATCATGACCGGCTCATGGAAACCCTGATGCCCAGGCTGGAAGAAAAACAGCGGATAAAAACAAAGGCGCTGATAAAACAGGCTTCTGATACCAAAGTGGAATTTTTTACCCTGAAAAGGGGAGAATAGGGAAGGGAAAATGATGCTGAAAGGGTTTGTTTCAGACGTTTTTGACAGCCAGGCCATTTTCAGGAAACTCCTGACCGCCATGGCAAATCCGGGAACCCTCATGGATATCGGCATGGATATGGCCTGCCCCGATCCCCTTCACCCGGCCTCCGGGGCGGTGCTTCTGACCCTTTTGGACTTTGAAACCCCGTTCTGGTCGGATGTGGAGCATGCTTCCGAAGGAGTCCAATGGCTCAGGTTTCACACCAATGCACCATATACGCGGTTAAAACATCATTCTTTATTTGCGCTTTGTACCGATACCCTTGAAGACCCCTGCCTCTTCAACCCCGGAACCATTGACTCACCGGACCTGTCCACCACCCTCATCGTCCAGACAAAGGGGATCAGTGATGCCGGGCGAATCCGGTTGTCGGGTCCGGGCATCAAGGCCCAGAAATTTCTTCAATTAAACGGAATCCCGGATGAATTTTTCAAACACCGCTCAAAACTCTGCCTTTCCTATCCCCTGGGGGTGGATATGATTTTTGTCCATGGCCGGACCCTGACGGCTCTGCCCCGCACCACCCAAACGGAGGTCCTCTGATGTATGTCGCGGTTAAAGGAGGAGAGACTGCGGTCAACAATTCCCGGGAACTCGTGGCCAAAACCCGGCGGGGGCCTGAAACGATTCCTGAAATCACACCGGAACAGATAGAAAACCAGCTCGGCCTGGCCGTGGACCGGGTCATGGCCGAAGGCGCCCTCTATGACCGGAAAGCAGCGGTAAGGGCCATCCGGCAATCCCAGGGGGATCTGGTGGAAGCCGGGTTTCTTGTCCGGGCCTTCCGGACCACCCTGAAACGATTCGGTAACTCCAAACCCGTGAACACGGAAAAAATGAAGGTTCTCCGGCGGATATCCGGCGCCTTTAAGGATATTCCCGGCGGCCAGATCCTGGGTCCCACCTATGATTATACCCACCGGCTCATCGATTTCGAAGATGAGCCGGATCATCCCCAAAGCCTTCCGGAAGATCAGGGCACAATTGAACCAATGGTTACGGAATATGAAGCGTCCATGCCCAGGGTACTGGATCTGTTAATCCAGCAAGGCTTAATGAACCCCGGCTCTGGAGAGCTGATCGGTGAAAAAACAGAGGACCTGACCCGGCAGCCCCTGAAACTCCCGGCCAAAAGAAACATCCGGCTCCAGGCCCTGGCCCGGGGGGATGAAGGATTCCTCCTGGGATCGGCCTATTCCCTGCAAAGGGGGTTTGGCCTGGATCGCCATCCTTTCCTGGGCGAACTCCGGGTGGGGTATGTGGAGGTCATGGTCACCCCGCCGGAACTGGGATTTGAGATCAAGGTCGGAGAGATCAAGGTGACCGAGTGTTTCATGATCAGCCGGAACAACGGAACCCGGCAGAGCCTTCCCGGATTTGAAAACGGGTATGGCCTGGTGTTCGGCCAGAATGAAAGAAAAGCCATGTCCATCTCCCTTCTGGATCGATCTTTACAGAACAGCGAAAAAGACGATGACGGAAAATATCCGGCCCGGAGCCAGGAATTTATCCTTTCCCACAGTGATAATGTGGAATCCTCCGGATTTGTGCAGCACCTGAAACTGCCCCATTATGTGGATTTTCAGTCTGAGTTGGTATCCATCCGAAACCTCCGGAAAAAATACCGGAAAAACAGAAAAAACCCGGAAAACAGATGATGTCTCATACCTATAATTTTGCATACCTGGATGAACAGTCTAAAAAAATGATCCGCCGGTCCATTCTGAAGGCCATTGCCGTCCCCGGATTCCAGGTGCCCTTCGGCGGAAGGGAAATGCCCCTTCCCTACGGCTGGGGAACCGGGGGGATTCAACTGACGGCCGCCCTTCTGGGGCAGGCGGATGTGCTCAAAGTCATTGACCAGGGATCCGATGACACGGTCAATGCCGTCAGCATTAAGGATTTTTTTCGGAAAACAGCCCGGGTCCGGACCACTGAAAATACCCCCGAAGCCACCCTGATCCAGACCCGGCACAGAATCCCGGAAACGCCTCTGAAAGAGGGACAGATCATGGTTTACCAGGTTCCCATTCCGGAACCCCTCCAGTTTATCGAGCCCCGGCGGCCGGAAACCTTGAAAATGCATGCCTTTGAGGAATACGGGGTCATGTATGTCAAACTCTATGAAGATATTTCAAAACACGGCCGGATTGTGACGGCCTTTGATTACCCGGCCCTGGTCCATGGCCGGTACATCATGAGCCCTTCCCCCATTCCGAAATTCGATAACCCGAAACTTCACCAGTCCCCGGCCCTCCATCTTTTCGGGGCCGGCCGGGAAAAAAGGATATATGCGGTGCCCCCCTATACAGATGTGGTCAGCCTGGATTTTGAGGATTATCCCTTTGAACAGGAAACCTGGGAACAGTCCTGCGCCATCTGCGGATCATCCGTTTCTTTTCTGGATGAAATTATTACGGATGACAAGGGATCAAGGCTTTTCGTCTGCTCGGACACCGAATATTGCCGGAATAACGGTAAAAAGGAGGGTCTATGACCGGGCCGGGACAAGAAATGCCCCTTTTGAGGGTCATGAACCTTTCAAAATTCTACGGCAAAACCGTGGGGTGCCATGAAATCAGTTTTGAGCTGGGCAAGGGAGAGGTCATCGGCATTGTGGGCGAATCCGGGTCCGGTAAATCCACCCTGCTCGAATGCATTGCCGGAAGACTCGGCGCCACCAACGGGTCGGTTTTTTTCAATTCTTCCCATGGATTTCTGGATCTCTGCCGGACCGATGAAGTGCTGCTCAGAAAAATCATCCGCTCCGAGACCGGTTTTGTCACCCAGAATTCCGTGGACGGTCTCAGGATGACCATCAGCGCCGGCGGCAATATCGGGGAGCGCCTCATGGCCAACGGCATGAGACATTACGGCCAGATCCGGAAAATCGCCCGGCAATGGCTGGAGACCGTCGAAATCGACGTAAAACGGATGGATGACCTGCCCTCCACCTTTTCCGGGGGAATGCAGCAGCGTCTCCAGATCGCGGCCAACCTGGTCACGGACCCGAGAATCATCCTCATGGACGAACCCACATCCGGGCTGGATGTTTCCGTCCAGGCAAGGCTGATGGATGTACTCAGAAAACTGGTGGCCGGACTCAACCTTTCCATGATCCTGGTGACCCATGACCTGGCCGTGGCCAGACTCCTGAGCCACAGGCTCTATGTGATGAAGGACGGCCGGATTGTGGAATCGGGCCTCAGCGACCAGATCCTGGACGACCCGAGGGAGCCCTATACCCAGCTCCTGGTGTCCTCCATTTTAAAACCCTGAAAGGAAGCGTTTTGGACCCTATTCTCCATATGATCAACATCAGCAAGGATTTTGTCTTCCACCATCAGGAGGGAATCAGAATCCGGGTTCTGGAAGATTTTTCCATGACGTTTTTTCCAGGCCAGGCCACCCTTCTGACCGGCCCCTCCGGTTCCGGGAAAAGCACGCTGCTCAGAATGATTTATGCCGGTTACAGGATTCCAAAAGGAAATATCCTGGTCCGGCATCAGCATGAGATGGTGGATATGGCCACGGCCCTGCCGTCCCTGGTCTATGACATCCGTCGGTATACCATCGGGTATGTGAGCCAGTTTTTAAGGGTCATCCCTCGGGTTTCCGCCCTTGATACCGTTATCGAACCCCTGATCGCCCGGCGGATGGAGCCCCGGAAGGCGGAACAAAGAGGACGGCAGATCCTGGAACGCCTGAACATCCCCGAAAACCTGTGGCATCTGTCCGCCACCACCTTCTCCGGGGGGGAACAGCAGCGGATCAACCTGGCCAGGGGCTTTGCCGCGCCTTATCCCATCCTGCTTTTGGATGAGCCCACGGCCTCCCTGGACCCTGAAAACCGGAACACGGTTATGGCGCTCGTCCATGAAGCCCTTCAGGCCGGAACCTGCGTCATCGGTATTTTTCACAACCCCCTGGACCAAAAAGAAATCGCCGGCCGGATCATTGACATGTCCCTGACATCGGGCCGGCAAACGGAGGCATAAGCCACACATGAAAACCCTCATCACCGGAGGGCCCCTGTTTGACGGGGTCAGGCTCCATGAGACAGGATCAGTCCTGTTTGAAAACGGCAGAATCCTGGATGTCCGTCATACCGCCGGCATCCCGGATAAAGCCCAGACCATCATCGACACCGCCGGCGACCTGATCATGCCGGGGATTGTGGATCTGCATTCCGACAGCCTTGAAAGAAGCATTGAAAAAAGAAAAGGCGTATTTTTCGACATTGAATTCGCCGTTCTGAACCTGGACCGTCAACTGGCGGCCTGCGGGATCACGACCTTCTGCCATGCCGTGAGTTTTGCAGATAATGAACTGGGGCTCCGGTCACCCAAAGAGGCGGAAAACTGCCTCAGAAAAATCAAAGCCTTTCAGGAATCCGGCCAGGCCCTGATCCGTCACCATACCCATGTCCGGTATGAGGTCGGGTCGGAACAAAGCTTTGATATCATTTTAAATCTTGTGGCGGAAGGGCTTGTGGACATGGTTTCCATCATGGATCATACGCCGGGCCAGGGCCAGTTCAAATCCATGGCATCCTATGTGAAATTCCATTCAGAGGAATATGAGTTGAGTTCCTGTGAGATCCTGGAAAAGGCAAAGGCAAAACAGGACAACAACCACCGGGCCTGGGAGATGGTCCGGATTCTGACCCGGACGGTCAGTGATAGAGGTATCCCCATGCTCAGCCACGATGACGACACAAAGGGCCGGATAGACCTGATCAAATCCATGGGGATCAGGGCCTGTGAATTTCCCGTGACCCTGGAGGCGGCCCGTTCCGCCTTTAAAGAAGGTCTTCAGGTCTTTATGGGAGCCCCCAACCTGATCCGGGACACCTCCACCAACGGCAACCTCAAAGCCTCGGATGTATTGAAGGAAGGTCTTTGCACCGGGCTGGTTTCCGACTATTATCCCGAATCCCTGTTCCAGGCCGCCTTTATCGCAGGAGAGCGGATGTCCGATCTTGAACAGGCGCTTCATACCGTCACCTCGGGTCCGGGGACATTCCTGAACACGGACAACCGGCCCGGATTCCTGGCGCCGGGCGCCGGTGCCGATATCCTCATCGTGAACCGGGATTATCGATGGGCCCATATTGCCGGTGCTTTTATCAAGGGCCGGCCTGTTTTCCCTATCCAAGCAAAATTTTAACATAAGGAATGATCCAATGAAAAAAGATGACCTACCCATTCTTCAGATTAAGGGCCTGACTAAAATCTATGGCGGCGACGTCCCGGCCGTGGACAAGATTTCCTTTTCTGCAAAAAAAGGAGAAATGATTGCGGTTTTAGGGCCTTCCGGCGCCGGGAAATCCACCCTGCTCCGATGCCTGAACCGCCTGATTTATGCCTCGGACGGAGAAGTCCTGGTCAACGGCAGGGATATCAACCAGTGCCGGGGCCGTTCGCTTCGAAGACTGAGAAGCAATGTGGGAATGATTTTCCAGCAATTCAACCTCATCCCCAGGCTCACGGTGTTTGAAAATGTCCTGGCCGGAAGGCTTTGCCACACCCCCAATGCCTTCTGGTACACGGCGTCGATCCTCCGGCGCTTCAGCGAAGAAAACAAGCAGAAAGCCTTTGATGCCCTGAAACGGGTCCGGATCGAACACCTGGCCGCCAAACGGGCAGACAGCCTCTCCGGCGGTCAGCAGCAGCGGGTGGCCATTGCCCGGACCCTGGCCCAGGAACCGGAGGTTATCCTGGCCGACGAACCCGTGGCCAGTCTTGACCCGGCCAGTTCCCAGCGGGTGCTCAAAATTTTAAAACAAATCTGTAAGGCAAGGAATATACCGGTCATTGTCAATCTTCACCAGGTCGATCTGGCCTGTCAATATGCCGAACGGATCATCGGCATCCAGCAGGGCAAACTTGTTTTTGACGGCCATGCCTCGGATTTTACCATGGACATTGCCAGAACCATATACGGAACCCAGTTTGAGTCGGCGTTATTCAACCCTGAAGCGGCAACGGTCGCGGCAGCATAAACATCATCATTATTTAGGAGAAAAAAATGAAAACCGTTTGGAAAATGTGCGTCACGGTATTGTGTTTGACCCTTATTACGGGCGCCTTTGCCTTTGCAAAGGAAAAATGGCCGGAGAAAATCAGGATCGGCCTCATTCCCACGGAAGGCGGGGCGGATATCAAGGTGAGGTTCGAGCCTTTAATGCAGCATCTTGAAAAGGAACTGGGCGTCAAAGTGGAAGCCTTTTCCGCCTCGGATTACGCCGGTATAATCACGGCCATGACCCATAAGCATATTGAATTTGCCTATTTCGGACCCAAAAGCTATGTCGAAGCCTCGGCCCGGGCCGGCGCCGAAGCCCTGGCCCTGGAACTGGACAAGGATGGGGCAAAAGGATACCAGGGAATCCTCATCACCGGCAAAAAGTCCGGGATCACCACCATTGAGCAGGCCACGGATAAAACAAAGACCTTTGCCTTTACCGACCCCAATTCCACCTCGGGCTGCCTGGTGCCCAGCGTGCTTTTTTACCGCGATCTGAAGACCCCGCCGGAAGCTCTTTTTAAAGAAGTTTCCTTTTCCGGGTCCCATGGCGCCAGTATCCTGGCGGTGAAAAACAATAAGGTGGATGTGGCCGCCACCAATGATATCGACCTGAACCGCATGATTGAAAAAGGGTCGGCATCAAAAGACGATTTTAATATTATCTGGACCTCCGAACTCATCCCGGGATCACCCATGGCCGGCCGAAAAGACCTGCCCCAGGATCTGAAGGAAGCCTTTACCAAGGCCCTGCTGTCTTTCAACAACAATAAGGAAGGTCTTGAAAAGCTTCAGAACGGCGGCTATGCCCCGGTCACCGATGCAAATTATGATGTGGTCCGGTATATGAATGATTTGAAAGCAAAACTCCAGGAAAAGAAAGGAAACTAGACCATGAAACCGGGATATCGGTATTCTGTTACAGGCGCAGGCCTTTCCATGATATTGGGATTCTTCCTGCCCTGGATCGGCAGGGATACCCTTTCCCTCTCAGGTTTTTCCCTTGCCGTGTCCGGGTATTTCTACCTTGCCGCAATTCCCCTCTGCGGTATGGCAGCGATCTTCCTTTTGCATCAAAGGCGGATCCAACGCCCGGCCTACCTCCTTTATCCGGGCACGGCAGGGCTCCTGGCCCTTGTGCTGTTTATCGCTTCCCTCTGTTTCTCCGATATTGGCGCACTTCAAGGCCAATGGCCGCCGGACGGCAGTATGGAAGTTCTCCGCTTGAATCAGGAATCAGGCCCCCTGGGGCTTGACCCTGTCAGGGACATGGGGGCGGGCCTGATATTGACCCTGGCCGGTATCGGTATCCTGGGCCTGGTTCCTGTTATGTTCAAGTCCGTGTACCGGCAACCCTTTGAGAATGCAAGAGATTCCTATCAGAGCATTATCCGGGAAAAACCCGTTGGGCTGGAATACAAAAGGGCGGGCCTGGTTTTTTTATCGTTTTCGGTTCTTCTGGCCACCTGGGTCTGGTGCGGGGTAAGTCCCTTTAAACTCTGGGAAAACCGGGGCAATGCCAAGGCCTATCTTTTCGGCCGGGACATGTCTGAAAGCGATCTTGCCGATATCCGGGAGCAGAGGCAAAGGGGGCCCATGATTGAGGCTGCGGGCCGGGCCGAAGAATACATGTCCCATAAATACAGGGAGGTCCCCTTCTCAAAACAACCCACTGCCAAAGAAAAGGCTGCGGAAAGGGAACGAATGACGGCCGAGTTTCTTGAAAAAATGAGCGAGGCTGAAAAAAAGGAATTTGAAAACCGGGCTGAAAAAAACATCCTGAAACAGAAAAGAGGCGGCTATTTTCCGCCGGAAACCTCTCTCCTGAAAATCAAAGGATATATGACGGCCCTTATGGAAACCATTGCCATTGCCATATGGGGAACCCTTCTGGCCTTGATCTGCGCCGTGCCGATCTCATTTTTCGCCGCAAAAAACACCTTGAGGCTGATCTTTTCTTCCGATGATATGACCTCAAGATCCATGAGGGCCGGTATTTCTTTCGGGGTCCGGCGATTCCTGGATTCCTGCCGGGGCTTTAACGAATTTGTCATGGCCCTGATTTTTGTGGCCGTCATCGGGCTGGGGCCCTATGCCGGAATTCTTGCCCTGTGGATCCATACCTTCGGCATCCTGGGCAAGGTTTTTTCAGAGCAGATCGAAGCCATTGAATCCGGCCAGGTGGAAGCCCTTACCAGCACCGGCGGGAGCGCGGCCCAGACCATTGCCTTTTCCGTCATGCCCCAGGTGCTGCCGGGATTTGTCTCCTATACCCTTCTCAGGTTTGAATCCAATGTCAGAAGCGCCGCCATCCTTGGTTTTGTCGGGGCAGGAGGGATCGGCTTCCTGATTTTTGACAAACTCAACGGGTATCTGTTTCGGGAAGTCTGCACCATGATGATCATTATCATTATCACCGTGGGAATTATCGATCATTTCTGTGCCAGGATCAGGATGAAATTCATATAAAAAAAGGAAAGTTTCTATGTTCACCATCGGCAGTAAAATAGATGAGGTCAGGATCGACGGAAGCCTTTTAAAACTCAGGCAGGACCTGGAAAGTTTTCAAAAAATCGGCCTTAAAGCGGTGGAACTCCCGGTTCACGGCCTGGATGTGATCCTGAACGGGCGATTGATTCAACCTCAACTGGACAAAATTTTAAGTGTTTTAAAGGATTTCGACTTTCTTTATTCCATCCATTCCCCCAACCCGGTTAACCTCATGGATAAAAAAGATGCCGGCCTCCATGCCGATGTGCTCCTGGCCTCCCTTGAATTTGCACGTCAGGTCCGCGCCAAAATTGTGGTTTACCATGCCGGACGCTATCTTCCGGAAGAAGAATTTTTTGCTTTCCCGGCCCGGGGCCTTTCCCTGAAGGAAAAAGAAAATCTCCTGGAAAGGGAAGCCCTTCTCCTGCAAGCCATTTCCGGGCAATACCCGGATGTGACCCTTGCCGTTGAGAATGCCAGGCCCTATCTGAACCAGAGCCCATACACCTACGGGGAATTCCCGGAGGAACTGAAACGCCAGTTGGTCCGTGTCAATCGCCCCAATGTCAAAATCAACCTGGACTTCGGCCATCTTTATATGACCTCCCTTTTTCACGGCTATGATCTTGAGGCAGCGGTTCAGTCCCTGGGGGATTTTATCGCCCATACCCATATTCATGACAATTTCGGGGGCGCCGTCCATCACTGGGAAAAGCAGCAGACCCATCAGCTTCCATTCGGCAGAGGCGATTCCCACATGCCCGTGGGCCGGGGAAACCTTCCCATCGGCCCCATCTTGGACATCCTTCTGCCCGGCTATACCGGGCTTCTCATGATGGAACTCCGCAGCCGGTATTTTGATGATATTCAAGAATCAAAACAGAATCTTGAAGCCCTTATCACGCTCCTGTAAAACCCGGTATGAAGCCCCACCTGTTTTCAAACAACCCAGAGCGATCCACACGGCTTTAAATGATGCGAAACCCTTCCCGCCCTGTATAAAGGTGCCTCTGTATATTCGCCTTTATTGTGGGGGATGGGCCTTCTTGTTTAAAATTGGTATCCGGGAAACGGGGGAAACGGGAAAATGGATTTTTCTTACGTAAAGAACCATTCTTACCTGAATATATTTCAGATTTTAATGCCAATCTCATCCCAAGATAAGAATTTCCTTTTTATTTTTTCTCCTCCAACGAAACTGGCAATTTTAGACTCATGTTGTTCCTGGAGATAATCAATAAATCCATTAAGTTTGCTGATATATATTTCAGTAGAAAATCCTTTAATTTCAGTTACATATAATGCTGCTGAAGTTTCTTCTATGATATACCCATACTCTATGAGTATGTTCCGTTTTGTTCGAGAAATTTTCAGAAACTTCATTTTTTCAGAAGCCATATTTTCAAGATAATTGTAGATTTCAATATCTGTAATCAACAAATCAAACAATTTTCCTTTGATTGACCAAAAAAGGTCATCTTTTTCTATATCCCCAATTGTTGAAATTTCAATATTTTTGTTTAACGTTTTTGCAATGACTTTATTTGCCATTCTCAACGTATCTTTGATATTTTTATTTGCTAATATTAGTGCCTTTTGTGGAGTTTGATAAGATTTCATCATGGAATTTGACATTATCCGCAGAGTATCACAGATCAGAATATTCGCCTCAGCCTTTTGATTATTTACAAAATTTATTAAAAATTCTAATCTGTTCGCTGAAAATAAATGGTTTCCAACACTAACTGGTATAAAGTAACGATTGATCAAAATTTATTAGTCCTCATTCTTTGCAAATGAGATCCCAAGAATAATTTTCCATGGGCTGGATTCATTAAAGCCAGGGTGATTACTATGTAATTGATTGTAAAAGTCACTCATATAAACTAAAAGATAATATAAGATTGCAATAAAGAATCCAATCGTAACAAATCGGTTAGTAGACCAGAAAGTAGAGCTATAATTGAAGGTTATTAACGTAGTATTTGCCAAGTCTAATAGGTATATACAAAAAGCAATGCTATAAAAGGCAAGAGATATGTAAATCAGCCATGGAAGAATATTGGATACAATAAGATGAGTTAGAGAAACTTTTCTTATAGTAAGCCCGTCTTTTGATTTATGATATGAAAAATCGTTTAATGTTTTAGAAGGATTGTTTAAGAACTCAGCAATATCGAATTTCATACAAGAAAATGGTAGGTCTAAATATGATTTAATCGCACCTCGTTTCGAATTACGATTAATGAGTTGCAATATTACGAATAATCCTCCGAGAAAAGGTATTTGATCTAAACTAAATTTTAACATTTTAATCAGACTTCTCCTTTCTTGCGTTTTTATAGGAAAATAAAATAAAAATGGAAGATACTATAAATCCAATTGGCGCTCCGAGTTGTATTAACCCAATTCCATTTACTGGATCGCTGGCCCGACTACCCAAAAAGCTAAATAGTAAGGCGACAAAAAAACCTAAGCTTACGGAAATAATGGCCAATATTTTTGCGCGTAGAAGTTTCGCATTTGATGGCCGCCACAATCCAAAAAAAATCACAGGGGTAATGCATACAGACAAACCAAAGACAGTAAAAAGAATTTTTATAAAATTATATTTTAATACAGAAAAAATTAAGATATAGAGAATACCTATCAAGATCCATCCAACTAATAAAAGAAGCCTTATCAAATTAATTGAAAAGTTATTTTTTCCAATAATTTTATCATGAGCACACTGAACCAACGGTATTATGGCGCTATCAGCGGTACTAAGAAGAGCTGCTATGGCCCCAATGAAAAGTACTGGGAAAGCAATAAATGAAATCCATACATTCCTGCTATCACGCAAAAAAATAAAAATCTCAGAAATGTTTTTATAATTGCTGTTTGGATTAGCCAACAGAATCCCACACAAAATGAATATAGACCATAAAATGAAAACACTGAAGCCGCCTTGTTTAATTCCCTTTGAAAATGATTTCACGTTTTCACTGGCTGCCGCTATTTGCCATGTGCTTAGAAGGGATGGTAAAAGAAATAAATTGACTATCAAAACATTAAAAAAGAGAGGCACCGGTAAAATTATAATGGATGTAAAAAAATTATTGGTGTTCATAAATAATGGGCGAGGAAATATATTTATTTCCTTATAATGCGAAGTGGTGAATAATACCAGCAATAGAAATAAAATGCCTGAATAGATCATAGCCGATTGAATTCTATCTGTTTTTATGACAGCACCAAATCCTCCAATGGCTACATAAATAAATACTATACCACTAACGAAAAAAACAGTTATTGGAAAATATGGGTTCGTATTAGAAACAAATAAGTCAAAAATGCCGACTCCAACATATATTTCAATTAACAAAATTACAATTAAACTGAATGCCGATATAATCATTGTTATAATTCCTAACACTCTGGAATTATATACAGAGGAAAGGAATGAGTCTAATGAATGAAATTCAGGTAAATCCGATTTGTTGTAAAATTTCAAAAATAATAGAACACCAAAAAGCACAGTTAATGGAGCAAATAATAACGCAAGACCATCAGATTGAGCATAAATCAAAAAAAATGAAAGTACTGTCGCAAGAGAGGTAAACCTTGCTACATAAGATTCTCTGTTATCAGCGGACGTGACCTTTTGCTGTGCAAGAAAATATGAATTGTAAGAATGTTTATTTTCTGAATTAGATAGACTAATTTTAAAAAAATAAGCAACCGCAAATACAGTAAGAAGAATAACTATATCCATTGGATTCATTTCATTCCCTCCATAAAAATTATGACTGAAATGTTAATTAAAAAAGAAACAAAATTTTAACTATCCGTAGCAATTGATTATCGGTAAGTCAATTAAATTTCTTTTAAAGATAGGAGCAATAAAAAATGGATAGCTGTAAGAAGAATTGGGAAGACATTTATTTTTGAATTAGCTGTAAAATCCTTCAAGCATTCCGGCACATCCCATGGCTGAAAGAGGCCTTAGCCCGTCCGCTGCAATTCCTGTTTAACGGCCCGGCCCAGATTGACGAAATTATAGGGTTTTCGCAAATAGGCGCCCGCGCCCAGCATCCGGGCCTTTTTAACCCTTTCGGATTCGGAGAAGCCGCTGACGATCAGGGCCGGTTGCTTCGGGTTGATCTCAAGCACTTTCATATAGGTTTCAAGACCGTCCATGCCCGGTTCCATGATCATATCCAGGACCAGAAGATCGGCAGCCTTAGATTTCATATGTTCCAGGGCCTGTTCCCCGCTTTGCGATGTGTGCACCCGGTAATTGAGCTTTCTCAGGTAATTGGAGGCAATTTCAAGCTGGTCCGGGACATCATCAACGATGAGGATGGACTGTCCCTGGCCCATGAGGTCTTCATCCGGGACAGCGCCGAGGTCAATCCCCTGCCGGCAGACCGGAAAATAAATGTTGACGGCTGTTCCCCGTCCGGGTTCGCTTGAAACCACAATATAACCGTTATGATCCCGGACAGTGCCCCAGACCACGGACATGCCGAGCCCGGTGCCGCTTTTGCCCATTTTTTTGCTGGTGTAGAAAGGTTCGAAAATCTTTTCAAGGTCTTCTTTTTTTATTCCCATTCCAGTGTCCGAAACCGAAAGGACGGCATAATCCCCTTCATTGACGGAATCATATCCGTCCAGAGGCTGGTCGATATATTGGGTCCGGGTGCCGATCACCACTTCTCCTTTATCCGGAATGGCTTCCACGGCATTATTGGTCAGATTCATCAGCGTTTGCATCAGGTGGACCGACGACCCTTCAATGAACGGTAGCCCTTTGTCCGTTTGTTTTATGATTTTCACCCCGGAATGCTCTGTCTTTAATGTCAGTGATTCCGGAGAGCAGAGATATTCCTCGATGATCATATTCAAATCCAGGCGTTCTTTTTTGGTGACCCCCCGCCGGGCCAGGGTTAAAAGGTCCTGGACGATGGCGGAAGCTCTTTCTCCGGAGGCTTGAATGGTTTTCAGCGGTCTCATGAGCTTACTGTCTTCCGGAAGGTCCATCATGATCATATACGGATAATTGACAACGCTCATCAGAATATTGTTGAGATCATGGGCCACACCCCCGGCCAGGCGGCCGATGGCTTCCATCTTCTGGGCCTGGGCCAGTTGTTTTTCCAGCCGGACTCTTTCATCGGCATCCTGGAGCTGTTGGGTAATATCCCGGTAATGGCAGAGAACGCCCGCAACCTTTCCTGAGCCGTCGTACAGGGGGCGTTTTTGAGTATCCAGGAATCGTTTTTTTCCTTGGGCATTGGTCTGAACCTGATGAATATGAAGCTCCGGCAAATTGTTTTCCATGACCCGGCGGTCCTGGCTTCTGTAGAGGTCTGCTTCTTCCGGGCGCCAGGGGAGGTCATGATCGCTCAACCCCCTGATATCTTCAGGCCGCAATGCCCCGGCATCCTCTGCAAATTTTCGGTTACACCCCAGGTAGCGGCTGTCCATGTCTTTCCAGAAAACCGCATGGGGAATGGCATCAATCACAAGTTGAAGCATTTTACGGGATTCCAGAAGATCCCGGATGACCTTTTGTTTTTCGATATCCTCAGCCTCCAGCCGGGCTGTATATTTTTCCTGGAGCCGGGCATGGTCTTTCTGGGACAAAACAAGGGTTCTTAAAATGGTACGAACCGCCACAATACCTAAAAGGCGGTTGTTGCGGGTGACGATGATATGATCATAAAGCTTTGAACTTTCCCGGTTCATGGCCTTTTCCACCACGCCATCAAGGGTTTGTTCCGCATCAATGATCATGGGAGACCGGTCCATGATCTGCTCAACCGGTTTGTTATAAAACAGGGAAAACCCGTACTGATGGCTGAGTTTATGGTTCAAATGGATATTCATGACCAGGCCCTGGATGGCGTCATCCTTTGTCACGACCACGGCACTGACCGGTTTTTGATGATCAAACAATTCCCTGATATGGGAGATGGGGGCTTTCGGACTTACCGTATGGGCTTTTTCACAGATGGAGCCGATGCGGATCAATGAATCTTTCATTTTGTTTTTCCTAGAAGATTAACTGTCTATTGGGCAAAGGTTTTTTTTCCCGTCGGATTTTTCTGATCAGGTTGATGAGGCTGAATAAAAGGATGAGGGCCAGGAACCACCATATCTCCGGGGGAAAGGTCCGGCGGCCGGCAAAGGCGGCGTAGAAATAAGGAGCGGTGCTGGAAACAAAGGTAATCAGGCTCCAGGTAAAAATCGCCCTGAAGGTCTGGATTTCGCCGGTGACGGATGCCATCAGGCGGCTCCAGCCCATGACATAGGTTGGCACGGTGACCATGTCCAGAAAAAAGAAAAGCCAGGGGTTGATGCCGAACCTCTCCATGGTTCTGTAGAGCACCAGGAATTTGGCCAGGTCATAGCCCCAGATGGCGAGCATGGCCCGAAACCGGGTTTTTGGGCCCAGGTTCATCAGATCTTGCTCTCATGGACATGGAATGAAATTTCAGCCCCGGTGACCACACTCCGGCCGGTGTGAACAAAGGCCGCCACCCAGATGGATTCGATCAAAAAGATCATCCAGGGATTCCACAGGGCATGGAGCCCGGGACGGAGCCCCGGCAGGTCCTCCGGCGCCGGAAACATAAGAACGACAATGAGGGAATAGGCAATGCCCCCAAGGGCCATGAGCTGGTAGGGGGTGATCTTCAAACCGCCCCGGAAATCGGCCCGGAAAAATTCAGACACAAACCGCCAGACCTGGGTAACGATGAGGGTTTCCAGAAAAGCAGCCCCATAATACCCGTTCAGGAACAGCCAGGTCCCGAAAAGGGCGGCCGCGGAATAAAGGCTTGCCGTCATGATCTGGACCGGGATCACCTTTTCCCCTTCCAGGCCCGAGGCATAGGCGATTTTCTTGGTCTTGCCGGAAAAAACCAGGTAGAACCCGGAGAATAATCGTTGAACAAAGGGGCTGCACTGGCGGAGGGGTTTTCCGTAACAACATCCGAAACTGATGCAGGCCAGCCTTCCTAACCCCTCTCCATAGGCATAGGCCACGCACAGGGCCGACAGAAAAACCGTAACGTGGACATCAAACCCAAAGACCCGTCCCAGGGTCAGGTTCGTAAGATGCACCAGCCAGGGGCCGGCTAAGATGCCGATGAAAACGGCCCCGCCCACGGTCAGGGTTCCCTTTTTTTTCTCCACCATCCGGGCCATGATTTTTGAGGCCGGCATGCACAGGCCCAGCATGGCCAGGATCAACAGGCAGAGTTCGGATAAGGGAATTTTGGCCGAGGCCCCCAGGATGAAAAATATGATCACGGCAAAGGTATAGGCATTGGCGCATAAAAGACCGTAATAGGTCAGGTTCAACCCCTCCCATTTTCCGTGAAGGGATTTTTCCTTTGGCAGGACCGCCATGATCTGCCATTTTTCCTTGGGCAGGGTTTTAAACCCCCAGATGATGGTGATGAGAATTGAAACGGCAAGGATACCGAGAAAAACCAATTGATCCATTAAACAGCCCTCCCTATGGTTTCCCGGACATTGACTTCGGTTTCCACCAGGGATTTTCCAAACCCTTGGGAGAAACGGCTCTGAACATCGGTCCGGTTCAGGTTCTCCAGCAGATCATCTGAAAACCGGACCCGGTTTTTTTGGAAAATGAGGACCGTGGTGGAACTGCCCGGCCGAAACAGGCTTTTGGGCCGGCCCTTTTCAAGGAAAAGCCCCTTTATGACCGGGCAGGGGTATTCATACCGCCTATCGCTGTAACACTGGACAATCCGCCCGATCATGAGGGCCACGATTTCCACTATGGCCACAAGGCCAATCCCGGTTCCGTTGTCCACATCCGTATCCAGAACGGTCACCACCCGCCGGTTTTTTGAAAACGGGGTCACGGACCGGACCACGGCCCCCGGATTACAGGAATGGTATGCCCCGTCCACCTCGTAAATATCCACCACCTTTCCCGAGACCGGGGTGTGGTTATAATGGTATTTTTCAGGCGTCAGCCGGAACACGGCATAATCTCCGTTTTCAAAGACGGATAACCAGTGGGCCTTGTCCTGCCCGATCAGTTCCCGGAAATTGAAAAATTTTTCCTTGATGAACAGGGCCTCGGTTTGGCCGAAGGACCCGGTCAGCATCCTGGCATCGGCCGGGGAAACGACACAGGAGGCTTCCCCTGTCATGGGCCGGCATTCCCAATACCGGATCTGTCTTTCAAACAGTTTCCTATAGGTATTGAGTTCCTCAACCCTGCCATGGATTTCTTCAGGAGGGATGCCAAGGGATTCCAGCATCTTCAGCGGTTCCGAAATCCCGGACCGTATGGGGCAGTCGTAGTTCAGGTATCCGAAAAAGGCTGAAAACCGGGAAGACAGCAATAGATTAAAAAGAAAGGGGGCGTTTTCCCGGATGCCGGAATAGAGGACCCGGATCATCCGGTCCGCCAAAAGGCGTTCGGTCCTGACCCTCAGGGTGTTTCGTTCAATATACTGGTGGGCAACGGATTTCATGGATCTTACCTCCTATTCCGGATGCCGGGCCTGCCTGTCGGTATAAAGAATCATCAGGAAAATCAGTTTCCGGATGTCTTCCAGGGCCAGGGTGTCATTCAGGCAGGGATGTTTTATGGATTCCAGGAAAGCGGAAAGGTCCCGGCCCTTGAGAATGAGATCCAGGGCAGCCCTTAAGGCCGGATCACCTGAACCGGCCCCGCGGTCCATTTTTTCACATTCCTCTTGCAATACCGAAAAGGCCTCGGCCGTCTGTTTTTTTCTCAGGCCGTCGATAAAATAGGCCTCGGCCCTTTGATTGAAGACCTCTCCCCTCAGTTTCATGGGGTCCTTTTTCCGGCTGGTTTCCATGATCCCGTCCACCAGCCTGCCGCAGGCGGAAGCGGAAGAAGAAAAGAGCCTGGCTTCAAGGCCGGACAAGGTGTCTTCAAGGCCCATGACCCTGATCAGGTCCCGGCCGTCGGCTTTGATGGTCTCAATCAGGGCCTGTTGATAATCTCTGACCCTCACCCGGGTATAGCCGGGGTACCTCCGGCTCTGTCTTGTCTTTGGAATCCTGGAAAGGATACTTAAAAGAAAGACATTCCGGGTCCGGGTTTTGACAAAAAAGGTGGGGATGTTGAGGGCGCTGCAGAAAAAGACCTGGCGCCGCTCGCTTTCCACATCCGGGGTATCCGGGATCATATGGGGAGCCACCTTTCCGGACAGGATATACTGGAATGAAAGGGCCGTCACCAGGTTCTGGAGATCGCCGGCCCCTCCCAAATCCGACAGGATATTTTCAAATATGCTGTAATAGCGGTATTCAAACCCGCTATAGCCCATTTTTGAATATTCCCGGAGCCGGACCAGTTGATAAAGGGGCATATCCTCGTCAAAGACGCCCATCTGGGCCAGGTCTTTTTTCAATTTGTCCCCATTGCCCGGCCTTCCGTCCAGGGAGGGACTCTGGTCCGTGCTCATGACCGACACGAAATAGTCGATGAGCCTGGCGTCGGGGATAAAATCCCCCCTCAGCAAAAACATCCGGCTGATGATCCGGTCCAGCCAGGCCGGGCCAAAGGGGGTCACCGGGCTTCCCAGGACCCGGATATCGGCCTTCTTTTTCCACCGTCTCCAGATCATGCGCAGATGGGTATAGTCGATTTCATGGGGCAGAAACCCCAGGGCCTTTTCCGGGTGGAAATCCTCAAAATTCAGCCTCAGGGGCGAGGCGCTGTAGGCGCCGGGAAACAGGCATAGAAAATGTTCGATGATTTTGATGGACAGGTCTCCCAGGTATTTTTCATGAAAGGGGGTAAACCCTGATCCGGGGTCGGACAGGAGCCTGCCGAGTTTTTTGCTGCCCAGGCTGATATGGGTCCCGTTGTTGGCAAGACTCATATTGGACGTATTGGGCAGCACCACCAGGTTTGAGGTAATGATGCCGGCTTCTTTCAGCTTGGATATCCCGTTGATGTGGCTGCGGCTTAAAACCTTGTGGCAGAGCTTCATATACCGGTGCTTTTCCTGTCCCCGGGTCCAGCCGGACAAACAGGGACTCATGAACAGGTCCCGGTAGAAGGAATCGGAAATACAGTCATTGAGTTCTTTTTGCCGCAAAGGGGGGGATGAGGAAAAAAAGACTCTGACTTCCTGTCCATGGTCCTTAAGAAGGAATTTCTTCTGGGCGTACTGCACCAGGACCTGGGTCAGCAAAAACCGGATCAGGGTTTCCCGGGCAATGTTTTTGCCAAGGCTGCCGGAACCATTGGCCACTGCGGGATAGAAGGAAAAAATCTCAGGAGAGGTATTGTCGTTTAAAAAATGGGCCATCATTTTTTCCCCGGCTATCCGGAGAAAGGAGTAAAGGCTCTCTTCTGACCCGACAACGTCGGCCAGGGCCAGTTTCAACAGATAACTCACGGGAATGCGGATAAATTCCTCACCCCCTTTCATGAGGGTGAAATGATCTGCATCGGTCCGGGTTTCGGAATCGGGGCGGGTCTTGTCGGATTTCAGATCCGCCTTGAACACCAGGTTGGAAAATGAATTCAGCGCCCTCCGGGGAAACCTCACCCAACTGTTTTCCCAGACATTGTCCCGGCCCTGGTTCAGATGCTTATCCAGGTATTTATCCAGATATTTATTCAGGGCCTCGATTTTTTTTCTGGAGGTGTCCCCGGATTCGGCCCGGCGCACCATATTTTTATAATAATTGGACTCTTCAATGGTCCGGGCCAGGTCCAGGTCTTCTTTCCTTCCCAGGACCGCTGCCTGGAATTCATTTTCCACACCGGCCGTGCCGTCTTCAGAGGAAAAGGGCAGGGACCGGACGAATTCATCCGAAGAGCCGGTTTCGATTTCCATGACCCGGAGAAGGTGTTCCATGTCCGGGGCCGAATAAGGCAGTTGTTCTAATCCGGTTTTTTTTGCGTATAATCCCATCGTTTCCGTCAGCCTCCTGTTTTGTTTTCACCCTAACCAGGGTCGGGCTCAATATCTCAGGAATTTATTTGGAAATGATGTTTAACCTGCTAAGAAATGGTTTGAATTTATGTGAGTTTAAACTGGATCACGATTCCATGAAGCTTTTGGTACATATGGGTCAGTTTCCGGATCTGGTCTTCGATCCGCCTGGTTTCCGCAAACGTCGCCACACAGGCTGTGCCCACATCCATGACATCCTGCCGGGTGTGTTGGGTCCGGTCCACGGCATCCTTGGCGTCTTTGGCAATGGAGCGGGCTGAATGGGAGACCTCATTCAACCGTTTTGAGACCTCTTTTTCGAGCTTAACGGCATTCTGAAGGGACAGGGACACGGTTTCGGCAAATTGTGAGGTCCCGGAAATGGTTTTTGATATTTCATTCAGGGTGGCGGTCTGTTCCTCCACGGACCCTGAAATGGAGAACATGATATCATGGGTTTCTTTAATGACCTCCACAATATCCCGGATACTCCTGGTGACCAGATCCGTATTGGTCTGCATGGTCTGGATTTTTCCCTTGATGATGCCCACGGCCTCGGTGGTTCGTTTTGAGAGTTCTTTTACCTCGATGGCCACCACAGTGAATCCTTTCCCGGCGTCTCCGGCCCCGGCGGCCTCAATGGCGGCATTCAGGGCCAGAAGATGGGTCTGGTCGGCTATCCCCCGGATCAGTTCCAGAATCTCATGGATTTCTTTGGCAGACCGGGAGAGATCCCGGACAATGGCAGTGCCGTCATCGGCTTTCCGGCCGGCGGAAAGGCTGACATGGGTTCCCCGGCCCGTATGCAGGGCCACTTCCTTGAGGGAGGCCGACAATTCCTCAATGGAAGAGGCAATGGCAGAGACGGCCAAGGATACATCGCCCGTGGATCTGCCGATCTGATCAATTTCCGATGATACATAGACCGAGGATTGGGCTACTTCATCCACCATTTCATGGGCTTTTTCCGCTGAAACGGCCATGGCTTCGATTTTTTTAACCGTATATTCCGTGGATATGCCGGCATCCTTTGATTTGCCGTTCATAACCGATGCATTTTTCCCCAGGTCCTGTGATGCCAGGGAAATATCCCGGATCGAAAGATCCAGGTTCCCCATCTGAAGCTGAACTTCAGAAATGATGGCCAGAAGCTTTTTCACAAAGGTATTGAACCAGTGGGCCAGCTCTCCCAGTTCGTCCTTTGAATGAATGGGCAGGGTCCCGGTCAAATCCCCTTTTCCCCCGGCAATTTGCTTCAGGCGTTTCACAACGATTTTAACGGGCTTGGTGATAATGGACCGGGTCAGAAAGACAATGATCAGGACGTTGAAAAGAATGGTCAACCCGCTGATGACGACAACAACGGTTTCTCTCCGGTGCCGCGCTTTCACGAGGTCTGCCTGGATGAGATCGATAAGTTCCAGCCGGCTCAGGATCCGGGTCCGGCTGTTTTCTGCAAGGAGCAGGTCCTCGGCGATATCCGCCTTCATGTTCTGAAGGGTCTCCTGCATGTCTTCAGCGGTTTTTCCCTGTGACATGAGCCTGTCCATATCGGCTTGAATAAGGGGCAGGTCCCCTGCCGGGGAAAGGCTTTCAACGGTGATCTCATGAACGGTATCGGTAAAATTTCCATTGGCGTCCAGGATGCCCCGGCTGATGATGACGGCCTCCGGGGCTTCCCGTAAGGCATATCCGCCTTTGGCCAGGTCCCTGCGCTGGGTCCGGGTGAAAAGGTTTTGATAATTGTCATGGCCTTTTAAAACCCGGTCGCCTTTAATCGTTCGCGTATTCTTCAGCCAGAGGCTGATTTTTTCCCCTGAATCGGCTTCAAGGAGGGAGGGCAGTTTTAAGAGCCTGTCCTGGAGGCTGATGACCGAAGCCCTCAGGTCAATATTCAAGTTTTTCTGGATCTGCAAAAGATCCTCGGACTTTGAATTCACCTCCCGGTCCCAGTACCGGACCGAATACAGCAGGCCCAGGATGCAGAGATTTGATGCCAGGGCCACCCCCAGGACCAGTTTTGTTCCGATGTTTATCCTTTTTTTAAAGGACCAGTTTTCTTCTTCTATTTTTTGCGAACCAGTAAATACCGGCATGATCATTTCCCCCTATAAATTTCCGGCACACTATGCGGTCTTTTCAGGTCCCGCGTCAAGATCCGGACCCAGGATTCACTATCTTCAAATCATTTCCTAACAGAATCCTAATTTTTTATTGGTAGCTTTTTGAAGTTTTTACGAAAATGGTTAAATTTTTACACAAAAAATGGATAAATATGAATTCAAGCCTTGTCAGTACGCCGGGCCGCAATATTAGATCCGGTCTTTCGGTAGGATTGAAGATGATGGTCGGTGTAGGCCTCTTTTCCAGCCTCTGTATCGGTATTCTGATATATGTCAATTTCACCTCCTTTGTTCAGATTGCATCCAGAACCAATGCATTGCTTGAAATGCAAGCCTCCATGAACCAGCATTTGAGATCCGGTATTTTCGATCTCCAGAAAAAATATCTGGAAATCCCGAAATATCTGGAAACAGATGCGGCGGAGGATACTCTAACCTGGATCAGGCAGACCTTTTCCATTGAAAGAGAAGAAACCATAAAGGGTGCAGATCAGTTCCGGTCTTTTTTTGACAGAACCCGGAGAAGGGACATCTCCATGGGGAAATTTGTTCTGGAGCCGAAAGAAGAGTCGGTGATTGTTTCAAAGGGATTGATGAACAGCGACGGAAGCTTTTCTGATGGTGTTCTCCGCATCTTCATCAAAAGCCGGACCCCTGACCGGGACATTGAAAAAATAAAAGGCCGTCTGGATACGATGGAATCGTCTACGGACAATTCGGATCTCTTAAAACAAAAGATAATGGACCTGAAAAACTTTCTGGCAGACGAGGCCATTGCTGCAGAAACAGCGAGAAATGAAATTCTTTATAAAATTGAAGATATCCGGAAACAGGAAACAGCTCTTTTAGCCTACCGGCAGGAAAAAAGGAATACCATTGGGATCATTGCCGTTCTGGCCATTGTGATCAATCTTGTCCTGCTTCATCTGACGGCCTTTTTTGTAGTTGAACGACCCCTCAGGCACCTGACTCTGGTCATAGAAAAAATCAACAGGGATGAACCCGTTCTTATCCCCTTTCAGCACAGGAAAGATCAGATTGGTGTCCTGGCAAGCGCCTTAAAGAGTTTTCAATCTGTCCAGGCGGATCTGAAAAAAGAAGACAAACGGAAAAAAATGGAAAGGACCATGATCGGAGAATTGGTACAAAACATCTCCGGAATGATTGGCAGCCTTCAAAAAAAGGCAATGGCCATGAAGAATACGGCCAGTGAGTTAAGCAACCTTGCTTCCGATACGGAAGGGCAGGCCCATGAGGTGGCCCGGTCCGCCAAAAGTACGAAGGAACAGACCCATACCGTATCCGAGTCCACCCGGCTGCTTCAATCCGGTATGGCCGATATCGGCACCCAGATTTCTGAACAGCAGGTCCTGGTTGAAGATATCAGCAGGGTTGCCAAGCGTTCAGGAGAAGATATCCGCGAATTGGCCAAAGCTTCGGAACAGATCAATGAAATTGTTCATATTGTAAAAGACCTTTCCGGAGAAACCAGACTTCTGGCTCTCAATGCAAGGATTGAGGCGGCACGGGCCGGCGCCGCAGGAAAAGGGTTTGCCGTAGTGGCGGGAGAAATAAAGAATTTTTCCAGTCAAACCGAAGCCGCCGGAGAAGACATTGCCGTAAAAATAGAGGCCATACAGAGGGTCTGCCGGACTGTCATTGAAAATACCGGCCGGATTGAACACCATGTTGAAAAATTGATGGCGGCAGGGCATCATATCAACACCTCTGTCGAGGACCATTCCGCCGTGACCCTGGGAATCGCGCAGAACGCCCATGCCGCAGGCCGGGACATCACCGATGTATCGGAAAGAATTTTTCATGTCACTGAGGCGGCGCTGTCAACGAGCCGATTCGCCGAGAATGTTCAATCTCTTTCTGAAGAAATTGCAAAAGAACTGACCACCTTGTTGGCAGATACCCGGGAAAAGACTGAAACAATTTGCTAACCATTTTCTAATATTTTATTAAACTTACCCTAACAAACCCGGTTTATAGTATGGCCCAGAATAGTACACAAAATGATAATATAAAATGATAATACAGAGGCTGTTTTGACCCCCATTCACGTCATGATCATATTGCTCCTGCTCTCCACCGCAGGGTATTACCTGGGAAGGAGAAGAGCGCTGGCCGTTGCCGAACGGACCGGCGGACCCAAGGTCCTTCATTCCAGGCCTGTTTATTACGGAGCCCTGACCGCCCTCTGGTGCGCCGTACCGGCCCTTTTCATCTTTTCCTTCTGGGTTGTATGTGAATCCACCGTGATTACGGATATGGTGCTTTCCAAGCTCCCGGAGTCCATTCAAAGCCTTCCGGCGGACCGCCTGAACCTGGTCATGAATGACATTAAGAATCTGGTGAACGGGAATATTGTTTCCGGAGAAGAAAATGCCGACCTTCAGGCGGCTGCGGATTATTACCAATATCTTCGCTCCCTCAGCCAGGGAGCCCTTTTTGTTCTCGTAGCGGTGATCTGCATCGGAGCCGTTTCCATCCTGCAAAACCGCATCCGGCCGGAACTCCGGGCCAGAAACCATGTGGAACGTGTGGTCTATTATATGTTGATCGCCTGTTCGGTTCTGGCCATTTTTACCACCATCGGTATTGTTCTGTCGGTTTTATACGAGTCCATCCGGTTTTTTAAAATCATTCCGGTCCAGGATTTCCTGTTCGGGCTCAAATGGAGTCCCCAGACGGCCATCCGGGCTGATCAGGTGGGATCATCCGGGGCCTTCGGGGCCATCCCCGTTTTCATCGGAACCTTGCTGGTATCTGCCATTGCCATGATCGTAGCCGTTCCTGTGGGATTGATGTCGGCCATCTACCTGTCCGAGTATGCCAACAGAAAATTCAGGGCCTATGCCAAACCCCTGCTGGAAATTTTGGCCGGAATCCCCACGGTTGTCTACGGATTCTTCGCCGCCCTGGTGGTGGCCCCGGTCATCCGGGGCAGCGGGGCCCTCATCGGTCTTGACATATCCAGCGAGAGCGCCATGGCAGCCGGGCTGGTCATGGGTGTCATGATCATTCCCTTTGTGTCTTCCCTTTCCGATGACGTCATCAATGCCGTTCCCCAGTCCATCCGGGACGGGGCCTTGAGCCTGGGGTCCACCCAATCCGAGACCATCCGCCATATTGTCCTGCCGGCAGCCCTGCCCGGGATTGTGGGCGGTGTTCTGCTGGCGGTGTCAAGGGCCATCGGTGAAACCATGATCGTGGTCATGGCGGCCGGGCTTTCCGCCAATCTGACCCTGAATCCTTTGAAAACCGTTACCACGGTCACGGTTCAGATCGTGACCCTTCTGGTGGGGGACCAGGAATTTGACAGCCCGAAAACCCTGGCTGCCTTTGCCCTGGGGTTGCTTCTTTTTGTGGTCACCCTCATTCTCAACGTCATTGCCCTTTATGTGGTGCGAAAATACAGGGAGCAGTATGAATAAAGCGGAAAACACAACCAACGGTTCCATCCGGACCGTCGACCTTGTACAAAAGGGTCTGGCCCGGCGGTATAAAGCGGAAAAACGCTTCCGCTGGATGGGGCTCTGCGCCATCAGTTTCAGCCTGCTCTGCCTTGCCACGCTGTTCATCAGCATTTTCGGGTCCGGGTACTCTGCCTTTCAGCAGACCGTGATCGAGCTGGATATCGTTCTGGACCCTTCCGGCCTGAACCCGAACAACCTTTCCGGCGCAGATTTTAACGGGCTTGTGAAAACCTCACTGTACAATATGTTTCCCGAAGTCAAAGACCGGGGAGAAAAGAAAAAACTCTTATCCCTTCTGAGTTCAGGGGCTGCCTATAAACTGACGGATTTTGTAAAGGCCCATCCGGACAGGATCGGCCAGACCCTGTCCCTCTGGGTTCCGGCCGATGATGATGTGGACATGCTCATGAAGGGTCATATTGACCGGAACCTGCCTGAAATGGAACGGCGGCTCAATGATCAGCAGATTTCCTGGATCGAAGCCCTGGAGGAACAGGGAAAGATCAGAAAAAAATTCAATACCACCTTTTTTACGGCCGGGGATTCCAGGGAACCTGAGCTGGCCGGTATCTGGGGAGCCACCTGCGGATCTTTTTATACCCTGGTCATCACCCTGGTTCTGTCCTTCCCCATTGGCGTGGCCGCCGCGGTTTACTTGGAAGAATTTGCCCCGAAAAACCGGTTCACGGATATCATTGAAGTTAATATCAATAATCTTGCCGCCGTGCCCTCCATTGTTTTCGGGCTCCTGGGCCTGGCCGTGTTCCTGAATTTTTTTGAACTTCCCCGGTCTTCCTCCCTGGTGGGAGGTCTTGTGCTGACCCTGATGACCCTTCCCACCATTATCATTGCCGGCCGGGCCGCTTTGAAATCCGTTCCCCCCTCCATCCGGGAGGCGGCCCTGGGCGTGGGGGCCTCCAAAACCCAGATGGTGGCCCACCATGTCCTTCCCCTGGCCATGCCCGGCATGCTCACCGGAACCATCATCGGCATGGCCCGGGCCCTGGGTGAAACCGCACCCCTTCTGATGATCGGGATGGTGGCCTTTATTGTGGACATTCCGGGCGGATTTACAGACCCCTCCACAGCCCTGCCCGTGCAGATTTTCTTATGGGCCGACAGCCCGGAAAGGGGCTTTATGGAAAAGACCTCGGCCGCCATCATGGTCTTACTGGTATTCCTGGTGATCATGAATTCAGCGGCTGTGTATTTAAGAAAGAAATATGAAAAACGATGGTAGTTAACAACAAACAATAGGAGAAAAAATGAAAAAACTTTTACTCAATGTATTGGCCCTTATGTTTATCGCGGGTGTCGGCAATGTCGCCGCCGAATCCAGGGATTATATCTCGATTGTCGGCTCTTCAACCGTTTACCCTTTTTCCACGGTAGTGGCTGAAAACTTCGGCAAAACCACCAAATTCAAGACCCCGAAAATCGAATCCACCGGGTCCGGCGGAGGGCACAAACTCTTTGGCGCCGGTGTGGGGGTCCAGCACCCGGACATCACCAATTCTTCCCGGAGAATCAAGAAGTCGGAAGTAGAAACCGCCATGAAAAACGGGATCAATGAGATCGTTGAAATCAAGATCGGTTATGACGGCATTGTGATCGCCAATTCCAAAAAAGCAAAACAGTTCAATCTGACCCGGAAAGATCTCTTCCTGGCCCTGGCCGCCAAAGTCCCCAACCCCGACGGAACCCCGACGGTGGTGCCCAACCCCTATAAGACCTGGAAAGACGTGAATCCTGAACTTCCGGACATGGCCATTGAAGTCCTTGGCCCACCACCCACCTCCGGAACCCGTGATGCTTTTGTAGAGCTGGTGATGGAAACCGGCGGAAAAAAATTCGAATTCATCAAAGCCATGGAAAAAGCCGATGAAAAACAATTCAAGTCCATCTGCCACATGGTTCGTGAAGACGGCCCCTATATCGAAGCCGGTGAAAACGACAATCTGATTGTCCAGAAACTGGATGCCAACCCCAATGCTTTGGGAATCTTTGGTTTCAGCTTCCTGGACCAGAATGCCGACAAACTCCAGGGTTCCGTGGTGGAAGGGGTTACCCCGGTTTTCGAAGCCATTGCCGACGGGTCCTACCCGGTGTCCCGTCCCCTGTTCTTTTATGTGAAAAAGGCCCATGTGGACCAGATTCCCGGCATCCGGGAATACCTGAAGGAATTCACCAGTGAAAAAGCCTGGGGTGAAGAAGGCTATCTGACAGACAAGGGCCTGATCCCCATGCCGGCGGCTGAAAGAAAAAAATACAGTGATATTGCCAACAACCTGACACCGCTCAAGGCATCGGATTTATAATTTTCTCCCATACCGGATGGAAAAACCTTTCCATCCGGTATATATAAAGGCTGCACCATGTATCAAGCCAGTGAAACCATAACCCATAAGGTTGAAACGAAAATGACGGAAAACCCCTTGCCCGGAAAGCGAAAAAGCCAACTGGTGGACCGGAATGTCCGGGAAACCGTCGGCCAGGCGCAAGTTCCCAATTTCCGGATGCGCTGCGAAAATGTGAACGTCTATTATCAGTTCGGTGAAAAAAAGGCCATCAACAATGTCACCCTTGATATCGGCAAAAATGAAGTCATTGCCATGATCGGGCCTTCCGGATGCGGGAAATCCACCTTTATCCGGTGCCTGAACCGGATGAACGATACCATTGAAGGCTGCCGGGTGGAAGGCACCATTCTTTTGGACGACACGGATATCTATGATAAAAAAATCGATGTGGTGCCGTTAAGGGCAAGGATCGGGATGGTTTTTCAAAAACCCAACCCTTTCCCCAAATCCATTTACGACAATATCGCCTATGGCCCGAAAATCCACGGCCTGGTGCAGAACCGCAAGGAAACCGATGAACTGGTGGAGCAGTCCCTGAAACGGGCAGGGCTCTGGAATGAGGTCAAAGACCGCCTGAATCAGCCGGGAACCGGGCTTTCCGGCGGCCAGCAGCAGCGGCTCTGCATTGCCAGAACCATTGCCGTAAACCCTGAAGTCATCCTCATGGACGAGCCCTGTTCGGCCCTGGACCCCATTGCCACCGCCGTTATCGAAGACCTCATCGATGAATTGAAAAAAGAATATTCCATTGCCATTGTGACCCATTCCATGCAGCAGGCCTCACGGGTTTCCCAGCGCACCGCCTTTTTCCACATGGGCGACCTCATCGAAATCGGCCCCACGGACCAGATCTTTCTTTCCCCCCTCCATCAACTGACCAATGACTATATCACCGGCCGGTTCGGATAAGGCGCTACTGGGGCCTCATCAGTCCGACAAATAATACGCCACTGTTGATACGACACGGACATGCTTGATATGAGGGTTGTTCCGGTCTCTTTCCGTGATGGTGAACTGGCCCTGGGAAGCGCTTTTAATTTTTCCCAGGACGCTTTTGGAGTCGGCTGCGAATTTTTCGGCCACCTCCCTGGCTTTGGTGGTGGCTTCCTCGATCATTTCAGGCTTGACTTCATTGAGCCGGGTGAACAAATACTCTGTCTGGAAATGCTCTCCCATAAAAACAATGCCGCTTTTGCCCAGTTGGGACAGCAATCCCATGATCTTTCGGACCGCTTCGATATTTTTTGAATAAACCGTAACCGTTTGGACGGCCGTGTATCTGAATTCGGCCCTGGCCGTGTCCCCATACTGCTGGGCGGATTTGTCGGTGATGGCCGGTGATTCCAGGGTGATCTCGGTTTGCAAAATTCCGTTTTCCACAAGAAAGCTGCGGATTTTTTCCGACTGGCCCTCCATGGTATTATACAAACGGGTGAGGTCGTTGTCTGCAACGGTGAATTGGATGGGCCAGATGACGATATCTGCGTTATATTCCCTTTCCGACAGTCCTTTCACGGTTACATGACGGTCATAGAGTTTGTGCGCGATCACGGCATTGGAAATCAGGTAGCCAAAGGCTGCCAGACCCAGACATATAAATGCGCCCAAAAGGGCTGATCCTGCTATGGTGGTATCTTTCATGGGAATCTCCTCCGTATTAAAATGATCTGCCAATGGTTTTTCCCCGGCCGGGTTATCCGGCATTGGTCTTGGATAAATCAATGGTCAGGGCGTAGACGCCCTGCTCCATTTTTGCCTGGACCGGGTAGGGGCCCTTTTCAAAGACCTTCATCATATAGCGGTTGGAGGCCAGGACATCGGCGGTCATGCCCTGGACTCCCCTTTCCCTGGCCAGTTTGGCCAGCATCTGGTAGAGGTAGGTGGCAATGCCGTACCCCTGGTATTCTTCATCCACGACAAAGGCGACATCCACAACGGGTTTATTCCTGTGGCGGGCATATCTTGCCTCGGCAATGAGGGTCTGCTGGCCGGGTTCGCCGATGAGGGCCACAATGGAGAGGACATCCCGGTAATCCACATTGACATATTCCTGCATCCGTTCATGGGGCATGGTTTTGATGGGGGAAAAATACCGGTAATAGATGGCTTTGTCGGAAAAACGGTAAAACAGCCGCCGCATCTGGTCTTCATCCGAGGGTTTGATGGCCCTGAACCGGATGTTCAGGTTGTTTTTAAAGGTATGCCGGGTTTCCAGGTCGGCAGGGTAAAAATGGGCGCTGTCGGCCAGGAAAATCTGGTCTTTGTACAGGATATTGATTTTTTTGGCGCCTTCCACCAACAGGGGCCGGTCTTCGGGATGAGCGATTTCGATGAGGGCCTGGGCCCTTTCCCGCAGGGTTCTGCCCCGCAAATGGGCAATGCCCTGTTCCGTGGCCACAAGATCAATGGATTCGGGCAGACTCAAGAGATCGGGCTGGTCTTCCACCGAGAGCCGGATATTGGGTTTGCCTTCCCGGTTGCGGCTGGGAAGGGCCACGATGGTATAGCCGCCCTGGGAGATTTCAGCCCCGTTGAAAAAATCCGCCATCTGGCCGGGGCCCGCCGTGACATTGGAGGTGCTGTTGTGCAGGAGCACCCGGCCGGAAAGATCCACCCGCCGGACCGGAAGGACGAAGACAAACCGATGGTTGCGCCCCATTTCCATGGGGTTGAAAACCTTGTCAATGCTCTGGAATTCAACCATGGGGTTCCGGTCCAGGAACTGCATCAGCTCTTTGGTGCCCAGGGCGTAGGCCGTCAGGGACCTTCCCCGGAAAAGGCCTTTTCGCCGGTTGGTGACGGCCCCGCTTTTCACAAGGTCCATGAGGGAATCGGTAAAAAACGGGCTATGGATTCCCAGTTCCTTTTTTGTGGCCAGGTGTCTGG
>Ga0208373_1001138_pt1 | contig 37496 bp, 23 predicted proteins | sample RifOxyC2_FD_184036 | JGI IMG/M metagenome (GOLD analysis project Ga0208373, IMG submission 184036) | Soil microbial communities from Rifle, Colorado - Rifle Oxygen_injection C2 (SPAdes) | ecosystem: Environmental > Terrestrial > Deep subsurface > Rock core/Sediment | place: Rifle, Colorado...
CCCGCCAAAGGCGGGATGGCGGGCTTAGCTGGTCATTTCAAGCCACAAACCATTTGCTAGCCGCTCCCTCCATCTTTACCGCCTCCCTTTCCCTCCGCTTTGAAAAAAAGGGGTGGCAACTCGGGATAATGACCAAGCAAAAGAGCGGCAGAGGTAATATTCCGCCAAGGCCCGCCTATGGCGGCTTCTGGCGGGAGAAAACTAAAGGGGAACTACCAGGTCCCGGTGAGCGAAACTCGATGAACGTTATTCCGGGAAAGCTCTCGCTGAAGGACGCAAGAGTAATCGACTGAAGCGTGGCCAACCCTAAAACCGACACCGGTAGTCAGTCCGCCGGCATTATATCCAGCCCTAAAAGACAACCCCCGCTCCGACCACTCATAACCGGTCGCGACTTCCGGACTATAGCCCGATTTGACCATCTGGCTGATATCAATGGCCGCGGTTCCACTGATCATCGGCACTTGATACAAAGCAAGACCGAGCCTGGCTTTTGCCGGAACCTGCTCAATAGTCTCTGTCCCCCACTTTTGGTAATTGACCAGCTCATCGACTTTGAAACCAACGGATAAATGCCTCGCGGCAAGATCGCCAACCCGAAAAAGAATATTTGGAGTCAAAGAATAACCCCAGGCCTGACCACCGGCAAGGCCGAACATATCGGAAGTCAGGTACTTAGCCGTCAAGCCGAAAGAGATATGATCATTAAACTTTCTCCCATAAGCCAATAAATAAGCGCTGGAATAATAACTGAACAAGCTGATGTTTTGCACTTCGTTATGGACATCGACTTCGTTTGAGGTTTGGGCGATATCGGAAATACCGATCTGAACCCAGGAAAGACCGACTGTCCCGCCAAAGGCGGGCACAATATAGCTTAAATAATAATGGTCCGCGTCGGTAGAAAGCCTGGTCTGCATGGTAGTTATACTTTGACGCGTATTGAAGCCAAGACCGGCCGGACCATAAAAAGGGGCATCGGCATTATCGGCAATCGCGGAAAAAGCCCCCCCCATCCCAAGCGGGCGGGCGCCGACGCCGGCGCCCAGGGCGGGAAGGTCGAGGCCGGCCTGGCCGAGAGCGAAAGAAGTCGTAAGGGATAAGAAGTAAGTGATAAGCAGGAAAATTAAAAACCTCATTTGAGCACCGCTATTTTGCCGCGGCCGGTGATTGATCGATCACCTATCCTCGCCGTGATCTCGAACGGATAGATCCCGTTGACGACCAGATCCCCCCGCCCGTTCCGCCCATCCCAGGGAACATCGTTATACTTCTGCCAGACGCTCATCCCTTCACCGTTGGTTGTCCCATCAAGCTCTGTCACCAAAGAACCGGTTATGTCATAAATCCTGATCCGTACTTCATCGGCGTCAGCCGAAAGCCGGTACCTGATCTTGGTCTCTTCCCGGTTCGGGCTAAAGGGGTTCGGGTAGTTGGTCACCCCTACCAAGGTCAATTCCGGTTGTATCCGGAAGCCCCAGGCCTCCGAAGTCGCCGCGTTGGTCGGCGAAAGCGCCGTCACCTTCCAGAAGTAGTCGGTGTTCCGCTCCAAGCCCGGGTCAAACTCATGGATCGAGTAATTGAAATAGTAGAGCTCGCTATCGGTCTTATCTTGTGTCCCTGTCCCAGCCGCTTTGCTGAAAGTCTGGTGGTCAATCGTAAAGCTATCGTTCTTGGCGACCTCAATCCGGTACTCGGTCGTCTCCGCCTTATGATGCTGCCATTCAAACACCGGCCGGATGTTTTGGACATCCTGGCGGTCATTTGCCGGCGCGAGAAGAGACGGAGATTCGAGGGTGGCGGACATTATCGCGGCAGGCTTACCAACCGAAGAAATGCCGGCCCCATAACTGCAATCGGCATCTTCACTGGACATAAACCAACATCTATTGGCAACAACTCCCTCACATAATATCTGTTTGGTTTGTGGGTTAAAAACCTTCATCCAGGTGTCACCGCTGGAATCTGTTACCACGGCAACCTCGCCTTTGCCGTCACCATTGTAATCACCGACGCTGATAAAAGGAAAAGGAGAAAAATCGTTAAAAGTTATACTATTTAACAACGAGCCGGAAGCGTTATAAATATAAATAATATTCGTTTTTATCAGGTCGCCATAATTTGGAATAGCGGTCGCGAATACTTCATCTATTCCATCCCCGTTATAATCACCGCAGGCAACATGCCATAAATTGTTCGGCGCTGACCAGGAATTAATCGCGGTTCCTGGGGTTGAACTTCTCGGCTGGTATAGATAGATACTACTGCCATTTATCGCGACTATCTCGCTTTGGCCATCGCCATTAAAATCACCGGCCGCGACGCGTCCCCCGCCAATGCCAAACGTTTTAACACTCCCCCCATTTCCCTTATAAATCGTAATATTATTATTGCTTGGATTTGCCACGGCAATTTCGGATTGCCCCTTATCCTCTGTCCCACCGTCATCAGCAAAATCTCCAACCGCCAACGAATAATCATTATTATCAGGAGTAAGCGAGAATTTAACACCTGTCCCATTCGGATCGATCGAACGAGGATTGTAAATTACAATTTGATCGGCCCCATCAATTTGATGAACAGCTAATATTGGCTGTCCGTCCCCATTATAATCACCAAGAGCCGGGTGACTGATCCATTCCCTAGAAGTGGTAAAATAACTTGACGAATAAGAACCGGCCCCGCCGGTAAACTTTACCGTTCGGATATCGTCATTCGCCCCGGAATTATCATCGACAAAGACTATTTCATCCCGGCTTTTAACCCGCAGCCATTTTTTTTCGTAGGTCGAACTATTGCCGGCGTTATCGGAAGCATAAATCTCAACAGTAAATTTTCCCGGGGAAACAAGGGAGCCTCCACTATTGCGGCCATTCCAGGAAAAGCCGTCGCTGACATTACTAAAACTATTTATCGTGGTTGAGCCTGATTTGATCGCCGCGCTGGTCGACGTCGCGCCGGAAATTGAAGGATAGATCATCATGCTGGTTATCGTGCCATCGGGAATTATCGCCCGATGCTGGAAGGAAACACCGGTTATTTCCGGCAGAGTGTTATCGACTGTGAAAGAATAATTGCTTGAATTTACCGGGTTATCCGCGTCATCGATCGCGTAAATTCGATAAACATGCGCCCCTTCAGTAACTCCTCCAATTGGATTCCAGGTAAAGCTATGGGCCCCGCTCCCAATCCAGTTATGAATAATAATATTTTCGTCCCTAATGATATAGGTATCGCAACGCTCGTTCACTGAATAATTAAAAGTAATAGTATCATCGCTTCCCGTGCTGGCGCCAGGGCTAAACGGTCCGTCATCACTAATGCCGGAAATTATCGGCGGCTGGGTATCGATCTTAACATTGCCGACATCCCCCCCATCGCTCAAGTTCCCGGCAAAATCCTCCGCCTGAAGTGAAGCGTAAAAAGTTGATCCATTCCAAAGATCGCGATTGGTCGTCCAGGAAGCAACATCCCCAACATAGGTCGAGGAAACAACATCATCTCCGCCCGCGGTCGTCCCAATCTTAATGTAATACCCCTTTACACCCGAGGTCGCGTCGCTTACCGACGTCCAACTCCAAAGCGGCCGCAATTGATTGTATGGCGTCCTTGGCGGGCTCGGGGCCCCGCAGTTATTCGGCTTAACGGTATCCTTCTTAATATAAAATGCGTCGGTTAAGGCGGTTTCATTCCCGGCCCGATCAACGGCCTTAACCGTTACATAATTAACCCCTTCGCCGCAAACCGTCCAATCGACCGGCCAGTTGTCGGTATAGCCGGCAGAACCGGTCGCAACGGTTGTCAGCGACAGCCAAGCGGAATAAGAGCTATCGGGCCGCCTGACTTGATAAACGACCATTGAAAGCCTTGACCCATTATCGGCAAAATCAACATCGTAGAGCGTTCCGCTCGAATTGGCCCAGGTATCGCTTCCGGACTGATTATCGGCAATATTGGGCGAAGTACTATCAACCGTTACCCATTTCGAGAATGGGCTACCGCCAGCTGGGTTCCCGGCAAAATCTTTCACTTCCACAGATATTTTGTATGCGCCGTCCGCCGCCGGATCGCCGGCCGCTAATTTCTCTCCTCCAGTCCCGGCCCGGCCATCCCAGACGACCGCCTCCGGCGAAGCAAAAGCCGAAATATCCTTAACAATCGTCCTGACTAAATTATCGCCTATGTCATACACCTTGGCGGTATACGTCCCGACTCTTTCACTCGCTGGAAGCCCCATCGCTTCGATCCGCTCCGGATCGGAATACCCTTCCGGGGTAGTTGACAAGAAGATATCGAACCAGATTTTTGTCGAGTTGAGCGAGCTGTTGCCGGCCGGGGAAAAATATAACGGATCAGGGTTGAGGCCGATAATCGATGGTTGAATGATCTCCAGCACATTTACTTTGATCCAAACCGTACCGCCCCATTTCTTTTGGGTAACATTCCCGGCCCGGTCACGGACCTCGACAATAAAAGCGTATTTCCCCGGATCGGCAAAACCGTCGCCGTTGTTGTCGATCGTCGTCGATTCCCCCCTCCACTGGAGATTGTGAGTCCCCTGGTATTGTAAAACGTCATCGACAATAGTCGCCACTCGGTTATCTTCCCGGAAATCGCCAGCCGCATAGCTTGTTTGGTCATTTGGAATCCGATGGACCTTTAAGGTCACATAGCCGTCTTCGCTAATCGAATAGCGAAGCGTGGTGTAATTGGGCCGGTCGCCGGTATCAAGCGGATCGGCGTTGGTATAAAATGGGCTCGGACTAGCGATAATATCTGCGCTTCCAGGCTCGGCAATACCGACGGTCGGATTCAGCAGGTCGATCACAAAACTTTCGGCGGTCAAACTTGTCCGGGCAAAACCTTCATTGCCGGCCGCGTCGCGACCGTCGATCGTAATAACCGCCGGCCCTTCAAGATCACCGGCGCTGACGTCATAACGATATGTATATTCATGGTCGGCCGAAGCAAAAAGATAGGTACAATTGTTATCATTGACCTTGACCGTGGGATTAAGAGGCAAACTTTCCGAAGCGTAAAACGAGATAGTGACGCTATCTCCGGCTTTGGCATAATTCTCTGTCTTGCCGGATACTGCCGAATTGATCCGGTCAAATTGTGGATTTGTCGTATCGATCGTAACCGACCGCACCAGCACGGTCTGGTTGCCGGCAAAATCGGTCGCTTCGATCGAGATCACTGCCGTTCCGTCCGCTCCAGCGTACGGCTCGTGCTTCGCTTCGCATAAGCCGCCGGCAGTCCCCCAATCACCGCCGGTCACCGCCAACAATTTGGGGCCATTTACTTGAGTAACGTAAACCTTCGCGGTTTGGAGCGGTTCGCCAACTTTGAACTTAACGCTCAAGCCGCCGCAGACTGACGCCGTGCTGACCGGATCGGGAGAAACAGTAACATCGCTAATTGTCGGGTTGGTCTCGTCGATCACGAAAGAAGCCGATTTATTGGCCGCGTTGCCGGCAGAATCAACAGCGTTAACTAAAACAGCGGCTGTTCCCTCTTTTTCATCTCCCGCCACAACATAACTGTATTGGAAAGAGTTCCCGTTTTTGGATTTCAGCGTCGCTCCCCTGACTGTCCCATCGCTCATCTTCACCTGAACGGTCGGATCCCCGGCCAACTCTTCGGAGAACTGGAGATCGATCAAAACTTCCGTCCCCGTCTTGGCGTAAGCCGGTGAAACGGAAAAATCAGATGGCTCGGGATTAGTGTAATCGATGGCAAACGGAACAGTCCGGAAGATCGCCGGGGAACCAAGGCTGTCGGTCCCGGAAATTCTGGCATAATAATAACCGGCGGCCAGCTTTAACCCATTCTTATCGGTCCCGTCATATTGGTAAATATAAGATCCGGCGTATTGGATAAAGCCCTTCTCCCACAAGGTTTCACCATTGGCCGATAAAACCTTGAGTTGAACCTGTCCGGGGTCTGACAGGTAATAAGTGGCATAATTGAAGCTGTAAGCGAACTCAAGAGTATCAAGCGTCCCATCCCCATTGGGGGAAAATACCGGCGAGCCTAACGTAAGATCAATAGTTGGACTGGCGGCGACAACCAGCATGTTCCCCAACCCTTCGGCTCGCGAACCTACAGAATCGGTCACCTCAACCTGATATTGGTAATAGCCATCCGGAGGCAGGGGTTTGAGCGGAGAATAAGGCAGCCAGGAGAACCGCCACTTGCCGGGCCATTCTATTTCATTGTCCGCCAATTGTTGATAGGTCGTCCCTAGCGGATTCAGAATATTGACGGTGACCCGATATGGAGGGACCCCGCCGCTTAAAATATAAGAAAGCTGGGTTGAGTCGGTATGGCCGTCCCCGTTTGGCGTGAAAGTCGCCGGTTCGGCGCCAAGCCCGCCGATTGTAACCGGTGACGGAACAATTAAGAATACTTCGCTCTGTTTATCGTCTCGGTTTCGCGCCGAGTCTTCGGCGATAACCTCAAAATAGCGGCTAGTCCCCGCTTGTCCGTCATCCAGCCCGTAAACGATCTGGCGCTGGCCGGCGTCATTGTCTTCGGCCGCCAGGGCCTTTAGCAAATCGCCGTCGGCATTGAAAACCTTGACCGTTATCTTTGACTTTTCGGGTAGATAGAAATTCAGGCGCGCTTCTTTCGCGGCGTAATCGACTGTTGCCGGTTGAAGGGTTATAAACGGCGGAGTAGCATCGACCGCCAAGTTAAACGAGGCCTCCCCACTCGCCAGATTATACTCGTCATACACCAAGATTTTAATCTGATAGGCCCCGTCGGGAACTTTTTTGTCGTCACGGCTGGAATGGGGGCCGCGGTAAGACTCGCTGTAGCCGCCATCCCAATTGACAGAATATTCGCCTTTGTTCTTAAGCGCCCCATCGACCAGGATTTTAATAATCTGTTTATCTTTCCCAATAACCGCCGCGCTGACCTTCAGGTTATCTCTGGAAAGGGCATAAATTATTCGACCCGCTTCAATTGCCGGTGAAAAGGGATCGTTCTCGCCGTAGGCGTATTTAACAAGTGACGGTTCGCGGTCGACAATGACCGATCCAGTTTCCGAAGTAGCCAGGTTCCCCGCCGGGTCTTCGGCATAGATAGCATAACTGTAATTGCCGCCGATAACTTCGCCATGTTCCCCCTGGCCGTCCCAGGAAAGCGACAAATAATTCCCCGTCGATAATGGACGAAGTTCGCGGAAAAGTTTCCCCTCTTCGTTATAAACCATGACCTTCGATTCGACCGATTCGGAAAAATGGCCCTTGAAGGTCGTCGTATCTTTTACGCCATCATTGTTTGGAGTAAATGGGTTTGGTTCGGCGGTAGCGTTGGCGATAACGGGAGGAAGAGTATCAACTTCAATCGAGTTAGAGATGGTCGCCCGGTTCCCGGCTTTATCAACCGCTGTGACTTTTAGCCAGTACTTACCATCAGGGACAACCTCACCCACCGTCGCCGAAGGCGGGAGAGGGCCGGACTTCCCCGACCAGGTAAGGGAATAAGCGTTAAGGGATAAGTTGTAAGCAGGAAGCGGGAAAGAAAGACCGTTACTATCAACAACCTCGACTTCAACCGTATTAATACCACTGCCATAGTCACGAAGCTTGAAGTTGGCCGTTAAAAGGTCTTTTCGATCATCCCCATTGGGGGAGAAGGCGGGATTATCAATTTGGAAGTCATCGATCAGCGGGGGCTGGCTATCGACAACAACCTCACAGCTCCCCGTACCCATATTTCCGCAATCATCAGTCGCTCGTAGGGCAAAACTATAGTTACCATCATAAACCAGACCATCAACTTTGCCGTTCCAGACATATTCTCTTTCCATTCCTGTTAGCAAGCCCTGCTCTTTCCAGGGAGAGTCGATCAGTCGGCCATTCCGATAAGCCAAAAGATAGGCGTCAACCGTCAGGGAATAATCAGTCACGGTCATTTTCAATATAGCCGAATCGTTTATCCCATCACCATTCGGGGAAAGAGCGACCCTATCGGAAGTAATTGTCACCTGCGGCGGGCGGCCATCAATGACAATCCGGCTCTGCCGGCTCTTCACATAATCACCAAAGGCGACGGCCGCTTTAATAAAATACTCGCCGTCCGGGGCGACATCGGAAATATTAACCATCTCTTGGGAAGCGGTCTTCACCAAGCCGCTCCAAAACTCGTTGTGGATCCCCCTCTCGCGAAGCGAGTCGCTAGCCAGCTCATAACTTGGCCGACTGGAGGTATAGGTAAAAAGCTGGCCGATCTCTTCGCCGGAAGAATTGAGCAGACTTAGCGTAACTTTCCCCTGCTCGGTCAATTCATAACCGATAAGAGCTGAATCCCCGTTGCCGTCGCCATTGGGCGAGATCCTGGCCGAACAGCCAAAGGCCATGATCTCTCCCCCGATCTCCCAAACCAAGGGCCGGGAAGAATTGGCATCGGCTATATAAAGTTTGCTCCCCTTAAGCTTTATCTTTATCGGTGTTATCTCTCGTTCTTCAGAACGATACTCTTTTATAAAATCCCCGGCCGGACTAAACTTAACGATCCGATGGTTGCCGGTATCGGCCACAAATATGTTGCCGAGACTATCAACCTCGATCCCTTTCGGCTGGTTCAACGTCCCTTCCCCAAACTTTGCCCGGAAGGACCCGTCAGCGCTAAAGACCTGGACCCGATTGTTCCCCGTGTCGGCGACGTAGAGGGAGGTTGTCCCATAAGCATAAACAGATTGCGGTTGAGTAAGACGGCCATCGTCATTACCGGCTGGATTGTTGTGCAAATACATCTCTTTTGCCCAATTCTTCCCGCCATAATAATGTGTTTCCATGACTGAAGAATTGTCAAAATAAATATCATCGTTCAACGAATTAGAATAGAATTGGGCTTTATCAACCGTCTGGCCGCCTATCCCGCTGTCAATGTTAAATTTGTCCCTAGCTTTATCTTTCAGATCGGCCTTCAGCATGGAAAACTTCTCGGCGTTCCCCTCCAAATCATATTTCAAAACACGATGGCTATAGCGGTCCGCCGCGTAAACGTTGTTATCCGCGACGGAAATATCTTCCGGCAGGCCAAAAGTCTCGCCTAACGGCCACTTTTTTCCCCCACCGGCCGAATCAGAAAAGCTCATCCCCTTGAAACCTAAAGTCCAGCTGTAACTATCGACATCTCCTTCGATCATATAAGCGCTTCGCGCCTTTATCTCTTTTGTAAAATTCAGATCATGATCACAAATGATCACTCTCAAATTGTATGAATCAGCAATGTACACCCGATCTGATGAAACACTGATCCCGAGCGGACAAACCATGGGGATATCGCTAAATGTCTTAACCATCTTTATTTCCTTGCCACCTGGATCATATTTGACTATTTTCGCGGTCTGGCCAAATAAAACATACATGTTTCCCGCGTTGTCAAAATCAACATCCGCGACCTTGGGACGGACCTCCCATGACGGCGGCTCCGGCAACTCCAGACTGTAAACTTCGCCAGTCGGCGGCGCCGGATAGTAGCCACCCCTATTAACCGAGATCAGCGGCGAATAGACCCTAGAGATATTTCCAGCTAAATCAGTCATCACGATTTCAAAACGATAAAATCCGTCGGGATAAGCATAGGCAGACTCCCATTCGATAGTTTGGCTCTCCCCTTTTTTCAGCGCTGGATTAGACACGACTCTCTGCTCTACCAATGAAGAACCGCTATTCTTTACCACGTTAACCATTAGGGAATATAAATCTTCTGAAGGAACGATTTGGGCGGCTATCAAATCTTCCGGCACAGCCACGCTGTTACTGATCATTGTGATCAAGGCCGAGGGACGGGTGTTGTCTATTGTTATCTGTTCCGATGCCTCCATCGTTGAAACAAGCCCGGTTGATCTGTCTTTTGCCGTAACGCTAAAATCATAAACTCCAGCTGGCTTTCCTTTCCCCCATTCAGCACGGAGCCAATCCTGATCGGTAATCTTAAGCTCGTCCACTTTTCGACTCGAGCCGTCATAAAATGTGATCGTCCAATCAGATTTATTTTTGGTCCGTGATTCAATAAGGGCGTTTTGTTGAAGGTTTTGATCAATATCCAGAAGGTTTGAGGTGATTATCTTGTTATTCGCAAAGACATAGAATATTTCCGGCGGCTCTGTTTCCCCGTCCACCGACGACGCCCGCATCCCGCCGCCCCCTGCGCTCGCGGCAGCAACCATGACACCTTTTTCACCAACGATGTCGTCAGGAAGCCAGCCAGCCACATAAATATTGGGGTCAACAAAGTCCACAAGACTCATCCCAACTGTTATTGTTCTTTCAGCCAAAGAATGATCCGCAATGCTTGGAGTAGTTAAATGAAATCCTGCGTCGCCAGGCCCATCACGGTAGCAGGAATATATTTTTGCTGTTATTTTGTATGTTCCGGCAGTTGGATAGAATTTAACCGAATAAAAATCCTTTGTCGCTTCTGAGCTCGTAACAAAAGGCCTGGAAAAATTATACGGGGGATCGTTTACCATTTCTTTTAATTTTTTATAACTGTCAAACACTATAGACCGAGTAACCTTATTAAAGTCTTTTGCGCCCAATATTTTTTCAACTACAAATTCCACTTTATAGGGCGTCGAATTATTTCTCCCGGTGTAATGATAAGCCTCAATTACCGCCTTTATTGGCTCTCCTGGCCTAGCTAAATGTATTATTTGATTCTCGTCTTCTTTTAATTTAGTATTTTCCCCATTGAATGTTTCATCTGATCCAGTAGCAATCAATTTTATCAATGGGGCTTCTCCTTCAATTTTACATTGTCCATATTGGGGCTGGATCATCCCTCCCAGTATCGGATTAATAGTTCTTGAAGGATAAAGCTCTTTAGGATCACTGTTCTCCCCTATGCTAAAATGAAGGTGCTCTCCTTTTGATGCTCCAGTATTACCAGATAAACCCAGAGTCGTATCAGTATTCACCACTTGTCCTTCAAATGCTTCAATGCTGCTAAGGTGCGCATATCTAGTCTGAAATGCGCCATGATTGACTATTACACAATTTCCCCATCCACCATTATGGGGATAAATATGAGCGGTGCCAAAAGATACAGGATGTATTTTTGAATGGCTTCTTGCGTCAGGGATAAAAAAGTCGATTCCGTCATGATATGTATAGCCATCCGAACCGCGATATTCGCCATAATTATGATTAATATATCTATTTCGGCTTACTATTTCATTTGAATAGCTCAGTGGTAATTGCCTTGCATAATAATATTCTGCAAGCAATTGAGATGAAAATAGCAAAACAAAAAATGCGCCAAATAATAATTTTTTATTTTTCATTAACCAATATAAGAGTATTCAATAAAAACATTAAACCGCTTGAATATTCCCCCGAGATCCCTGCAATAGAAACGATAGAATCCTTTTTGGGCAAATAAAACAAAGCTTGCCACGGATGTTTTCCTTCAAAATATATTAAACATATTTGAATCCCATTAATATCAATATTTTCTATCGAATCAATGTCATTTTTTTTATAAATATTATTCTTTTCCGCTAAAAATATTATTTTCTCAAAAGTATCATCTGGCATCGCCACTCCTGCTCGCCTCAACCCAGCGGACACATCTCTATTAAATAAAAACTCAATGCCAATAGTCTGATCACTTTGATTTTTCCCTGGATTATCTGGGTCGAAATTAACAATAGAAAAATTCACATATCCTTCTAATTCATAGTCTGAAGGCTTTATGTTTTTATCTTCCATTAAACACCAATCCTTCGGATAGCTAACCGAAAACCCATACCTGCTGACATAGGTTTTCATTTCTTGAGTTGAAACTTGGGTGACAGCCTTTGTCGCGGCCGACAACTTTTTGTCACCTTCTTTTTTTGGCACACAGCCAACAACCAGCGTAATCGTCAAGACCATCAGGGGAAGCAAAACTAATCGTTTATCCATTTTCAAGCCCTCCTATTATTTACCATCTTTTTATCGAAACAGAAAAATTGCCAGCTTTATAATCCATTCCATCATGAAAAACATACTTGTCCCAACCTCGATATTCGCCAAAATTAGCGTTAATGCCAATATTGGTTTCTAGTGGACAACCTCTAGCGATGCTACTCGTGTATTCTGCGGCCACTACGGAATTTGATAACGCTAATAAGCCTATTCCTAATATAAACAGTCTAAATCTCATAGGCTATTCAACTTTGATATTCCTTAGCATTTTCATAAACAATTCTTTATTTGTCATTGGCAATTGTTCAATAAGCAATGCCACTTTCGTTTTCTTGTTATAAATCAACGCGACAATCATAGTCATCTTCTTATCAGGATTTTGTTTAGACTTACCAACAAAAACATGCGCTACCCCCCCAATAACTTTGCTTGCAGGAAGCTGTTCCTTTTCAGTTAAAATATTTAATGCATCAACAAATGCTCCAATGTCACCATTAAATTCAAATATATCAGCCATTTCAAATAGAGAATATCCTTCAGTTGCATAACCAAATTCAACAAAAAACTCGTTATTTTTATTACCGAGATAAAACGGAACTTTGCCGTGCTCCATGTTCCTTCCAAGGGCATAGTCATCTTCATCTAAATGCCAGTCGCCAGGATAGCTAACCGAAAACCCATACCTGCTGACATAGGTTTTCATTTCTTGAGTCGAAACTTGGGTAACGACCTCTGTCGTGGCCAACAGCTTCTTCTCTCCTTCTTTTTTCGCCGGAGCGCAACCAATAACCATCAGTGCCAGCAATAAAGCCAATAAGGGGAACAAAACGAGTCGTTTTTTCATTATTAACAGCCTCCTTAGAAATATCGTCAAACAATGGTAATAATTTCATCTATTCACGTCGGTGTCAATGTCGAGTTTTCGTCAATAAAAAGAGGTATTATTTGTTACTTATATCGATATATCGACTTTCTGTCTTATGTAAAACCAAACGATATGCTTCCACCCTGTTTTTCGGCTTATTTATAGCTTTTTTTCAACTATTCGCCCATGTTTTCAACCAACAACGGATGCTTAGCCATTTCCTTCCTTAGCAAATCCATTGACACCTGCGTGTATCTCGCTGTTGTATCTATACTATTATGGCCCATAAGTTCTTGAATCGATCTAATTGACGCCTCCCTGTTTAAAAGCAGTGTCGCCAATGTTCCCCTTAACAAATGAGGAGTTACTCTTTTTAATCCCGCCTGCTTTGAAATATCTCGAAATAAATAATGCAACTGGGAGTTATCCATTTTTCTATTGTTTCTTTTGTTAGAAAGTAAATAACGGCCGTAATCATTCCCCCTTAATCTTAAATATTCCCTTATCGTTTCAACCAACTTTCTATTAATTGGCAACAATCTGTCTTTTCTGTGCTTGCCCTGTTTTACCTTAATAATCATTTCATTCAAATCAACATCTCTTTTTTTCAATGAAAGAAGCTCTCTCCGGCGCAATCCGCAATATACGATTAATCCTATTGCCAATCGCCCCCGAGCTTTGGCTAAATCGTCAACAGGCATTTCATCTATTGCCCTGACCAAATGGATTAAATCCTCTTCTTGTAAAACTGCAGGCATTATTTTCTCGTATCTGGGGAAATCAATCTCAAGAAAAGGGCTTTCTTTTAATATCCCCTTTTTTACACAGAATTCAAAAAAATGATTTAATGATGTTTTAATTATTTGCAGTGTTCTTGGAGAATATTTTATTGCCTTTTTTGAAAATAAATATTTCTTCGCGTCATTTCTGGTGAGCGTTTCCAGCTTTTGGCCCTTTTTCAAGAAATTAATAAAACGTTTGACCCATTTAATTTTCAATACTATAGTTAAATGATTGTAATTTTTTAAGATAAGCTCTCTTCTCCATTTCCAAAGAAGATTTCTGGCGACCGGGTCATCAACAAAATAATTGATGCGCGGTTTCTTTTTTTTATATAGCGCCTCATATTTATAGTAATTGATGCCCGCCGCCTTAACGGCCGCCCGCCAACCGCCAAAATATCTTTTAAGCTGAGCAGTTTTGACCAATCTAAAATGAGATTTAATGGCATTTTTATAAAGAATTGAGTATCCATTAGCATGAATTGATTTGATCTCTCTTTTAATAATTCCCCTGCTCCAATAATTAATATATTTACTCCCCTTTTCAAAAGACAAAGCGCGCGAAGTGGTTATTCGCATCTCTTCTTCCCTCCCAATATTTTTATTAATGGATTAGATAATAAAGCTTTATTTATCATTTCACCGTCCGGTTTGGCATACATCGCGGTCATTTCTATGTTCCGATGCCCCATTATTGTTTGCAAATTTTCCAGTTTCACTCCCCCTTTTAACATCTGGCTGGCAAAAGAATGACGTATTAGATGCGCATAAACGGTTCGTTTAATACCAGCCGCCCGGCCATGCTTTTTAACTATCTCAGTGACAGTCATGCGGTCCAGCTTAGTCTTGTCGAATAACCCCAAGAAAAAATACGGGGAACGCAACTTTTTACGGGCCTTAAGATATTCCGTCATCCATAAAACAATTTGTTCATTAAGAGGGAGCAGTCGGCCGTGAGACCTTTTAGAAGCTGGGACTTTAAGATATTTATTTTCGATAGAGATATCTTCCCTACGCAAATCAATGATTTCACTAGCTCTTAAGCCGGCATAAATCAATAGGCCAAGAATAGTTTTATTCCGATAATATTGGAAATCCCGGCGATAGCGGTAAGAAACTTTGGCAACCAACAATCTGTTTAACTCATCACGTTTTAATGGAATTTTATGGGCGCGGTATTTCTTAACTTTTTTGACTATCAAATACGGGTCAACTGAAATATGTTTATTCTGATAGCAGTAATTCAAAAAAGCCATCAATATCGCGTATCTGCTCCTGATCGTCGCCGGAGAATAAGCCTTCTTTTTTATCGAACCGATAATTTGTTTAATTATTGCGGCGCTAACCTTTTCGCTGTGCAAAGCTAGCGGCAGATACTTATTCAGAATTCTTTTTTGAAAAGAAATCGTCCTGCTAGACAAACGCTTGATGAGCGTGTTCTCGCGCAAATACTCGTTTTTGAGATTAGCCAGGATCATGCGATCCCTTTTAAGTATTTTTCCGTTGTTTCGCGTTTCCCCGTGATATTTTTTCTGGACCACCTAATAACCGTTTTGACAGTATGAGCGCCAACTATCGCTTGAATTACCCTGTGTTCCACCAGGTTATTGATCATAACCGAGAAAAAAGTGTTCCTAAGTATCGAAGCGCTAACTCGAAAACGAACCCGCCTTGAAATAATCCGCAAATCCCCTCTTGAGCTATTATAAGTGTATCGGCTTCTTGTTTTAACACATTGGAATAAATTGGTCGCCTGCCGTTTGGGACGAATCTTAAGATATTCCTCAAGCCAGCCGCTAACCGGCGCAATCAACGGCAGAATGCGGCTATCATGCCTGGTTGTTTTCCTGATCTGGATAATGCCCCGGCGAAAATCAATGTCTTTCAATTTTATCCGAAAAATCTCGTGGTTTTCCATGCCATAAAAAAGCAATAAAGAGATATAAGCCCTCAACCGGACCTGGAATTGGGTCGGCTGTCTTTTGTTTTTAACAACAACCTTAAAAAGTCTAATTATTTGCCGAGTAGATAAATAAACAGGGATCCTTTTCGGCGTTAACAATGGGGGAATATTCCTGACAGGGTTGGAAGGGAAGTAGCGGCTTTTATATAGAAATTCGTAGTAATTCCAGAGAAGTCTCCGTTTATAATCAATCGTAAATACGCTTCTTTTCCTACCGGTCAATTTATAAGAGCTAGTCTTGCAATAATATAGATAGTCCCTAATAATTTCTTCGTTGGTAGCAACCAGCGATTTAATACCCATTCCTCGCAAATAGCGAAAAAACAAACCGATCTCAATTTTAATCTTTTCACGAGTAAGGCGAGAAAGCCGGGAAAGTCTTTTGAACCGCTGATACTCCGACCAATGGGAGTCCTGCAAATAAATTCGCAATTACTCACCTCACAATTGATTATTATACTCCTCAATGCATAATCGCAAGATACATTGCGACCACAAAAAAGGGGGCGCTTCCGCCCCCTTTTTGGATCAGGATCTCCCTTTTAGCAACGGCGCAAGATACTCTCGCTGGTCCGGACTCATTTGCTCTAAGGCTTTATTAATCAACTCCTGGGGAAGACTCAATAAAACGTCGCAACAATCGCAAGCAAAAATTGCCCAACTGCCGCCCACAGCTCGTTCTTCCCCTTAAATTCGCACTCAACCGTGTATTGATAGCCGCTCCCGCGCTTCCCTTTCTTCCAAACATCAACTTTGCGATGATCACAAACTTCCAAATCGCCCAAAGGGACAAGAATCGCGAAATCTTTTCGGATCAACCCCGGGATTCCATCGTATAAAGTACCGGGATTATCGTAAAACGACTCAAGCGTCCCGGCTTCTTCCTTGCCGGCATACCAACCGACCCAATCGGGATCGAAAAGCCACTCCTTAATCTCCGCTCGACTAAAAAAGCAATTATCCATGACCCCGATCTTTATCTCTTCCCCGGTCGCAATGTTTTTAATATACTCACCCATTTTTACCAACTCCTTTAAAATAATAGGCCCGCTCCCCTTTGGTGAAAGGAAGCGGGCCTGATGGAATCAAACCTCGGCATATTGATAAGATATGCCATATTCGATCTGATTTTGGATCGAGTTCAAGCAACCCTGGCAAATGAAGACCACTCGGTTGAGCGTATACGGCTCTCCTCCAGAGGCGGATCAGCCTGCGGCGGAGAAACCGATATGATCAAGCCCCTCGTTGCAAGGGGTCAGCAATGCCCGGCAAACAGAACATCTTCTCATCTGAAACACCTCCTATTTATTAATTAATTCTTTCAATTCTTTGATCAGAATGTGGTGGGCGCGGTTTTTGCTAAGAGACTGAACATAGTTAAGAAACCGGGCGCATCTGGTCCGATTGTGAGGACGGCATCTAACACCTGGCAGTAAGTTGCCGCACTGCAGACATGGGGACAAAACTGAAATAGCCACTAAAGCACCTCCTTTCCATTGAAAATAAAACAGTGCCTGGCTAAATCAGGGGGGAGAGCAGCCCCGCCCCCGCAAAGGAAAACCACCACCGGAACGCCACGGCTAACCGCCTGGCGCACCGTAAAGAGAGAGCCGCGGGAAGGACCGAAGAGAAAAGCCACCAGAACCGAGCAGGAAGAGGCCAGCCGCTGGTTGCGGCCCAAAAGCGCGGAGACGGCCTGCTGGCGGGACGCGCCGGGCGAAGCAGAACCCCAAACGACCTGGCCGCCGGAAGTAAGAAACTGGCTGACCTGGGGACGAACCGAAGCAGGGAAACCGGAAGCGGACTGCCAAGCGGAGAAAAGCACCCCGGAAGAAGCGGCCCCCTGCCGGAGCAAGGCAGAGAGGGCGAATGAATCAGCCCCCAAAGCGCCACCGGAAGCAACCCGGAAACTACGGGACAAAAAGAGGGAAACGGACGAGGAAACAAGCGGAGAAAACGAAGCGGGCAAGGAGCGTGAACCAATGAAGCCAACGACACGTACCATAAGCGACACCTCCCAAAAAAGATGCCATGCCAATAGCATTTTTTCGCCCCTGTCACCCGGAGCCGATCCGCGAGGGATAACGAGCGGATCGGTGGAGGGCGCGAAAAGAGGACGAGCAAGCCCGAACTATAATGCTTCATTGATTTAATGTGAGGGCGAGTCGAGGACGACTGGAGCAGAGGGGCGCGAGCTACATTAGATTTTTATTGATGTATATCTGCGAGCGACCCCTTGACAGGGTATAGGCGGAAAAATGCTACAATGGAGAAGCTGGGAGAAGGGAAAGCAATAAAAGTTATTGGACTAAGTGCTTGAAGCTCATGTTCGGAGCAACGGCTGTATGCGGAACAATGGCATATTCCCACTTTTTCCCGCCATTCTCTAAATTATATTTTGTAACCGCTTCGCAATATTTTTGACCGGCAGCGGCCTTCTCTTGTACTTCGGCAGTATCAATTTCTCGTTCAGCCTTAATTTCTACCATATAAATAACATCTTTCGTTTCGACAATAAAATCAGGAGTATACCTTTGGGAGTTTTGCTTCCAATACAAAGAGAATTGCGCTTGTGCCGGCCTCAACCACTTAATCACTTCTTTATCCTGCTCCAAGATCGTTGAAAAGTCTTTTTCGGCCTTGGAATCATATTTGTACAGATTATGACAAGCCTTCTTAAATCCTCCGAACACCTTGGAAGGAATCGAGTGTGTTGGCGTTATTGTTTCGATATAAGGATAAACGCTGTCCGCCGTATATTTAGAGAAGTTATGCGGCTCAATCCTTGTGAAAGGATAAATAATTGGTTCTTCATAGCCAGCGCTTTCCAGATAAAAATGTTGCTGCAACTGAGAGTAGATAAATTGGCCTATTTCACGCTTGTGATACAAAACAATATTACGCAGATCGTCTTCACCGCGGTCGCCGCCTAATTTGATGATCGCTTGCTTGGCTAATTTATATAACAGCTCCGCTTCCCGGTCATAGTCAACTTCGGGATAATTGACCAGCTCATTGACGATTATATTCTGCGCCGAATCACGAACCACGCCCACACCCTCACTTTGCAATATTTCACTCTCATTTGTGCGTAAAGTGCGGCGAATAATTTCTTCTGATACTGGCTGATAATTGAGAGCGTTGTCATCTAAATCAAAATCGTTAACCCCACACTTTACTTCGCCCTTCTGTTGAATAAGAACGCGGGGGATGGGGATCACCCTAGTGACAAGCTCTTCAATAACCGCGCTATATTCTTTCTTTGCCGCTTCGACCAACTGCGTTTTAAATAGATTTTGTTGGGGGGTCTCTTCTATTCGTTTAACCATTTTTTCAGTAATAAGTCTGCGTATTTCATCAGTATTCAATTCATTTATATTTTTTATATTATTTCCAAGATCATAAACAGCATCTACGATCATCGCTTGCGCATCTAAAGAAAACCCCGCGTTTTGTTTCTCGGTCACGTCTTGAATCGCGGCCAGACCTTGCCGCTTTTCAACAAACGAGGCTTCAATAACTGAAGCTGAGGTCACTACTTCTTGCGATTCCGGCAATGACGCAGGGTCTATTTCAATTATGTTCTCTTTACGAATAATAGAATTTGGATCATTTGCCGCCTCAATGATCGCCTGAAAACGATCATGGGCAATAATCGTAAGCTTATCCACTTTTTCCGCTCCAGTGCGCGCGCCATAAGGCAAACGCAGCCCCCTACCGATCGTTTGTTCGGTTAGGATCTGCGAATTGGCGGCACGCAAAGGAATGATCGTATAAAGATTGGTGACATCCCACCCTTCTTTGAGCATGTTCACATGAACCACAATCTCTATCGTGTTTTCCGGCTTTTCCAATGATAAGAGCTGTTCAACATTGGCTTCTTTTTCTTCACCGCGCAAGCTGGAATGGATTTCCATGACCTTCCCCCGATATCGCCCCTCAAAAAACCGATCAGATTCAATCATTGTTCTAATTTCTTTAGCATGATCGGTATCACGAGCGACAACCAGCACGAATGGGCGAACAAGGCGATTGCCAGTATCACGGGCGTAAATATCGAGCGCAACTTTTGTGTCCTCATGAATACGGACTCCGTCCTCTAATTTAATAAGGTCAAGTTCTTTGGGATCGTTACGATATTGATCGGGATTAAAATCTTTTCTGGTAGCAACGGCCGGTTCTTTTACAAAGCCATCGCGTAAAGCCAAAGCTAACGGATAGTCAAAAACAACATTCTTGAATTTATTCCCCTTCGTGTCGATTGGAGTGGCCGTAAGCTCAAGCCCCAATATTGGTTTTAGTTCATTAATAGCGCGCAGACCAGCATCAGCCCGGTAATGATGGGATTCATCCATCAGTAATACCAAATCAGGCAAAGAGGCCAAATAATTAAAATATGACTCGCCGATATACTCTGAGAGCCGTTTGATCTTTGGCTCTCGACCACCACGGACTTCGGAGTTAATTTTTGAAATATTGAAAATATTGATGCTGACTGATTCTTTAAACAAGGAGCTTTGTCCAGCTTCACCATAGTTATCACCGGTGATTATACGCGGAGGAGTGCCCGTAAATTCACTTATCCCGCAAAAGACATATTTCGGGCTTCGCGGATTGGAAAGGTCATCAATCAGTTTATTGTAAATGGTAAGATTGGGGGCCAAGACAAAATAATTTTTTATCCCTTTCGCAGTATAGAGATAAGAGATAAAAGCTCCCATAAGGCGCGTTTTCCCAACCCCGGTGGCAAGGGAAAAACATACTGATGGAAAATCACGCTCAAAATCGGTACAAGTTGGGAATAACTCCTGCACTTTTGCCAGTTCGGCAGCAGGAGTAGCGCCCTTCTCCAGTCTTAATACATCAACCAGCCTGTTTAGGATTCCCAAGCTGTCTGTTTGAGGCTTTCTTAAGCTTAGGCGATTTTTAATAGTTTGGGCTTTATTATCCATATTACTCAACATCTTCCACGTCATCTACTGCTTGATCATTGGCCTTAATGATATTTAGGTCATAATTATCCTTGCCAAATTCACATTTCCCCAAGATCATTTGCGGTATTTTTTTAATCGTAACATTATTAAATCGATCCTTACACTCCGGAGCAAAAGCCTTAGCACAAATCAGCAGGCTTTCTCCCGGCTTCATTTCTTCATGCATTTTGTCTATCTGTTCGACGGTCATGAAAGAGGTGGTAACAAAGATATAATCTGTTTCGGTTGATTTCCCCTGCTTCCAATATATTTCGGCATCCGGGAAATATTTGAAGCCCTCGTGCTTACACATCGCCGCAGCCAGCATATTGGCATTATATTTTTCATCTATGACCCAGTTGCCATATTTGTCTTTACGCAGCAGGCTCAATGCAAGCTCATAAAACTTGAACCCTCCGCCACCATTCCAGCTTACATCCTTGGAAATGCCAGCCTTATCTAAGCCATCAATAACGTTTCTCATTCTAAGTAAACAATGCGTATATGCATGGTCCTTAAGTTCAATGCCAATCCACTTACGATTCATTTTATGAGCAACAGCAGAGGTAGAGCCAGAACCAACAAATGAATCAATCACCCAATCCCCCTCATTTGAAAAATGCTTTAATATTACACCTAATAATTTTTCTGGTTTTTTACCGCTCCTAAATTCTACGCCACCTTCTTGCCGACAATTACCAAAATCCGCCGCAAGATCATAATAGTTTTCTATTGGCAACGATTGCTTTTTATCAGGATCCTTAAGTTGCGCAATTGGAACGCCCTGAAAATATTTACCTTTAGTCGCATTAGCTTTTTTGGGGCCGGTAAAATATCGATATGAAAACTTATCATCCCCTATTCCATATACTTTATATAAAACCCCTAATCCATCGGTTGCGACTCTTCCTGAAAGATTATCCCTAAAAAACCTTCCGGAAGAATTGCCATCAAGTATTGTTCCTGTTGCCCATATTTCCTTAAGTCCATTTTCACTGCCTTCGCTTTCAACAATTTCATATTCTCCCTCTAAAAATACATCTACGTCCTTCCCTCCCAAAACGATTCTCTTCCCAGGTTTTTTTTCTTTGATATAAAAACTGAACTTATCGAAAGAAGAGTCCGCCAAATTCAAATTCGGATTCGCACCGTATTCTTTTCTGTAGATGTGTATCTGCTCTATCTCCTTATGAAACGCCATATCTTGCTTTAATGTTTTCTCCGGATATCTTACTTGTACATAAAATGTCGTAAGATAGTTCGTCCTGCCAAATATCTCATCCATTAATACTTTTAGATATGGACCTTCAGAGTCATCAATATGACAACAAATAAAACCGTCTTTTCTTAATAAATTACGTAACAATATGAGTCGCGCTCTCATTAAAGACAGCCATATTGAATGTTCAACGCTATCGTCATAATGCTCAAATGCATTCCCGGTATTATAAGGTGGATCAATATAGACGCATTTGATCTTTCCGGTAAAGTCCTGCTCGAGCGCTTTGAGGGCTAATAGGTTGTCCCCGTGAATAAGCATATTTTCGGACTTTGGATCGCCGTAGGATTTTTCAGTATCCTCGATGAGAATACGGGGTTCCAGTTTTATCTCTTCATCCTTGCCGATCCAGGTTAGTTCGAGTTTGGGCTTAGCCATTTTGGCTCCTCTTTTCAAGAATCGGGTATTCGACAGAATCAAACAACATCCTAATTGTATTTTCGACAATTTCGTAGTCCAAAGCATTTGGGGGCTCGCCCGTTTTAAGAAATCCTAAAAAAGATATAAATCTGTCAGCACATTCACATTCTTTGTTCACTTGTTCTTCAGTGATTTGCCAAGGAGTAGCGGTCGCGTGTCCATCTTTGCTTATTTCAACATATAATGATTGCTGTTTTTCGAAATCTCTTTTCCCTTCACATACTTCTAGCGCTGCTTCATCATACTTGGGGTCTTCAGCCCAAACCCATGCATTAGATTCCCATCTTCCTATTTTCTCATGTCTGAGAATTGCAAGCGCATCCTGGATTCTAGACGGAAATTCTGGCGGCTTCTTCTCAAGAACAACCATATTCGTTCTTCTTATAAACTCATCAATATCAGGAGCAAGAAAATCTATCACAAGGCACAATAGCTGCTTACATTTATGATCACGAGATGCCCTTAAAACAAACGAATTCCATGGAATGATCTTGTCTGAAACTAGATATAACAAAAAGCCTTTCGCACATTCCTCTTGAGCAATAACTGATAAATAATATCTAGACGCTGGGGGGGCCAAAGTCTCCATCCATTGAGCCTCATACATAAGCCGCTCCGCATTTTTTAAGCAGAGCCTTGCGGATTGGATATATTTGTTTTCCTTACTATTCTCTTTTGATTTAATCATATAAAACCCTTTTTTATTTTCTATTAACCATTATTATTACTTTAAGGCCGCTGTAATGGTTGCAACTTCAATGATCCACAGTTGCATTCCCAATATGATCCCGATTTGTTTTTATTCGGAAAAGCACCACATGAATCACATAATAACATATCCGCAAATGCGACAACCTGGCCGCCAAATTCTCGCACATCTGAATCAGACAACAGCACCCCACTTCCACTATAATCATAATGACAGCCAACATCATTGCGAACAAATACTGTATTCTGTAAATTATCTAAATAGGGTTGTAGAGTTACCGGCAAGTCAGACCCCTTTAATACATTCAAGCATTTCCGGAATCTTGCATCCATAGCATTAAACAGTTCGCCAAGCGTGTATTTTTGCATTGATTTCCGAGGAACACGTAAGGCATATTTAAGCGCCAGCTCATCTAAAATATGCTCCAATAATATTCCTGCTTTTGAAGCTACTTTTTGGCGATCAAATAATTTCTCGGCAATTGACTCCCGAATTTCATCAACAAAAAACTTTGTCCTTGTATGTCTGATTCCTGACTCCGTTGTCCAGGGCAAAAGCTCAATTAATTGGACATCATTACTATGGTTAATTGGCATTCGATATCTTTCCCTCCATGGCCTATAATGCGTCGCAATAATAATTTGGTCATAGTTTTTAGACTCTACTTCCAACATATCTATAAGACGATTCATGTGTTGTTGATCGGCAGAAGTTAAAACATCATCTAAGAGAATAATCCCATTATTACAATTATATTGAGACAAAGCCAAAAACACACATATACCTAATGTGTCTAAATGCGATTCGCTATAATATGCTTGAGGCGGAACTGATTCCCCTTGAAATAAGCCTTCATACTCTAATGATTCCGATTTATGTGGATCTAAATAAAAACGGACGGAACCAATGCCCTCTCCGGGGTGAACTTGTGAATACATCCTCTCAACAGAGGAAGAGATGGAAGCCAAAACATTATCTACCGCAATTTTACGAATCTCTTCCAATTCTCCAAGTAGTTTTTTGGTCTTTTCTGCCTCCTTCCCGCTTTTTTCTGCCTCCTCCTTTTTCTCGATATACGCTTTGTAAGTTCGCTGAATTAATTCCAATTGATTGTATTCTTTTTGTTTTTCTGAGGCGATAGTGGCCCATCCATCAATATTGTTAAGTATATCTTGCAATTCCTTAAGCCCTTCCGCCTGATTATCATTAAACAACCCTCTTATTTCTTCAATAAGCTTATCAATATTTTGGTTCTCACTTGCTATTTGACCTTCCCTCGTTTCACGTTCCTTCTTCAGACCGGCAAGTCCATCTTGAATTTCTTTTAAGTCCTTCATACTTTCTATGCGACTATTTATGTCCGCGATCAGGTTATCTTTCTCGATCTTGCCCTTGCATACAGGACATTCTGATAAAGATGACTGACCCTCAATATAGCTTTTTGCTTTTTCAAGAAGTGGAACTAATCCCCCCTTCTCTGCTTCGCCTATTAACTTCTTATTAAGCTCAATCTCTTTAAGAGAATATGCATCTTTCGCCTTCCTATGCGCTATCTGATATTGGCATAATCTTTCGCATCCAGCGGTCAGCTCTTCCCCCTTTTTTGATATTTCAGCCCATGTTTTTTGATCTTTTTCTAACTCACTTTTGCAAACAGAGGAACGTTCCTGTGCCCATAATAAGTATTTTTGTGTTTTATCTCCAACACCATCCCAGGCATTTTTAATGTTTGCGTCTTCCTGCTGATAAGCTTTGAGGGCGTCTTCATATATTTTGTCTATATTTTTCTTTGCTTCTCTCAAAGCATCTTCCATTTGCTTTATTTTAGGGTAAGAAACCATCCCCCGTATTTCTTCAAACCGTTCCTTGGGCTGTTCGGTAACTATTTTTAATATGGAATCTCTCCTTAAGATCTTAACCTGGGGCAACCCGGCCCTGACATTAACCTCTCCCCTACTCCCAAATTTAGCGGAATATCTATTAGTATTATCTGTCTCAATTTCCACTTCAAGGCTGCCTGGTTGAGATGCCATTGATGGCAAGTATTTATGCTTATTAGCCCCCACACTAATATTTTTCAAAGATACTTCGCTATTTTTGTTACAAGCAAAATCTATGGCATCCAATATTGTTGTTTTCCCCGTCCCATTTTCCCCAAAAACAACAAATATCCGCTTCTGACAGTCGAATTCAATGGTTGTTTTGTCTGTCGCCCCTCTGAATTTTATAATTTTTAATTGCTTTATTTTATTTGGCATCATCCACGGCTTTTTTACGGGGAAAACAATCTTTATCAATTAATAGTTTCCAATCTCGAGCCAAAACACCATTTTGGGCGAAAAATCCGCTCAGCTCTTTTACATTGATTTCAGATAGGAGATTCTTTGTTCTAACCGCACGGACAAATGAATTAAAGATTCCTTCGTCTAATGTTTCTTCCATAATTCAATTTTCCCCTCCTTTTTCGATTATATTTGACTCCTTATATAACCCGCCACCGCAAACAAAAAAGCGGCTCATGTGTAGTTTTTTGCTTAAGCTTAGCCTCCACTCTCGCTATCAATTGCTCTTTTCTGGAATCCACTTCATCCTGCGCGTCATATAGCCGCTTTCTCATCTCATTGCGCTTTTTCTCCATTTCCTTAATCGTTCGCTGAGCCTTTAGCTTCTCCTCAAGATTCAAAATCTTTTTTGCGTTTGTTTTCGAAGCTTTAATATCGATATCCAGCTTTTTCAAATCCAACTCAAGGGCAATCTTGACGTCTTCAGCCCATTTATCAAGCTTATCAACTTCATTTTCAAAATATTCATTATTTCGTTCCGCAATATTTGAAGCCACAAGATTAATGGCTTCCTGTTCGTATCCATCTAGATTCTTAGTTTCATTCGCTGATAAAGTCTTGGGGAGCTCCGTCTTTGTGGCTGAAAGGGAAAACAACTTCTTAGCGATGTCCGGCTCGATCCTTTCTCCATTATCTGTTTGAGCCGCCACAATAACATGGTCCTCGGCCTCAAATGCGGCAACCGTATAATTGCTAACTCTCATAACACCGCTTTTGCCGATCAACGGCTTTAAGACAGAAACAATGACTGGATTATTCGTATAATCAAAAACAACTTCAGCCAATTGGTTTTTTTGTTTTTTTACGGCACTAAGTATCATTTGGGCTAAAGGATGCCCTGGCCGATAAATATGGGAATCCTCAATGTTCTTACCGATCTTGTATGGACCAGAATGAATATCCTGACCGGGAAAAGGATTCTTTTTTAGAGTAAAAGAATATTCTTGACTGGAGAATTCCGCGTCACTACCTAAATAGTACCGTGTAATCTCCCATAACCAACGTTCATAGGTGTCGAGATACGCCTGACTATCTTTTTTGTTAATTCGGAGCCGCTCATGCACTTCCGCATCAAAGTTTTCAAGCAACTTTTGGCGCGTATCCGCCATATTTCTCTGAATATTTTCATCCATTTCTGCTTGAAGCTTATCAAACGCAAGATTGATCTCTTCTGTGGTTCGGCAAGTTTGGTAAATTCCGGCAATACGTTTTTCAAAATCGACGCCAGATTCAATATTTCCAAGCACTTCATCGCTCACCCCAAAAACACCCTTAAACAATTTGAATTTCTGGTCCAATAGTTCATAAACTCGCTGATCCGCTGCGTTCTTGAGGTTTACAAAATTAATAACTACAACATCATGCTTCTGACCATATCGATGACAGCGGCCGATACGCTGTTCAATCCTTTGCGGGTTCCAGGGCAAATCATAGTTAATGACCAGAGAACAAAACTGAAGATTAATCCCCTCAGCCCCCGCCTCTGTAGCAATCATAATCTCCGCTTCATCCCGAAAATAATCAATCAAAGCGGCCCTGATATCGGCTGTTTTAGACCCGGTAATTTTATCGGTATCCTTGTTTTTTGCTAACCATTGCTTATAAATCTCTTTTGACTTTTCATCATTATTGGAGCCATTAAACAAAACAATCTTCCCTTGATATCCTTTGTTCGCTAGCAGGTTTTCAGCCAGATATTTTTGCGTAATTGTTGATTCAGTAAATACAATAGCTTTCCTTTTTGCGCCAAGATCGTTGGCCATTTTAAAGCCCTCTTCAAGGGCAATCAATAACGCCTCACCTTTGGAATTAGTAAAGATAGCTTTTGCCAGTTCCCGATACTTCTCAAGGTCGGACTTCTCCTGCTCCATTAAAGCAATGTCTTCGGCGGTGAATTCTTTCTTTTTCTTCCCGATCCCGGCTTCGTTCTCCTCATCATCTATCCATTCATCATACATTTCATCAAATGCTTCATAATTTCGCTCAAGCCCCTCAATTCCTTGATCAAACATTTCATTTTGGAAAGTAGCTTTCGCAGCTTTAATCATTTTCCCAAGCTTATTAACCATCTTGTCCAGAGTACTGGCAATTGCATATGATGATGAGGCCAAGAGTTTTCTCAATATTAGGGTTATTAGCTGGCGCTGGCTAAATGGCAAGGCATACAGTTTTTCCCGTCTTAGATACTCTGACATCCCAGCATATAGTTCGATTTCCTGATCGGTCGGCATATACTTTTGAGTAATCGGTTTTCGCTCCGTATAAGGAACATATTCCAAGACTTGTCGGCGTAATGTACGAATACAAATAGGTTTTAACCGATTTTTTAGTTCAAGAAACATTTCTTGTTTTGGTTCAACAAGGCCCAACTCACTCTCGTAAATATCCTGTTCGCGCGAAACGCGGGCAAAATTCGCCTTAAAACTCTTCAAATCACCAAATATTTGATCGTCAACAATGCTTACTAGGCCATAAAGCTCAAGGAGGGAATTTTGCAGGGGGGTAGCGGTTAATAATATTTTAGGGACATTTTCCAATGCCTTTTTAATCTCACGAGCAATCTTATTTCCCTTTTTATAAACATTTCTTAACCGATGCGCCTCGTCAATAACTGCCAAATCCCACTTAGTCTGCTTGATATAGGCTGATTTTGATCTGGCAAAATGGTAGGAACAGATAACGATCGCATCCTCCTGGTCAAATGGGTTCAAATTCCCCTTCTTGATATTTTGGTCAAATGACTTGGTTTCAAGAATTACCGAGGGGATAAAGAATTTCTCTTGCAGTTCAGCGTTCCACTGTTTTCGTAGGCTTGAAGGGACAATGATCAGGATTTTGCGTTTTCTTTCCGCCCATTTTTGAGACAGAACAAGCCCGGCCTCAATAGTTTTCCCAAGCCCGACTTCATCAGCAAGCAGCGCACCTTTTGAAAGCGGTGAACGGAACGCAAAAAGCGCAGCTTCAATTTGGTGGGGGTTGAGATCAACCTGCGCATTGGAAAGAGTTGAAGATAATTTTTCCAAGCTGTCCGAAGCACATCGTTTGGTTAATTCGTAGGCAAAATATTTGGCTTGATAGTCGGTAATATTCACCTGGCTATTATACTACTATTGCCCTATTGAATAAATCCCTATCATCTTGGGCCTGATCCTCCCTCACACCCCGCAACTTGTTGGAAATATTTTTTAACTTCAAAGGTGGCCTTGCAATCATCCTCATTATAATCAAGAATACGCTGCATAACCACATCATCTTTTCCTTTAAGATATTGGTTGTACCACGCGATTGAATTAGCGCCGGATGGATCTTCGTCTCTCCATTTAAAACCAATTATTTTTGCAATTTGCTTCAATCCATAAGAGTATGTTGGCCAATCGGAATATTTAACGATGAGATCCGTATATAAATCATATTCATTATCAACATATTTATTAAAAACACCTTCATCGAGATGATACTTTTGCATTAACCGTTTTAGGGTTGATCGCTCTTTCGAAGAATAGACGTAATAAACGGCTTCTTCGGTTCCCTTGATAAACTCCCAAAACGCCCTAATCGTGGCTTCTTCTTCATTTGGCTCTCTGGCAACAAAGTACTGAAAGCCACCCTTTTTTCCTTTTTCCACAATATACAGTCCGAACAGATAGACCAATTCCTGGGTAGGATCATCTTCAATATCAAAATATACCTCAAGGTTTTTAGAAGGGAAACTATACCCGGGATATATTTGGGGTTTTCCACCAATAAGAACTTGTGCCCGTTTTTTCATCCTCTCCAGAGACGCCGCCGCAAGCCCTTTCATTTTAAATGGTTCTTTTAAATACTTACCGGTATCCATTGCCGCAATCTCATCAACCGTGTTTAATCCCCGTGCCTTTAGAAGATATTTATTTTTCCCAACAAAAAAGATAAGAGTAGGATCATTATTATCATTAGCCCACTTTTTACATATCTTTTCCCAAACACACGAAGAACATTTACTGGATATTATGGGCTCATGTTTGTTCGGGCCTGTTTTTAGCCTTATCACTTCATCTAGCGCTATCAAGAAATCTTGCCGATAGGAATCAATTGAAAATTCTTCAACTTCTTTTGAGCCATTAATTATCTTCCCATTCTTCGGCATATATCCCTGCAAATAGAACAAGAGCTCGTCGTAAAATATGACCTGATAGGCATAATGCTTTTTAAAACGGTTTGTCCTTTCGTCTTCTGCCCCTTTCCCACTTTTTATCTCGACCGCCTCATAATAATAGTTGCCCATATTCGATGCGTGGTCGTCTTTTTTAATAAGCAAATCCGGAATCCCCAACATATTATCTTTCATCAAGCAACCGTGATAAATAATTGGAGCACCGGCGTTCATTAGCTTAAGGGTTGTTCTGAAGGCTTGTTCGTTATCAACCTCGTTTACTTCCGTTATATTCCCCATGCCAATGGAGTTAATCACTTCTTTTTCATTTCTTAAGCCGGAATCCCAAAGAAGTTCAACAAACGAACTGACCTTGCCTTTTTGGGAAGGATCGCCATTTTCATCCAAATAAACCCGGTACGGGCATTGTACGTAATTGTATAAATCTTGGGCAGTTATGTGTTTCATATTTATCTATTCAACGTCGCATATATCCCAACTGCGACAGCCGCGCCGGTAAGCACCTTGTACCAATTATCTCCCCAAAAGTCCGGCTTACTCCCCATCGTAATCTTATAAACGTTGCCGTGCTCAATCGTTAAAGTCGGGTCAAGATCGGCATAGGCTTTCGCTTCATCAATTGAACCAGCCTTCTTTACTTCCCAAGTATCATTCTTCAAGTCATATTGTACAACATAAATCGGCTTTGGAGTCAGGCCGATCACAACCTGCGGCTTATCAAGATAAGCAGAATAATTGTTGGTCAGGAACCGTTGAAAGCCTTTTAGCGACTGTCCCTCGACCGAAACAACCCCTAGCAATGGCAAAGAGACCTGACCATCAGGCGCTACAGTCTGCTTGGTCTTTAGTTCCGGGTGATTGATTACCTCAAGCTCCAAAGTATCATAGGGGCCAAGACGGTATTCGGAGGCAAATGACAAATTTCCAATAACAAATGTCAAATTAATAATTATTAATAAAACGGAGATGATTTTTTTCATATATTCCTCCTATTGCCTTATATATACTTCGCCGGAAAAGAGAGGTCGGCCGGCGGCAAGTTTAAGCTTCAATTCATCGATCCGAACGTTTAGCTCCTCAAGCTGGCTGGTTAATTCAGCTAGCCGCGTTCCCTGCTTTTCCTCTTCTTCCCTATCGACTAAAACCTCCTTTCCAAGAGCGGTCAGCCCGTTATCATCGAGCGCCGCTATCTCTCCCCGAATCTTTCTAGCCTGGGCGTTTAACCGGGAAAGCTCCGCCAGATTCCGCCTGTTCTTCATTTCATATTCCTGCGTCAGCGCCAGCTTCTCGATCTGCCGCCTGGAAACGTAGGTCAGGACCAGATCGTTCCCCTTTTGCTCCATGGCTTTATAGGTCCCTTCACTAACCGGGATCTTCAAAGACATCTCCTCCGGCAAATGAACAACACCTGAAACCAGCCCTCCGGAAGGAATTCCGGCCAGAAGGGCTTCCCGACTTTTATCTCTAAACTCCCGCCGTTCAATCTTGATCGGCCGGTCACTCTTTTTGACCCGGACATGAGAAGCGAAGATATCGGCGGCAAGCTCATCGCTTAAAGTATAAATATTCCCTTCAAACAGAATAACCAACCGCTGATTATTGACATCAAGCACTTCTCCTCGTCCGGCGATCGGCTCTTTGGTTTCATTCACGACCCCTTTGAAATCGAGATAAGCATGCGTCTTGAGGGTTTTAAACTCCTGGATCGCCGATCCGGGGGTCGCCAGGAGCCAACGCAGAGAGCTGGCCAAACCGAATTTAGACAAAGGAAATGCCAGGACCATTAGAATAACCAGGATAAAAAAGACCAGAACTTCCGCTTTCGCCCCCGACTCCAACCTGAATTTTGGGTTTTTGGGGATAACATCCCGCCCGGGATCGGGCCAAAACATCTGGGAGCCGCGGAGGTTGAACATATCGAGGATCAGATGAGACAAGTAACTAATACTGAACGAAGCGATCCAACGAACGGCTAAAGCCGAAATGTCAAATGACAAATATCCAATGACAAATGAAATAATAATCACTATAAATGAAAAGATTAGGGTCGAAATAATCCAGCCGATGAGGGAATGCGTGACAGTCCGATGGCCGTATCGCCGCTCAAGAGGGCCGGAAATAAAATAGAAGATCCGACCGATGGTGGAATTGGGGTGGTCGATATCCGGCATGATCGATCCAATGACGGCAAATAAGATGATCGTCCAGTGCAGGCTCCACTGAACACCAAAGATCGCCAGGACGATCAGCGTCAGAAAAATACCAAAGATTCCATGGGTCGGCGCAAGCATAAAAATCTCCTCCTACTTCATCTTGAACATAAAAACCCGCACCGTCGCGAGCAGAGCGGTGCCGAAACCGGCCAAGATGTACCCTTCAAAACTGTGCATGCCAAGAGCCACAAACCGGAAGGCTATCACCATCCCCCAAAGAATAATGATGACGGGGGTCCAGTCGCGAAAATAAACCCCCGCCTCATGGTAAACATCGCGAATAACCTCTTTATTGACTACCGGCCGGTGGCTGACCTGGTGGATCATATCGACAATAGCGACCGGCAGGTGGTTGGACAAAGAAAGAATCCTGGTCTCGAGCATCTCGTAATCGGTAATGGAGAGATTCTGGGTTAAGTAGCGGATCAACTCTTTGGCCGCTTCTTCGCTCAATGGTTTTAAGTCTATCCGCTTGAACTTCCACCAAACCGACTTGAGCTTCGGTTTCGGCTCTTCAACCGCCCCCAGGATAGTAAACTTCTCGAGAAGTGTAAGAAAAGTCTCGATATCCGACGCTTTCAGGCTATCCAGGTTATCGATGATCAGAATGGTTTTTGGGGCTTCGAGAGCAGAGACAATCTGACCGACGATCTCCTTTGAAGAAGAGCGACCGTTTAGCTTATCGCCCGGACAATTTAGCTTTTCATGTAATTGTTTGAGCAGGTCGCGCATCGGCGAAGGAGAGGAGAAGTAAAAAGTGGTGGCGCCAAATGATCCGGCAATATTTTTAAGGAGATGCGTTTTCCCAATCCCCACCTGACCGGTCAAAAGAACCGACTGCCCCTTCTTAAGATGTCCCCTGATATCTTCAATTACCCCCTCCCGCCCAAAAGCAACTTCGGTCGGACTAGGAAGAATCGCTCCTTTGATGCCGGTAAGCGGTTTGGCAATCTTCGGTTTGGTTGGAAAGAGTTTGGTTAGAAACTTCACCAGAACCGGGCGAGTATCAACCTCTTCTGGAACGAGGTTAACTTTCGGCGGCTCTTTTGCCGCTTTAATATAGCGGCTGATCGATTCGGCGTCGGTAATTCCAAGAATGGCGGCCGCCCGGTCGATCGAGACCTCTTCCCGGCAGAGCCGGGCCGCGAAAGTGTGCCGGAGCATCTTGGCATTAACCTTCTTGTCGATCCCGGCCTGGGCAGCGTATTTGCGAATAAGGTGATCGACTGTTCGGGCAGAGAGAGCGTTGACCGCTCCTTTGGTGGTCGTAAACAACGCGGTGATTTGAGTATTCACTCTAACTTTGGACCATTTGGCCAAAGCCTCAAAGAGTTGGTCGTTTAATTGAATTTCCCGCCCCCTATTGCCGGCAACCGCGAGTATCTTCTTTTCCCAGTTAATTGAATCGGTTTTTAAACTAACCAGCTCGTTTAGAAATATCCCGGTATTTAAAAAGAGAAGGACAATCGCCAGATCGCGAGTATCATCGATCGCAGACAATAGCGCGTTAATTTCGTTAGACGTTAAGTATTCAACATTCCCTGGCATTGTTTATCTCCTCTTGTTTGGCTCCGCTAAAGTAGAGAGCAAAATCCTTGCCAGAAGCTATTGGAAACGACTATTTCTTATAATATCAAGCTATTTTTAAGGGATTATGCGAACTTTTCGGTCGATCTGGCGAAATACCCCCAGGGATATTGCCGACTTTCCGTCAGTCACCCACTCCTCTTGTCTTGTCCCGGGGGGCGGGGTTTTTCAAAGCGGAGGGAAAGGGAGGCGGCTAGCAAATGGTTCGTGGCTTGAAAGGTGACGGAGCGGTTTGCGGTTAGCGGGGAAAATGATCTGCTAAGCCCGCCATCCCGCCTTTGGCGGGGATTGTCGTAGACAATGCCTCGAAGAGGCGGCGGGCGGGAGTGGTCAAGGCGGTAAAAGACCAATTATGGGAAGTACGGTTTTAATAAAATCAATTAACGACCGCTATTTTTTACCTCCTGCTTAATATGAGCGTTAAATCAAACTGAAGTGGCAGGAACGCTGATCATTGTTCTTGTTGCAAAGAGCGTGAGGCTTCTTCTCAAAGGCCAAATAAATGAGCTGTAAGCGGGTTTTGTTTTTAGGAAGAAGGAATGTGCTGTTTAGTAAATAAAAGCAATAATGAGTTATTAGCGCCTTTTAGCAGGTAGCAGCAGCGCGCAAGGTAAAAATATATAGGGATGTTGCGATCTTAGCCGGTAGCTTGGTCAATTAATGAGAGCTTAAAAATTAATTCCAGGGCGGCTTTTAGCTTATGGTAAACTTCAGGCCAAGTGGCCAGCCGTAAGTTTTAATGAAATATTTTTGAAGCATAGGTTAATTATAACACGCTAGCGGCCTCGGCATTTGACAGCATTTCAAAACTGCTCTAAGCTTTAAACACTCAAATGCTCTGCTCAAAAAAGGTCATAACATAGGAGGAAAACCCATGCGATCATCAGGTTTTTGTTCATCGATCCAGCGGCTTATTATTGCCAGACCGATGGCGCCCTTGTTTTTCTGCCTCTTGTTGTCAATTTTTCTTGTCTCAGGTTGTGCGAAGAATGCTAAAACAGTCTCGCTCATGCTTAAAGGTGTCCCGGATGTGCGGCAGGCCGAGCATTTTTCCTGCGGCGCCGCCTCCTTCCAAGCAGTGATGAATTATTACGGTTTAGACTCTTTTGAATCAGACCTGCGGATAAGGCTGGGCACGTCTGCCACTCACGGGACATACCCATGGGACATGGTCCGGGTAGCTAAACAACTGGGCTTTGATGCCGAATGGAAAGAGAATCTCAGTCTGAACGACCTGGAAGCGGCGCTCCGCCAGGGGATCCCGGTCATTGTTGACGCGCAGCGCTATACCGCTCCGAACACTTCGTGGAAAGACAGCTGGCTCCCGGAAGCAGGCCATTACATGGTGGTCATCGGGATGGACGATCAGAATGTGTATTTAGAGGACCCGTACCTGCTTGGCTCACGGCTCGTCATGCCTCGCCAGGATTTTTCTGACTGCTGGCACGGCTTTGAATCAGCAATGCCTCTGCCGTCTAACGCCAAAAAATACTATCATGTAGGGATCATCATCCGGGGAACTCCCCCGGCCAAGGCCCGCCCGGAATTTATCGGCCCCCGGGTGCAGCCGGCCATGGTCCAGCCCGCGACTCCTTGAGCTGGTTAACGGCGTTGAAACCATCGAACAGTGTCCAGGAAGCGACGACCATTGAGCGCCTATAGTATGTTTTAGCCACGAAATAATTCGTAGCATTGCGTTTTCCCCGCGTTAAGATTAATATTACGGCAACATGGCCAAAGAGCAAAAAACACCTTTCGGCAAAAACGCCGAGGTTTTGATCGCCAACAAGCATCTGGGGAAACCAGCGCTCCATGATCCGGTCGTTATTTCCCGCATGTTCAAGCGGATCACCAACAAAACCCTCAAAAATATAAAACCGGACCAGCGCCGGATCATTACCCGCCCCTTCCGCCCGGCGAGCGAGACCCACATCGGAAATATCGTCAAACGGATCCTGGCGCTGGATGAAGCGGCGATCAAGGCTGTCCTCTCGCAAACTCTCAAAGATTTCGCTCATCGCCACAAAGATATTCTGCCGGTCTTAAAGAACAATTTCCAAAGGATCATTGGATACGTTCCGGAACCGGCCGCCCTGTCGGAAGAGAGAAAACTTCTGCTCGGCGCTTGCTTTACAATGGAATATTCCATTGAATCGGCCGCGCTGTTCAATCCTTCGGTCGTTATCTATCCAAAACAAAACCAGGTGAAGAAAGGACAGACCCGGGTTATTTTCAGCTTCCGCGCGACCGGCGAAGGGCATATTTCTTCCATCGTTTTTCGCAGTGCGATAATCGACCAGGACAATTCGATCTTTCTGGAGCCGATCAGCCCCTATTTGGGGACCCCCGAGATCGTTTTGAACGCCAGCTACGACCGGGAGCTCTTTAAGGCCAAGCTCGAGGAGCTGGGCTATTTCAGCGAAGCGGCCATGGCTATCTACCAGCGTCTGCCGTCCAGTTTTACCCCCGATCTAATGGACCAGGCGATCGGCGCGGTTCGCGACAGCGGCGCCTTTACCCACGCCGACCTGGACGACACCGTCGTCCACATCAAATGGCTGGCGGAATCTAATTATGAGGTTTTTTTTCCGAGCGGCCAGTTGATCTCTGAAAGAGTGATCTTCCCGGTATCGCAAAACGAGAGCAACGGGGTGGAAGACGCACGCTTTGTCCGTTTTATCGACGACGACGGGGCCGCGGCTTACTTCGCAACCTATACCGCCTACAACGGACGGGAAATACTTCCCCAGCTGATAGAGACCAGAGACTTCCATCATTTTAAGATCTCGACCCTGAACGGGCCGATGGCACGCAACAAGGGGATGGCCCTCTTCCCCCGCAAGATCAACGGGCGCTACGCCATGATCACCAGGATCGACGGAGAAAGCCTATATTTAAGCTATTCAGATAATATCCATTTCTGGTTTGACGGAGTTAAGATCGAAGAACCGGCCAAAAGCTGGGAGCTGGTCCAGATCGGCAACTGCGGTTCGCCGCTCGAAACAAAAAAGGGGTGGATCCTGCTGACGCACGGCGTAGGTCCGATGCGAAAATACTGCATTGGGGTTTCGCTTTTGGACCTTAAGGACCCGACAAAAGTGATCGGCCGGTTAACCGAGCCTTTGCTGGCGCCAAGAGAAGAAGAGCGGGCCGGTTACGTCCCCAACGTGGTTTACAGCTGTGGAGCGATCATCCTCAACGGCGAATTGATCATCCCATACGCCATTTCCGATTCAGAATCGCACGTGGCCAGCATCCCGGTAGATGAATTGCTGGAAAAACTGCTGAAAAAGCGTTAGGCCACCCCTTCGATCTCGTATTCCTCGACCATCGCCAGCAGAGCCATCAGGAAAGAAACGGTGCTCTCCCCACCCTGATTTAAACTAACCCCTTCCGGCAGAAGGCCGTCGGCGCATCCTTTCGTCTCGTGGTCGTACAGAGACATCCCCATATCGTTTTCTCCCAGGAACCAGCCAAAAGCCCAGCGCATCTTTTTCAGATAGGCTTTCTCCCGGGTGACCCGGTAGGCCGACTGATAAGCCAGGACCATGGCGGCGGCATCGATCGGTTGTTGGTCGTATTGGCCCCTCTCCCCGCCCCGTTTATACCAGCCGCGACTGCCGACCAGCGAAAGCCGGCCGTTATTGCTGGTTACTTTTTCCAAAAAGTCCAGAGTCTCCCTGGCAACTCGCAGATATTTTTCGTCGCGGAGAATCGAATACGTTTGGAAGAGCGCCATCGGCATGATCCCGTTATCGTAACAGACAATATCTTCGAACCAGCGCCAATCGTGCGACGCCGTTCTCTGATAAAGGTCGAGCAGATGGTCGGCGCATTCCCGCAGAAGAGCGGTGACGCTTTCGTCCCCTTGGTAACAGCGAAGATACGCAGCCAGGCCGAGCATGGCGAGCGCTTTCCCGCGCATGTTCAGCTCCCGGACATGCGGGAGGGCCTTCTTGAAACACTCAAACGCCATTGAGCGGTAGGCGTCGCGAGGCGGCCGCCAGATAATGTAACCAAGCGCCCAGATCGCCCGGCCGCAAGCGTCATCGGAGCCGGTCTCGTCCAAAAAGTGGCGCTGGTAATCGATAAAGTTGCGAAAATGCCCGTCGGACCTTTGCATGAAGTGAGTGAAACTAAAATATGTGGGGATCAGCGCCTTGGCATCATCGTTCTTAAGCAGAAAATACGCCCAGGCGCAGAGCATCAGCGCGCGGGAGTTGTCGTCCAGGCAATAGCCGGTATGCCGGTCGGGGACGATATATTTCGCGTGCTGGATC